>Ga0210059_1009376_pt1 | contig 15310 bp, 10 predicted proteins | sample Ectturendosymbi2_FD_188042 | JGI IMG/M metagenome (GOLD analysis project Ga0210059, IMG submission 188042) | Ecteinascidia turbinata endosymbiont from Florida, USA - Sample 2 (SPAdes) (version 2) | ecosystem: Host-associated > Tunicates > Ascidians > Unclassified | place: Key West, Florida... | reverse complement strand
ATCATTAAATTATAATTATTAAAACACTATTTTGCAAAAATACAAATATTCACGTGCTTTTCTTGACTTACAAGCTATTCCCATTTTCCCGTGAATTGGGTTAATGTGCATGGTAATGTCTTATAATTGCGGTTAGACTACTGCAAAGATATCGGCATCGGCCCATAAAGGTCTTATCGATCGAGCTCAGTTGTCATGCTCTTACCGTACTACTTCCGTTTTGCGCCTACCTACCGATAGATCAGTGGTTTTCTTCACTTGGCTCCGCGCTTCTGCTTACCTGAGCCGTGGTCTTGGATCCTTTTCCTTATTCGTGTCTTTAGTGTTTAAGCAAAAGAAGTGATTCGCAACGTAATTTTTAAACAATCCTTCCAGTGAGTTTCCCCTCACCCAAACCCGTTGTGTTAAACGAAGAAGTCCGTAAATCCGTTATGGTTGTTATGCTCATCATCTATGGCGATTTCCTTGAACTGTCTGTTGTTAATTCTACCTGACTTGCTGGTCTTTTAAGTACATTATTCGTTCTTTGCTGACTTATATTTATATGGTTTGCACCCGTGACAGTGACATTGTACCGCCGGTTTTTAGATTTTTCAATAGAAACTCATCTTAAGTTTTCATTAAAAAGCTTGTTCGGTTAAAAAACGCTATACTTGGCATTCTTAGGAAAATCCATCCAAAGCCGTTTTTTCGGTCATTGACCACATTTTTTTATATGAACGAAAAAAATTAGGTCAATTCCGTCATAATGTTGTTTTTCGTCAAAAAAAAATATCCGAAAATGAAAAAATGACAGACGTTTTTAAGCTATTTCGGACAAATGACAGAAATGTCTCAGCAAAAAGAAAAAAAAACAGATTCAAAGCGACATTTTCCTTGCAAACTCTGTAGCCTTTTGCCTGAAACGTCAGCTTAATGAGATAAACAACTCTAACTTTTTTGCCGCAGGAAGACGTTATGGCAAAACGGCGCTGAACCGTCACAAAAGTCTTCCTCCATCTTCTTCAAATCCATTCAAGCCCAAGCAGTAAGTTCAATAGTTGGTTTCTCACTCACTGCGTGCAAGCTCGTTCACCTGCGTTGTTCAGAACAACACTCGCTTGCTTTCCACGACCGAAACACTCATTATGTTCACGACCTAATTTCTAAAGATAAGCAACGCCAAAGAACGTGGCGTGCAATCGCACATTGTACATGTCGATTTCTAACTCTGCTGAGGAATTCCGCGTGAAACACGAGTTTATTTTTCAAACTGCTCGATTTCCGCCCGCGTTGCTAGAATCCCTCGACGCTTCGTTCTCAAACCAGCAGTTGCGTTTCCACTCAACAGTGGCTTCGCTTACTACGAAATAAACTTGATATAGATTGAAGCAGAAAGCTGTTAATTAAAGACTAAAGCTTAACCTGTTTGTTTTAAGTCGTCTATAAATATAAAAAAGGATCTTAGATTGATTCTTATAAGGGCTTGTAAGAATTAGCTATTATTAAAGCTAATAACTTGACTCACGGCGGTATTCGAAATGCCGACACCACTCTTTAAAGAATTGCTTGATCGTACATGGAGACTGAAAAATCTTTTGTAAGACCTGTTTGGGATAATCTAGTGATTGTTTAAAGTGTGCTTCATGAGCTGCTGTTTCGACAAAATTCGTTTTAATGGCGAACCTGCTGTTGATTTCAACAGGCAGCGTGAAGCAAAACGTTGGAGCATTAACGAGCATTCCCATCCCTTCGCCAGCGACGCCATCAGTCGGAATGTATTTGCTCACCCGGTAGCTACTGCTGCCAGGGCTCCCAACGGCCTGGCACCTGTGCCTCCGTCACCGTCGCCTGCCAGTGTCTCGCAGGTGGAAAAAGCTTCGATCGCCGGTCCGGCGACTTGCATCACATTCGCCAGCAGCAGAAACGGCCGCGAACCCAAACCTGGTATCTTACACTTCACCGTCCACCAGGCTGAGCCTGGCCTGGTCTCTGCGACGCCTTTCGTCTCTTCTGCCATGGGTGTGGGCCAGCATGGGTTCATTCCCGAACCCAATTTCACTGCCGCGTTGCCGCCGCAACCGCTGAATCAGCCCAACCAAGCAAAAGCCCGTCGCGAGGTTGCTGCAAGGTTTAAAACTGACGGCGGAGGCGTTTTTATTCCTGAAACCGGCCAGCGTGCGACAAGCACGGCCGGTGCTGTGGTTGCCACCACTTGTTCCGTTGAAAGGCCGTCGACCTTGTTTGGTGCCCGAGACAGCGGCAATCTGACGTTTGGCAAAGCGTCAATGCAAAGCAGTGTCACCACGCCATCAGGCAAAAACCTAATCACTTTGAGTCCTGATACCGTAGACTTCGTTCTACACCAAGAGCTTAGCAATCAAGCGAATCGTACCCAGCAAGCTATCCCGGATGTTGCTGTTAACCAGCAAAGGACATCGTTCTCAAACGAAAAAACGGCTTTCGACCACGGTGCGAAGGACGCAACAGTGGCGAGTACCGGGTCATCCTCATCGCAAGAATGCCCGCTCACCCTCTCACCTGGGGGCACATCTATTGTGTTCCGCGAAAAACGACCCAAGCAAGAAAGCAGTAAGGTTTACTACAGTGCCGGGAAACTGGTGGCAAACCCCACCAATCAGAGCTCTTTAACCGGCAGTATCAGCCAAGCTCCATCTGGCAAACTACCATCCTCTTCTTTCGTGCCAGTCACGCATAGTTCCTCCTTGTCGCCACAGCAGTCTGTCATGCGCACTGAAGCTGAACTGAATGGTGGGTTGTTCGTTCCTGTGGTTGACGACGCCCTTTCCCTAAACGCTCATCACTATGGACCGGTTAGTATATATTCGAGTGTAGACCATAGGGTTCGTGAAACTTGTTTTATTTTTTGTTGCTTTTTTCGGCAAATTTTTTGTTGCCAATCAACGCAAACTCATTTTTTTCTTAAATCTGCATTTAATGTGACATAGTTTCTTCAGTCTACCATTTGTTCACGAGCTGAACAGCCAGTAAATGCACCAACAGTTTTCTTTTAAGCTGAAAAGTTGGTGGACCACCAATGTGCATTTCAAGCTCTTTATACCGACCTTTCTCTGCAACTACTTTCCGTTGCACTTGCAGGTCGTCCACAACGATGTCCTTTCATCGGCCGGCGCCGCCAGCTCCAGAGGAGCGGGCTATGGCCTTGGAATAACCATCGAGGACATACTTCCCTTTTCTGGATGCGACGCTGCCCTGGACATGCAGCTGAGCCCGGGCGCCGGGGATGACCTGGGCTCGTCTTGCCCGTCGTCCTTGCTGCGCGATTGGCTCGACCTTCGATGTTTGAACCCGGAAGACATGGACGCGCTTCAGAAGGAACTGGAGCTTGGATCTCCAATGAGCGTTGACGGGGATCACGAGAACATGATGAAATAATTTGGTGATTCTTTTTAAGTTACTTTTCAATTCAAAAGTAACGATTGATGGGTCTCTGGCTTCATGAATCTTGCAAATCGCGTCAAAAAGTTATGATTTATGTTTTCAATGTCCATTTTGATGAGTTCTGTACAATTTGCAATAAGAATTTATTTTATAAGGTTCCGGATATCCTGCTGCCTTGGTTCTACTTGGCTGCGAACAACAAAAAAGTTTGTGGGGCTTGTTTACATATTGAGCTCGGCGCTAAAGTCATGCACTTTGGATATTTTTGCCTAAAATCTCATGTACAGCACAAGGTGTCAAATGAACGTTCTCAGGTACATTTTGCACTTCAGCAGCCACCACCGACCTACAGACAAATATCTGTAGATATTAAAAACGGTTGGGTTGGTTGGGCCTTGTCTGTTCCTGCGGATTTGTTACGTCTCGGTTAATTTTTATCTTATCAACTGGAGTGTTGCAGACCCTTAGGCGAGTTTTTTTATTTTGTTCGGACCATTAACAAACGGAAATTTCCAGCTATGATGTTGAGTAAACAGAGAGTGACCAACAAATGAAGAAAAACTGCCGAACAACGGGCAACCACGCGTGACATCGTGAGGAAATCTTTTTTGTGTTTTTGCCGTATAGGGTGGCCAAAAAACAGAACCCTTAAAAATTTGTTAAATCCTGCAAAGGTTCAGCTAATTTCAAGATTTTTTTTGGATTTCCGTCCGCGTACGATCATTCTCCAAAGTTTCAGTTATCTTGATCGCTTTGCCTAAAAAAATCTTTTCAATTTATAACAAACGTGCATATACGATGCGCAAAATTTTCTATTTCCATGAACGCATTCCTCATCAGGAATTTCCCTGATTTTTGTTGCGTTTGCTACCTCCAGTTCACCAATCGTTAGCGGTTGTTGTGCACATTATCCTTGAAATAGCCCACATTTAAAAATCACGGGGGATCAAGCCCGTTGAATGTGGTGCCCGCTCAAAGCCATACTTTTCAATCGCTTTATCAGCCAAGCTGAGGCGTCGTTTCATGTGTGGCGTAGCCCCGTCTGCTGGAAGTACTGTTCTTGTCGACCTATCCCTCTGCGTCGTTCCGCAGCCAATTTGGAGCGTATTTTGAAAAGAACATCACTTTTGTGCAAAGCGACCAAGATTACTGAAGCTCTGGGAAATGATCGTACACATGCTGAAGTTAAACTAGCAAAAATCTTTTTTTTAACATTTTTACGGGTTTTGTTTCTTTTTGTGTCACCCTGAATATAAAATTTAACATTTTTACTGGTTTTGTTTCTTTTTGTGTCACCCTGAATAAAACTCATGAGCTGTAGAACGTGCTACAGTAGCATGTTGCAACGAATTGTGACTGTTTGCCTGGCCTAAATGTTTTTTATATCTGATTTGAATGCTGACACCTTTTTGCAAGGCAAATGCTTTTGCGTGGCGTGTTGTAGATAGATATTTCACCACAGTTTGTATGCCTCGTATGCTTACCACAGACATCGAGAACCACAGCGGTCCCACAGTGCTTCACCGTTCCCCGCAGTTTCGCGTGACGATCGACGCGAACACGCCGTTTGTATGTTACATGGAATTGCTGGCTTGCTACGCGAACAAACCCCTCCCTTTCTGCGTAAGCATTTGCGCAGGTATTGCGATCTCGTGCTTTCATAGAATTTTCGTTCGTGCAAAATCCACATTCCTTCGCCATGTATGTCCTTTTGTACACTCGGTGCATTCGCGTAACATCAGCGTTGCCCGTGGCGCAGGAGGCTGATATTGGGCTTAGTGCGCTTTGCATTTACTGCATTATTACACTTGTTTCGCTTTTTGAAATGTTATCGCTGCATAATTAAACCCCTGTCTACTTTCTTCCACTGCGCTTATCTCTGACTGCCACTCGTCTTAACTGAGCAGGCTTACTACGCAGGTACAACAGCCAAGTGCTCTCGGGCCCACTGTAACACACATATGTTCTAGTGTAGTTGAGAAACGCAGTGGCATGTTTCGTTGCGTTACTGGTTTCTACTGTCTTTCCGGTTTTTGTCTAGATTTCGTAATGGTTCGGAAGTACTGTTCTGTGTCTCAATGCTGGATTTTCGTAATTTGATACCCTCGTATTTTTAGTTAAATTATGCAGAAAACCATCTTTCTAAACCCGTCTACTTCACTAACGTTTCGATTTGTGCTTTCAGTGGTCTTCATTACCTTCAGTAGCTTCGCATTGCCGTTTTCGCTGTGCAAGCACGCAAGTTTTTGTCGTTACACTGAAAACATGCGAGATTTCCTATACAATCAGGAAGGATGTTTTTCTATCATTTGATTTTTACTGAAATACCGTATTTACTCGATTGTCAGCCGCCTTTGATTGCAAGCCGCACTTCAACATACGTTACCTAAGCCTCTGAGATACTTTCGCGTACTAGCACGTTTCGCGTTTACTTGGCAACCCTGGTAATGATGCTTCACCAACACAACCGCTTTCTGTTCATAATCCATCATGTGACGGATGTGCACATGATGCTGAAGAGAATAGAATGTGAAAAGAGAGTTTGGTCGACAAAGCGTAGCCAAGGATAGACTGAGCGTCATCCACGTCTGGGTCCATACCTTTCGGTAAGGAAAAAAATATAAAATGTAAGACACCATCGATTATAAGCCGCATGAAATGATGAAAAAAAAAACTTAAGTCTCGGCTTACAATCGAATAAATACGGTATGTGGTTCGCTTAAAATTTTTAGTAATCTTTAAAATTTTTCTCAATTTCTGTTTATCATCCGTCTGCCGTTTGTATTACTCTAGATCAGTGGTTCTTAACCTTTTCTCTACCACGCCTCCCTTTAGTAACTTTACCTTGTTTCGAGCCCCCCCCCCTGACATTAAGTTGTAAAAACAAACGTATTTATTGGTAAAGTAATAATTAATTTTAAAATTGATGAATTTTTCCATGTTGTAGACTGCGTGAGGGCTCGCTCCCCCCTCCAAATTTATTGACGCCTCCGCGCCCAACGTTAAGAACCAATGATCTAGATTCTGGAATGTTTTTGGCTCCCATCCTGTTTGAAAAAAGTATCTCTCGCGTATTTTACAAAATGATAATCATTCCAAGCTCCTACTTTCAATCGCAACTGTTTGCTGCGAAGAAGTTCGTAACGCTCTCTAGACTGACTAATATCTGTTAGGGCGAATTTTCAACGGTCGATTTTTACATATACGCTTTCATACTGTCGTCTTACTAACAGCAAAACTACCATGCGTGTTTGTACTGCTGTACCTTTGTGAGGTCTCCCAAGACCTGTTCATCTATGCGCTTGCTCAGTCTATGACCATGCACAGTGCTTTGGTGCGAACGCATTATCCTTAAGTTGACAAAAAGTGCATTACGCTACCATCACAGATGTGTCTGAAAGTGACTACTCGCCACAGCACCGTTTTTGTCTTTCGTGACGCAACCATCCTCATCTTCATGTTGGTAAGTTGGTAGACTTTTCATCTGGTCCATTTTGAAACACGGCTAGTAATCATGATGAAAAGTTTCCGATGGGTTGCTGTGGCTTTTCTTTCGCTGAGACGTTTGTTTCATTTACTTGAAAGTTGCATATAACTTGAAAATAAGAGTGACAAGAATGTAATTTTTCAACATTATATCATGACTTATTATTATGGACAACGCCATAATGTTCTTCGGTAGCTAACCTGTTCTATTGCCAAGCCTTCTTTGGCAAATCATGTTTGTATCGCTGTATGTAAGCAACCGTCAACTTTTGTGATTTGATTTTGCGCTTTGCAACGGCCGTTCCAGTTCTAACGAAAAGTAGCATGTGGGGGGTTTCGTTACGTTGGCATTTCGCCTTCGCACAGTAGGCCTGAAATGTTACGTTGCAAGTGGATAGACTGAGTTTTACTGAAAATGTTTCAAATTTGCTGACGGATTCAAACCCTCCACCTGTGTGGAGACCAGTTACTGAAAATGTTGATCGGTTTTGCTTTGAATCCACGTCGTTGCCGATTCGTGATGCTGATTTGCGGTTACGTCAGTCAAATAACTGCAATTTCTACTGATCAAATCCAGAAATTTTCATCACAGCTGCACTTATCTCATTCCAATGCAGTCAGCGATTTGAGCCGAGTGGTCCGTGCACTAAACCGCTGTTCGGGCATTTTGTGGTGTTTTAAAATGTATGCGACGGTCGCAATGCCCGCCTTGATCAAAGCCCTACTGTGCTTGCAGTAAAGTGGGAATATTACGGAAATGACCAAATTGTCATTAATATTGTATTGTTACTTGAATTATGGTGGAGCATCTGCGAAAGACTGACTTGTTGAACAGGTAATGATCTGTTGCTTCAGTCGAACCCAAAATTAGAATTGCTTGCAAAAAATTTAATGAGTTTGCTCCTGAACATCTTTCTGCCAGCGTGGTTACACGTCGTCAAGCTTGGCTAAAATGGGAATGGTTTTGAACCACTGTTGATGCCCGTGTCGCCCATCATGCAGTGTCCTGCTGCAAGCTTCTCAATTTTTACGGAGCCTGGTCGCGCAGCCTGACAGCTCTCCTGTGCCTTTTTTTGCACGTCGTACGTTCGACGATCGCGCTTTGAGTTTTTTATTCGCCGATCTTATAAATATGCACTTCCGTTCGTGTCCTCGTACACCGCTCCTAGTATTGCTATTGTTGCTGTCACTTTATGCAAACATGATCAGAAATTTAGACATTGTTTTGTTTGGTGGGAGCTTTTGACCTACGGCCCTCTGCTGGTCCTAGGTTTGAGCCAGTTAATAGACGCTCTGCTGCACGAGACGTTTCCGCTGAAGAATATGACTCGCCAGTGAGTGGTTGCACCTGGCAGGTTGCCGATGCCGCCGCCCACTTCGACGACGATGTCCTTTGAGAGACCACAAAGAAAAGGCTGTACTTTTCATGTTAAGCGTGACTTCAATCTTGAAGAATTTTTCAAATCTTGGCCACATATTTGACTCTTTGCTGTCAAACATAGCCTCCAACATTCTTCCCTGATCTCTCAGGCCGCCATAGCTCACTTCTCGCCATAGCTCACTTCTAGCTGACTTTTTAGCACGACCATGTACTGTAAACAGTCCTTGGGACTAGATTCTTGTTGACTACCGATGTTGACGGGGCGCTGCACTTGCAGACGTCTGGGTCCAAACTAACGTTTTTGAAGGTTTTAGTGAGGTTTTATCAATATCTCTATACAACAAAGAGTAAACTTTGCTACGTTTTTGACTGATTTGGGTAATATGGAGTGCATAGATTGTGGCAGCTACTGTATTTTGATTTGTTCCTAAAACCACAGTACAGCCAAATGCATGAGAATTTCGCGAAATAGTGGCTCCCAACGGTCGGTTATCACCTACTGTATCACCCAAAGATGTGATTACGGGGAATAGCAGAGATCCAAACTAAAGCAAAACCACAAGGTTATAACGGTTTGGCACATGGCACTGTTTCTTTTTAAACACCGTGAAAGGTTTCCTTTCATGACAACCAGAAACTGACGCTTTTTGGTACAAAGCACAGTTACTGCATTATCCAGCGTTCTTTCTCTCAGTCAACTGGTCTTGAGACACTGCACCAAACCTCTAATTTCTTGTTAATATCAGAGCACTGCGCTTCCTATAGTTTAAGCTAAAACCTTACTATGTTTCAAATCATAATCCCATTTCCCCGTGTAGAATCAAATTTTGTAGTGCGTGTGATAATGAGAAAACTGAAACCTAAAATATCAAAAAACTTTAATGAACATTCACACAATTTGGAATGTACCGTCGGGAATTTTCTCTTGTCCACATCTGCATGTCCCGCTGCATCAGAAATCTGCAACCAGACGTTGCCCTCAGATTGTCATACTGACTCAACCGGAAAGCAGGGTATCAAGTTGGTTCGCTTTTTCAATTGACAAACAAAACTTCGGGTAAGTTGTTGCATGCGCCTTTCAATCTCTACGAGTGCTAGCCGACCACATTTCGCTACTGAGCTCGCATCCATTGACAACAATATTCAACCGACGTGAACTCTACTGTACCGTTGCATACATTCACGTCCGTTATCAGACATACTCGCCGTTCTGGTGGCAGTTTTCCGTTTTATTTATTTACAATCGAAATCTTTTGTTAATGATTAGTAGAAGCAGCAAGATGTAGGCTAAGTAGTTTAGTTTGATGTGCTACCAATTTCGATCATGTTAAACTAATAGAAGTAAGAGAAATGCGAACGATTTCGGATCGGTGTTTTTACATAAAACGTTTTGCGCGGCCACTGCGAAGTCGGCCCGTGTCTGGCAGCGGTTTCTAAAAGACCTTTGTAGCAAGTTTGCCACTGCGATCGGCACCCGTAACATATGAGATAACCTTGGTCAATGCAAATTAGTGCTGCAAAAATTCAAAGGAGTGACTCTTCCGCACCGGGCTTGATTTTCGTCGTTTCGTGCAACGCTTGAAAATCGTACTTAGACCGGCAGCCGTCAATCCATCTCTGAAAAAATAAGGATAAGATTCGGAGATTAATGTTCTCTGCTGCCGTAAACTCTGGTATAAAGAACATCTACTCTGCAAAGTCGCATAAATTTAAAAATTTGAGAAATTAAAATCTAAAATTCACAGCAGTTGTTACTTCTAGAATCAGGGGTTCCCAACCTTTTTTGCTGCTCGTACCCCTTTGTCAGGTCAGAGCATTCTTAGTACCCCCAAAAAAATTTTGAGATATATATCGCTCTATAAGAGATATATAAGCTGCTCTGTGACCCAAGGATCTTCGTACCCCTTGATGTTCAATCTCGTACCCCTTGGGGGTACGAGTACCCCCGGTTGGGAACCCCTGTTCTAGATGAACTTGCTTTTTTCAAGAAAAGAAACAATTAGTAGTTATATCGTAGGTGAAGAAACAAAACCGCACAACCCATCCGGCTTTCCCTTGCGTCAATTTCAAATTTCTTTACCGCAAATTGTTGCCAACCTGCTTAAAGCTTCCGGTACCCATCCAGAGACTGCGAACTACGATAAATGGAATCCAGCCGATTGCCGATACTGTAAGAAACCAACCAATGGCATTCGCCCATGGCGGGTAGCTGTACCCGCCAACGGTCAGAGGTTCCCATGTGACGCAGTAGAAAATGAAAAGCGCCTGAACCGTAAAAGAAAAAAAGTTTGTTCGATTTTGCAGAATATGCAAACACGATCACCAACTTAGAAACCGACAATAACTTACCGTAAGGATGAATGGCACTATGTACTTGATACTGACGTCGAAAAAACGAGGTAGGGATCTGCCGGTCATTACTCTCATGTCCGAGCGGAATTGTTTTGCATCCCACAACCAACCTACAGCCATCGACTCGCATAGCACGACGCAGACAAGATTCAGTCCTGAGCCTCCAAAGTACATGAAAAGCTCGAAGGTGTAGACTCCTGACTGAAAAGTAAGTTGTGTGATAAAATACCTGGGTCAACTATGCACTTTTTTTACAAGCTGATGACTGCTACGCGAATCTCCTATTACGCTGGACCTGAGTTATAGTCTAGAATTAAAGCACATGTGGATTAATTGCAATGACAGTCTGCAGTTGTTAGGTTACTGTTCACATCAGGTTTAGGAAGTTACTGACAGTGAAATGAAGGAAGCGCTTTAGCGCTTATAACTATTTTCTTGAGGAGTTGACCTTCACATTTTTTCCTTTCAAACAAAGACCACTTTAATGTCATAAAATAAGTATGAGGTGTTGGCGTGCAAATCTGCGAGCAGCAGGATAACGCAACGCAAATATATCGCTTAATTTCCAAAACTTTTTGTTGAAGTCATGGGCGCAATTTGGTGGGGGACGTGTCCCCCTCACTTTTTCTGACGGGAGGGACATAATATGTCATGTCCCCCCACTTTTTTCTCTTTACGTTTTGTATTTGGAGAGGTTTCAAAAATAAAAGTGATGTTTGTCACGTTTTGTGTGAAGAGCTTTTCATGTTACATGGCAGGCTACACAGCCAAGTTGATGTTGAAACAGAGTTTGGTGTGGCAGTGATGTAGTCGAGACCGAGACCTGGTTAAAATTTCTAGACGAGACCGAGACTTCATCAAAAACTCCGAGACCGAGACTTGAAGTTCGAGACCGAGGCTCGAGACTTCAAAATTTGTGCATTTTGCAGAAATTTAAAAAAAATGTTGTCATCACTTCTGACTTGAATTTCTTTCAAATTTCTGGCATTTTTCCGACGTGTTTTGGTTGTTTTTTGCCGACAAATAGAACAAACAAAAACTCTTTGAATTACAGAAATTTTGATAAACCATTTCTTTGTAATATTCAAAGTCTCGAGACCTGAAACCTTCGAGACCGAGACGAGACCTGAAACCATCGAGACCAAGACCGAGATTCGCAAAAATGGGTCTCGAGACTCCATCACTGTGGTATCACTGATTCTGTAAGTCTATAAATTCTAGCTTCGATAAAATAATTTTTAGCATTTTTCAAGTTTCTAGAGACCGTGAAAGATGTTTAACTGCTTCTGTCCAATATTTTATCCTGTGTGGTATACTGTTAGAAAGGTTATTTTCTTGTAACAGTGAAAGCATTATAGCTGCACATGTGAGAGACCACGGTACAGCCATAATTTGTTCCGTGCAGAAATGTAACTGGCTTTGCTGTAACGTTGGTTGTCACGTATTCAGAAACAGACAGCGCATAATTTAATGATGCTAGGGTATGAATTGTTAGAAAGTTAGATTTTCAGGCAAATCTCTGCGAAGCTTTTGCCGCAGACGAAAAGCAGTACTATTGTGGAGACTTAGTTTTGGGATGGGGAGTTTAGCAAAAGACTGTTTTCAACCATTCGTGAACAGGATTTCAATCAAAACGTTGGAGAAGTAGCCTGCAGTATTTATTTAGCTGTATATTGACCTATAGCTCAAAACGTAAGGACTTGACTCGGAAATAAGGATAAAATATACATTTATCCTAACTTCTTGTTATGTCTCGACATTAGTGACCAACAAATCCAAAAGATACTTTTTTCCTTGACGCTTATACTTTGTGCTTGTGCTGAATGCATTGGTTCGTAAGTCATCTGATTTACTTCAGTTTAACCAAACCCACCATGCAGCAACGTTTTCATCCAAGGGTGAAACATTTGCTTCACAGATACATCACACCTAGTTTTGTTGGACATTCTTTTCGTGTTGAAGGTGAAACTTGGTACTTTTTTGCCAATTCACCGTTATGCATTTTGACTTAATCTCAAATATATTTTTGTGTCGTTATACAAGTAAAACTCTTAGAATCAAACTTTTGACATGGTGCAGAGTTATAAGTCTGGCCGGGCTTTTCGGGTCGGGCCGGGCTCGAGCTTAAGTTTGTCTAAATATTTCGGGCATGCATACAAAATTTTTTTGAAACATTCAGAGCAACGACTTTTTACCACCGTGACTTCTGTGAGTGAAGTGATTGTGATTTTTCTTCAGCTAATTCTGTTTGCAAACACGGCTGCTTTCTTTTATTCTCTGCTCGGATTAGTCTCACTGTTTTTGAGAAGGGACAGCGGTGAGGAAATTAGCACGGGATGGCGTCGCGTCTGTTTTTCAGGGCAAGCGCAAGTTGTTCAAAAATCCTTAATGATAAAAAAACAGACATTGAATACAGTGAAAAATTTCAGGGCAAACTCTGTTTCTCAGGACAAGCGCAAGTTGCTCAAAAATTCCGAATGTAAAAAGTATATTCCATACAGTGAAACTTTTCAGGGCAACTCTGTTGTTCAGGGCAAGCGCAAGTTGCTCAAAAATCCTGAATGTAAAAAGTATTTTCAATACAGAAAAAAATTTCTGGGCAACTCTATTTTTCAGGGCAAGCGCCGTTGCTGCAAAATCCTGAGTAGTGAAATATATATTCAATGCAGTGAAAATTTCCAGGGCAACCGCTAGTTACTCAAAAATCGTGAACTGTGACAAAATTTTCAATGCAGTCTAAATTCACGTGGGGGCGATCCGTGTAATTTGGGCTGGTGTAGTTTGTAATCAGGACCAATGTCGTGATTGGTTATAGTGCCTTTGATCTGGAACAAGCACTAGTTTTCTGTAAAAATTTAACAATCGGATGTCGATAGTTCAACAGCTTGATATAAGAATTCGGTAACTCTTTCTTTGTTCGTTTTCGCTGGGTAGAGGTGCAGGGTGTTAATATGATATATTTTTCTGATTAACAGGAGTTTTAGAAGCGGACAGCACGGACGTGCAGATTGCTTGGCTCCTTTGAGTTCGTGTGTTTAAGTGCCTTGCTCAAGCGCACAGCAGCGATAATACAGGTAGGTTTAGGGAGTCAGACCATACGATCCGGAACCGTCGCTTTTAAAACATTGCGTTGCGTCATCGAAGTCGCGTACATATTTGCATCAGTAAAAGCAATTACCGTAAAATTTCTTGTCTGGGAGAACACAACACGCAAGGAACTTCAACCCCTTCAGTTAACAAGCAAGGTAACTACAGAATTTGCCTATAACGGGACCTCTAGCGGATTGCATAAAGAAAGTTACTGCCGAATTGATATTATAAGCGAATTGAAATGCATTATAAAAGATGCCATCGCGACCAAACAAAATGTAACGTTATGGGCGAATTGACGTTACAGAGGAAGCCGTTACAAACGAATTCAACTGTATAGAACAGATTTACATAAGGTTTCAGGCCCTATTCGGATTAAACAAAAATTTAGTTTCAGGTCAAATTGTTTATTTTTAGGGCAAATTGTTAGGACAATTTGTCATTTTCAGGGCAATTTTTTCCGCCCTCCCCCAGTAAAATGCCTTCCCGTACGCCTATGTCAATCACTCAAGCGATTCATGACTTGTTTTAATTAAAGAAGCCTACAAGCCGGATTTTCATATCTATAGAGCTATCCCAGAAAGTCTTTCTTATGCCTACAGCGCCATCGTAGATAGTTTCGTGATAGTTTCTTTTTTCTTTAGAAACATTGCATTCCGCAGTATTATTGTTGACTGGCGAATTAAGTTTGTGCTTGTTTAAGCCAATGTTTTGGTCAAGGTGGTTGCTATTTTCGGTGTGATAAACTGTGTATACCTGCACCTACACTTGCACACAACGTTTTTTGTTACTCCGCAGTTGCGCATATCTTAAATCCCTCGGTGAATTTGGCTTTCAAGCCTAAATCAGGCTTCAAAAATAAATGTCGGGCTCGAGCTGGTTTCGGGCTCGGGCCGGGTTCAGACTTAAAAATGAGGCCCGTTTACAACTCTGTGTGGGTATGTAGGCAGGGGCCAACAAGGGGAGATTGAAAGGACACATCCTCCACCCACCAACAGTAAATATAGATTGAAATCATTTTATGAAGTAGGCTACGCTAATTTTAGGCCAAATGTTTTTGCTGCTGGTAAGAGGATATCAATGGAGATTTTGGTGCGGTTGGGGCTGCATGCATGATGCCCAGTAGCATTAAAAAGATTTGTAGCTTTTTCAAAAAACGGAAATGTGCAAGAAAATCATTTATCGTCTTTGCAACGTAAAGCAACTTGAACAAAATATCAAATCGCGCTGTAACCCACACTTCTTACAAAATTCATGAAAGTTGAAGTGTTCTAATGTAAGAGTGATATGCACGTGCGACTACTGCCATTCAGCATTGTGTGCACTCCAACTGACAGCTCTGATAAACCCAAATGATGCATTATACCGCTGTGCTTGTTTGCATCCAAATACGATATTGATTGAAGCAGGCTGAACTACAGTACCGTGTCCAGCAACAAATTTAAGTAAATTGATATGTAAATCATCTGCAAGGACAAAGCAAAGCGTGATAAGTGTTGTTCTTAAAACACCTCTAGAAACAAGATTGGGGATCTGTATATGTAAAACGTTACTTTTGCATCGACCCGGGGACTATCTTGGTTTCACACCAAGCTGTTC
>Ga0210059_1009375_pt1 | contig 15310 bp, 7 predicted proteins | sample Ectturendosymbi2_FD_188042 | JGI IMG/M metagenome (GOLD analysis project Ga0210059, IMG submission 188042) | Ecteinascidia turbinata endosymbiont from Florida, USA - Sample 2 (SPAdes) (version 2) | ecosystem: Host-associated > Tunicates > Ascidians > Unclassified | place: Key West, Florida... | reverse complement strand
TAATCTGCGAATTATGAGTGTCTTCCCTGATCTAGCTGCTAGAAGCGAACCCATGAATTAGCGATAGTTAGATCTAAAGCACATGGTTTGCAAGGCCTCATATGAGGCCCCAAAACAATGTGTACACTGTCTTCTGTACTGATGTCCAAATTTCGCATTGAGATAACTCTGGGATGGGACTTTTCAGTGTAGCTGGCACTACTACCTCCCAGTGCAAGAAAAAGAGAAGGTGTGCTGCCAAGAAAATAGAAAAAAGCGGCATACTGTGCCAAAAGTGTAATGTCCCGTGCCAAAAGTGTAATGATCAATTTTACACTGTCTTGACGTCATTGCTTCATCCCGTACCACACGTAATTGGGTGAAATTGTGGAAATTTCCTGCCAAACTTTCCTGTATTTAATATTGCTTTAATCTTTTTCTTTAGGTCTTGACAATGACGTCAAGATAGTGTAAAAATCATCCAAACAGATTCTGCTACAAATGTGGTGAATTAACATTTGCTAAAGAAAAGCGCAGCGTTGCAAGCCATATCAAGAAATTGTACAAGGCGTACTTTCATTGTGACATATGAGACAAAGACAAGTCATGTGCTCCTCATGTCTGTTGCCTTACATATGTGAAGACACTAAGCACATGGTAGGCTATGCAAGAAAAAATGTTCACATGAAGTTTGGTGTGCCAATGATTTGTCGTGAGCAGAAAGAACATTCTAATGATTGCTATTTCTGTCAGCAAGACTATACAGGCTGTACTACCGCAAAGGAAACACATTTTTTATCCCAGCTATGTCCAACCCAAATGGCTTACTGAGCCAAAAAATATGTCACTATCTTGGCCAAGGCTGAATGACATATTATTGAGGGTCGCATATTGAATGGCTTACTTTGATCTTAGCACTGCTGGAAGTATTTTGCCTTCAACCAATCGTATTTGGCTAAAGGCAAAATAGCATCAGTAGTTCTTTTTCCTCCTGAGGCAAAATAAAAATACTGATTTCACCTTGGCGGATCAGGATTGGATCAGACTGATGATTTTAAAAAATTTTGCGTATGAGGACTGGATCGGATTCAATTTTATCAGATCAGGACTGGACTAGGACTGAAAAATTTCACAGTCCACTCATCTCTGCCACTCGCACAGCAGGCAAAGACACTACTCGATTATATTCACCTTGCTACTAGTAATACGAACTCAACGCCATCCGAGACGTGGACAAAACTACATACAGTTCGTATGGCAAAATAGTCCTAGCAGAGTTTTTCCGTTGGTGAAAAAATGTACACTACCATTTAACAAATCTGTGAAATCGGATTGCCACTAAAATTTTGATATAGTTGGAATATTCACATCAAATCAACAAAAATTTTCTCAGTCCAGTCCAATCTTGATCCAGTCCTGATCCGTGCTCATATCTGGTCTCTGGACTCACTGCCAGAGGTAAGCATTGGACGGGACCCGGACTGTAGCAAATTTCTTTGATTTTGGATGAGATCTGGTCTATAAATCTCTTTAAAACATAGAATCCGATCCGGAGTTGGACTGAGTTGACGGAAAAGAAACAGGGCATTTTTTTGTGAAAAGGCTGCATTTTTCAAACTTTTTGGACCTCATTTGGACTTGGACCTTACATTTGAAAAATCTTTTGGGCTGTATTTGGAATTGGACTGAGTTTTATAAAACAGGACTGTATCTGGGTCGCAAAATATGACAGTCCACTTATCTCTTTTCTCTGCTGCCCCGTGATCATCAGTGGTGGTAATTTGCGGATCAGTGATCACATCAAATTCCCAGCATCACATGACATTAATCGAATGTGAGCTTCGTTCACTCACTTTGTGGGAAACGAAAGTTGTTTTTTGTAATAATCCGGTGTCAAGCGAAATTTCTGATTTCATGTACGCATGCACATACTAATCGTGTTTAGGTAAGTGTATTGGTTTAGGATTTGGGTGATGGTGAGAAAAAGAATAATGATTGAGGTCTAAGACTAAACTAAGTCCAGAAATTTTCAGTGGTCACCAAAATTTTCAGTGGTTAGACTATAGAGTTATTCCTGTGCTATTCATTGCTTGTTCTTGTTGTGGGTACCTGACATGTGACCAAAATATTTTGATTGACACAACACATATCAACGAAGTAATTGCCAAACATTTTTTCTTTATTCTGAGAAGCAAAAGAAAATAACTGATAAACCATAACAGGTCAGAAATTTCGCAGAGGTCAGAAATTTGTGAGAATTTGTGTGAGAATTGATTATGTTGCTCATCGTTGTATATCAAATTTTTCTGAATCTTTTTAGGTTTGGAGTTAGTGCGTGTTTGCTTATGACAAGACAGTCATAAATCAACGCAGGGTTGAAAAGTCAGCTTTTGAGGATCAACCAGAGAAGTCATCGTAAATATTAAAATGAACGATTTTGTTGGCAATATATTCTACAAAATAGTTTTGGACTACGCCTGCTATTATTATGTTTATGAGGTACATGCCCTAAATGCCAATGCTTACCTATCTCTCTGCGGCGCTGCTATGCTACTTAGGAGATGAAACTCAAACTGGTGCCGAAACCTCGCTGCTGTTACCAATACCTGCATATACTGCATTGAATAGTCCCCAGCCTATCCACGCTGCAGATGGGCATTACAATCGTAATAGTTAGTATACTAGTTGCATTAACATTGTTATGGTTACACCACAATCATAAAATGTCCATAAGCTAGGCTTAAGGCTACCACAAAAATGGATTAGTCAGAAGTCACCGACCCATAGGCGGATGGTTTATTTTTATGTGTTTCGTAATAAGAATATTTTAATGAAACTAGTTGGCTATCAACAGTCTACTTGTCTCTGTGTCAAGATGGAACTCATTGCTGGAACATATTTCACTTTCATGCGAATTCAATTCACTTTTGTGTAGCTATTTTTGTTCCTGTGGGATCGGCAAAATTGTGTATAGAAATGGTGTTTTGTTTTACATGTGCAGTGCTGTGGGAAGTTGCATTGTTAGCACAGAATATTCGACATAGCAGTACGCGTGTGTAATTGCATCTACAGTGGGTCTTTAGGTGTCTCTAGTGAATAATTAATAACGCCAGCTCATGTTTGTTCATATTTAACGATATTCACAAACCTATGATCTCGGGTTGATAGGGTTAATCACAGCAACTTAATCTTCAAAACAACAAAAAATCACCATGCAAGATAGACATTTATGTTGGCACTGAAGTTCACCCCTCTTTTCTCACTCTAGAATCACTACCGCATCAATGTATTTGATCCAAATATTGCTTGTGCATTACTGCCCAGAGTCTTCTCGTATTTTATTTTGCACAAAGTTAGATATTTTTAATGCTTTTGACAAAAGTTTACTTTGGGCAGTCTGTTGTTCAGATATAGCAATGTAGAGTTACTTGTGCAACCCAACAGATGTAGCATTGTAGAGTTAGCTATGTGGCAGTTGGTTAAATTTTTTTAGTAATGATTTCATAGCTAATCACGAGAGAGTACCACATTTGATTTTGTGAATTATAGATGCCATGTTACATCCACATTATTCTGATCTTATTGATACTTATACTTACACGTTCGATATTAATTTGTAGTAGGTTATTAATCTAAATACCTGCCGTGCAGGAGGTGATTAAACTGGAGTCTCGTTGATGTCAGAAATGTTCAGCTTACGCAATGCAGCCAATAAAAAGCCATTTTTGCGATATTTCAGCAGAGTTTACGAACCCAGATTTGTTTCTTCTGCAACAGTGTTGCTATATATAACAGGGCGGATGGTTCGATTCATGTTTCTTAAAATGTTTAAATTTCATCACGAAATCTCCAAATAATTGCTGTTACTGACTTGACCATGTTTAAATCCTTTCAATAATGTTGCATTCACAAGTTTGACTTGCAAACTAAGCGTTTATGTGGAAACATGTTTCAGACTACGGACAGAATATGCTTCATCATGCAAACCCAGCCAATTTAGCTTGCTCTTGAGAAAAACCTTATGTTAATTAAATTAAGAACAATTAGAAAAATTTTTTTCTGAAATTTTTCAAAGCAGTTACATATTTTAAGTGAAATTGAAAACATGTGAAATATAGATGCAAAACAAATCAGAGTGCAAGCGACTATGGAAGTATGCAAGAACCGAGTTCATCAATTGAATTAGTTGGTGCATTTGTTTTGCAACAAATTCCTTTGATATGTACATGATGAAAATAGTAAGCATTCACAAATTGACAAATCGAATACACTGAAGTGCTTCACCATCACTTGGAAATGGTTTGTTGCCCACTGACTATGGTTGGGCGGTGATGGAAAGACTGCTGCAACCAAAGTGGTTTCATGGGCCAGCAATTCCACACAATCTATTCAGAGAAGAAGAGGTTGGAAACCTGGCTACCACTGACAAGTTAGATGAGCCCTATGAAACAGAAAGCTCTGATGAAGAGGAATGGAGTAAAGACTCAGATGATTCCAATTGCAAATATGATGTTTATTAATTCGCCAAAGACAATGTTAATTGACTATAAATGCAGCATTAAACCTGATTTTACAAGACCAATAATAAATGTCCTTCGGACTTTCTGAGTGTAAGAACAGAAATATTATGCATTTTGTGCAAAACAACTCTTAGATTTTCTAAGGTAACATCAACACTGCGATGAACGTATGACTTGTTATAGATTGATATTTTAATATCATTGTGTGCAACAAGAAAATTTATTTATGGGTATAGGTTTTCTACCTACTCAATCATTCTTATTACTTCCTCAGTTTGATTACAGACATACAATAGGACTAGACACTGGTTTGTGCATTTTGTCTTGCCAAAACAAAGACAATGGGTGAACCAACACACTACTCAGGTGAATTAACTTAAAGGTAAACCATTACGCCACATCACTGGGTAGAATACATTGGTAAAGTACAAGTTGCAGTTTTGCACAACAACAACTAGGCAACTTCATGTTAAACGCTTATAACAACGAATGCTGACGCTTTGTTCTCAAACGCATATATTACATCACAAATGAAAGAAAAATGACCAGGCAATGTTATTCCTGGTCACAGAGGAAAGTATGAAGCTTACGGTGAATAAATGTTATAGGATATTGCCTTGCTCCTCCATTCAACTTTTTTTGCAAACCGCTACGATATTGCGATAACACATTTTCAGAAACAAGTTGAAAAAACATTACAGAACAGAAAACGAGTCTGTGGGAAAAACAATTGCATTCTTGTGCTTCCATTTCTATTTAGGGGGTTCAAACCTCTGTTCGGGATGCTAAGCCCCCAGAAGCTCCCCTTGGCGACGTGATCGGTGCTATAAACCCTCTTAAGCATCTGGCGCTTCCTGTTCCTTCGGTTTTGCTAGACATTTTGCAACAGGTTTCAAGTGGCTAAATTCGAAGTTGATCTAGCTCAATTTTATGGGCGTCTGACGGGGATGCCCCATCACTTAAAAACGTCTGGCATTGGCCATTAAGTGTTCCTAAGATTATGCTGGAAATTTTGCAATGGGTTTCAAGTGGCTACCTTTCCAGCTGATCTAGCTCAATTTAGGTGGTCTGATGGGGGCGCCCCACCACTTAAAATGTCTGGCATTGGTCATTTGTTATTCTTGGGATTATGCTGGACATCTTGCAGCAGGTTTGAAGTGGTTACCTTTCCAGCTGATCTAGCTCAAATTTAGTGGTGCAGTTAAACACCCCCATGACCACACCCACCAGCTGTGGCACGGCAGACCACCAGTTCCTTGTACAGGAAACCATACTAGATGATGTGATCCCAGTAGAAATTGGTTACCTTTCCAGCTAACTTGGACCCTCTGGGCTCCCGCTCTATGATCTTGTTCTCCTAAAATTTCTAATGACGAAATATTTCATCACGGCTAATCATGGATACATTAACAATAAGCATGTAATGATTTTGAAAATAATATTCATTGCTGTATGTATTATATACTGTATGAATATTTTTCTATTCTATTGCTAACCTTAAATGTACCCCTTCAATAGGAAAATGTACCCCATGTTGGGAACTTCTGGTTTAGAGCAAAATCCAAACCCCAATGCGGCTTTAAACGCTAACCTAAAACATGTTTTTCTTCACTAAGACATTTTGGTCACTGCTACATTTCAGTCATTTGTCTCACAGTTGTAGTAAAAATCGCTGTAGCAGTGTTCATTAGCCTATATTTTCAGACATTGTGATCAAATCAACAATTTTTTTGGTCATTTCAAAAAAAATTTACTTTAAGACCAAAAACGCTTTGTGGTGGCCTGGAGATGGGACCACACGTAGATAAATGGTCACTGGTAGATTGTGGCCATACAATACTTAAATGGTAGCTGCCCTTGATTTGAAGCCACACAAAATGGTATCAAAACATTAATGTAAGCTGCCCTTGATTGTAAGCCACACTTTGTGAACATAAGTTATCTAATCCTCTGAGATACATTCACATACTGGTACGTTTCATGTTTGATTGGCAACCCTGGTATTGATCCTTACACCACAACTGCTTTCTGTTCATCATAATACTTCCTGTGAGGGATGTGCACGTGATGCTGAAGAGAATGTGAAAAGAGAGGTCGGTTGACGAAACGTAGTCAAGGAAAGACTGAGCTTCATCCATACCTTTTGGCAAGGTAAAGAAATGAAAATTTTAAGCCGCCCTTGATCATAACCCGCATGCAATGATGAAAAAAAACTTTATAAGATGCGGCTTCCAATTGAATAAATGCAGTAAGCAAGTCACTGTGATGGTCACCACAAGTGAATTATTGTAATTCACTCATCTTTATATAATAATAGTGCAGCCTAGTATCAGTAGAGTGAACTCGGTGAGGGATCTCTATTGTTTCTAGTGGCTTTCCTGTTAGTTAAAGCCCCCAAATTACCATCTTTCTTTTTTGTTTGCCTTAGTAGTTTAAGACGATGTAGATAGCTGCAACACCTAAAACCCTAACCCTACAACCATCATCGTAAAACCCTAATCTTAAAGCCTTACCATAAAACTTCAACCCAGTGTGGGACCATAGATGTCACAATGACTCAGCAGTTCTCAAACAGCATTGCCGCCACTATGTGGCTGTGTATTGCATGGTAACTCAGGGTTGCCAGATGGTGCCTAATTTGGCAAAATAACCAAAAATCATTGTCCTGTCAAAAAATTGCCAATGTTTTCGTCAATATTTTTCATACCAAAAAGTTCGTCATTTTTAGAAATACTAATTGTTAACACTTTGGTGTATGTGAGAGGATTTCGGGCCAAAAAACGAATTACACATGACTTTGCGAGAGCATAACTCTGGCATCGAAAGTGGTAGAAAGCTGTTCAAAGGCTCAAAAGACTTGGCAGGTCTTTTAGTCCGCACTCAAAAAAAAATTTTTGTTGGGGTTGCAGATTTTTTGTGAGTGACGTCATATGTGGATGGCTTTTAGGCCACCTTAGCCCGCTTCACCTGGCCGTGGGCCGAAATTTTTATTGGAAACTAGGTTACAATCCGAGTCTTTTGATATTTTGGATGACCCACTGGAGTTGCGGGTTCAAAGTTATGATCTAAAGTAAACAAAATATTGGATTAATTATGTAATAAATAAATTTATTTATTTTAGATCATAACTTTTGGACCAGAAACGTTAGAAAGTTGATCAAAGGCTCAAAAGACTTGGACTCGATCTTAGTTTCCAATGGAAAACTTCAGTGAAATACTTTGGCCTAGCGGTTGGGCCTAGGCCAGGCAACATGAGCCACATGGCCCAAAAACTACTTCATGCAATTCCCAGTCAATAATTTTTTTTGAGTGCAGACTAGAAAACTGGCCGATCCATTTGAGCCCTTGAACAACTCTCTAGCGCAATTGGCAGAGGAGCTATGGCATCATTAGGGCAACCGAAAACTGCTAGTTTTAGGCCGAAATCCAGGAACAATGTATTTGTAGACCGCCTGTCAAAGTGTTAAGGTGTTTCAGGGACCTGATTTTGGTTCCTAGAATGGAAAATTGAGCCCCTCGAATCAAAAAATTATCCTCAGGCCCTAGAATTAGAGAAAATCGAGTCCCTAGAATCGGAGAAACCGGGTCCCTACAGGTCTATACTGGGTACCTAACATCTTGCTTAAAAAATACTGGTAATAGTGCAACATTTTTTTACAAGCACATGTTATACAAGACAAACGTCAAACATGCCACCCGAGGGCCACATGCGCCCCGCAAGGTCTTTCCATGTGGCCAGCAAATTGAATAGCTGGACAGAGTCAAATGGTTGTGATATCACCAACAAATTTATGATGTCATATGGATTCGGTATGTGCAGTCTTACCATATCTAAATTTTAGCCACCAAATTAAATCCATTAGACACCCTTGATGTTAACGCTGATAAGCTGCGAGCACCACAAAGGTAACGAGTTTTCTATAAATATATATGAAATAACTCGATATCAGTCCTTCTCAAGATTCCACTTTGGGAGCTGGTAAGTTTCATGTTTCTTTTGTAACTTAGCAACTCAATAACCAGGGTTTTTGTTATCTCTTTGGCACCTGGCTGCTTTCGGGGATTTTCGGAAAAAAAAACACCTAAACACACGTGGCTTTGCACGAGAATTTCTCCGGTCCGGTATGCTCTACAGACTTGGTAAAAGTCTCAAAAGACGCGGCAAGTCTTCTAGTCTGCACTCTAAAAAAATTTTTTGCTTGGGGGGTTCTGGTTTTTTGTGAGTGACATCATAAGTGGAGGACTTTTAGGCCACCTTGACCTGGCCCTGGGCGCCAACCGTTAGGTGGTAGTATTTCGCTGAAGTTTTTACTGGAAACTAGGCTACAATCCAAGTCTTTTGATACTTTGGATGACCTGCTAGGGTTTTGGGTTCAAAAGTTGTGATGTAAATTAGTAAAAATATTTGACTAATTAGCTAATTAATTAATTTGTTTATTTTAGATGATAACTTTTGAACCAGAAACGCTATAAAGTCGATCAAAGGCTGAAAAGACTCGGACTCGAGTCTAGTTTCCAATGAAAACTTCAGCAAAACGCTTTGGCCTAGCGGTCGGGCCGTAGGCCAGGAACATGAGGCAAAATGACCCTAAAACTACTTCACTTATGATGTCAGTCACAAAAAATCTGCACCCCCCAACAAAAAAATTTTTTTCGAGTGCAATCTACTAGACTGGCCAATCCATTTGAGCCCTTGAACAGCTCTCTAGCGCAATCGGCGGAGGAGCTAGGGCGTTGGTAAAGCAAACGAAAACTGCTATTTTTTAGGCCGAAATCGAAGTACGAATATATCATAGACCAGTTCTCAAAGTGTTAAGGAAAATGTTAGGTACCTGGTATGGACCTGTAGGGACCCGACTTTTGCTGATTTTAAGGACCCGATGATAATTTTCGCGGATTCTAGGCACCCGATTCGGGTCCCTAACACACCTGAAAAAACTGCAATAACTGAAATCCACGTTTCTTGTATCACTCAGCAACTCCATGACTCTCCAGGCATTAAAACTAGAAAGCTGTTCAAACCCTCGAAAGATGTGACGAATCTTCTAGTTTGGATTAAAAAATTTTTCAGCTACTTTAGTGTAATTTCCATGAAACCAGAAGTTTGCAGAGTATTATTATGCATTTTTTGCAGTAATGGTATAGTTTAATGAGTACCATGTAGTTATGCTAAAACTATGCTGGAGTTTATTTGAATTTTTTAAATTACTAGAGCTTTGATTAGCATTTATGACACTTGGTCAGATCTGTTTCTTTCAAGCTGTGCAGCTGTTTTAATTCCTTTAAATGCAGTTGTCCTATGGGGATAGCAGCCCTAGGAAGACTTGAAATACCTCAAGGTCAACAGCTATCTCAGATAGTTCTGCTGGTGCCACACCAAGATGGGACCTAGTCAGAATGAGCTGTGCAGCTTTGCAAGTCTTAATTAAGCACTGTTCAGCATTTTGTTTTTTTTGGTTGTTATGTTCCAATTGGAACTTCACTGGATTAGAATATTTTTCTGTTGAAGAATGATTTTCTTGTAGAAGAAACTGTGTTCCTCCAATGTTATATTCCAAAGTCAGTACAATGTTTGTGAAGAATGGATTTTATCTTAAAAAATGATGGATGTTAGTGAAAAGCAGACAAAGTTTAAAATTGTGTTTTTATAAAATTGTGAATTATGCTTTAATGACATCTTATTTTAAAAATCAAATGAAAGATTATCAAAAGTTTGGTGTGCTGTTTCCACAAAAATTGCTGGCAATATAGATTACTCCTAATCAGTGCTGTTAAAGCTGCAGGTTGTAATATTTTGATGAAAACAATGGCCAGTCAAACACCTGGCATTCAGCAGTTGCTTGTTGCTGAGAAAAAAGCATCAGAAAAGGTTGGAGAAGCACGTAAAGGTAACAACAATTCAATTAGAATACTGGAGTGAAGATTTTGCATGGTGCACAAAATTGTTCACACAATTGCATTTTGTTGTTACATGCACTTTGAAGTTGTGAAAATTGTTATCATTTCATGTTGGCAATTTATGCACTGAGCACTTCCTTCATCGGCAATCACAGGCAATGTTATCAATTTCTGAAATGTAAAAATGCTATTGCTGCAGTATATACTTACCAGTAACTATGGTACAACTCGTGCATAAAGTGGAGTGTCAGTGGCATATTTATAATTTGTTTTCTTCATTTTTTAATTGAACTGATGAGTGAACTTTTGTTATCAACAAATTTAACAGATTCACCGTTTTGTGTAATTTCAGTTAATAACTTTGTGCTTTGCAGGCAAAGCAAAAAGACTAAAAGCAGCAAAAGAGGAAGCTAAGACTGAAATTGAAGCTTACAGAGGTCAAATTGAACAGAAGTATAAAGAACGAGAGAAGATAGTATGTATTATATTTATTCTGATGCCATCCGCTGACAAACAAATTCAGAAAAGATTATAGTCAATTTTTGATGAAACTTAAGGCTCTGCTTGCAATGCTGGTATGATCATCAATACAAAATCCTTACCATATGTTGAGTGACATGTACATGCTGTTGGTTGTTTTGAAAGTCAATTACTAAATATATCCCTTTCTTGTGTATCACCTTTGTGGTGTTAACAAAAAAGGACTGTGGAATTGATCCGCCAATTGTAATTGACCAGTCATGTGATAGAATTTGAGACATGCTTTTGTCAAATAAAATTCACAATGTTTTTCTTCAGTGTCTGCTGTAATTCCTTACTTTTAAAGCTCAGTATGTCTAAAGTGTTTATGGTGATGAGTGGATTTTGTTCAGTCTTGGATCTGTTCCAAAATAGATTACATTTTGGTAGGCATCATCATTAGCATTATTACGTCAGTACATCCACAAATAGGCAGAACTGTGTATTTCAAATTTACTTTGCATCAACTGCTGCACATATGGTAGTTTAATTTGATGCCAAACAATAGCATTTTGACCCTAAGTGTAACCAGAGGAGGCCATGCCCCCCAAACTTTTCAAAAGATAGTCAGTTTGTGCTTTGAGAGGCAGTATACCAAACAAAATAGTGTTATTTGCCTAAGATTGAACATTTTGGCGTCGCCCAAAATTTGGGGCTGGCTATGCTACTGATTTCTACATCTTTTTTGTTTTTCAGATTCTTGGTTCTCGGGATGATGTTAAGGCTCAAATGGACAATCACCAACAAACTGTTATAAAGCAACTTGGGGAACAAGCCATGGCAAATAAACACTTAGTTATCAACAGACTCTTAGAACTAGTCTGTGATGTCAAACCTGATCTTCACGTCAACTACCACCCAGCTCAAACTAATTAAAAAGTGATATTGAGCAACCCCAAGTCTGACTTCCACACAGCAGATATTGCATCCGTTGGGTGAACGTCATGCAAGACAAATGTCACAGTTTAAATGTGTTTAGGGTTGACATAAGATTTGTAAGTTATCGGGCAATACCTATTGTTTTTGAATCATCTGTCATTGTTGTCAAGAGGAAAAACTCTTTGTATGAATGAATGTAACATTTATGATAATACTTGTACGATTAGACCTTCAGTTTGTTATAGCGCAAGTTGTGGATCGCTTGATGTTGTGAACCAGAGTGGGACGCGTGACTGTCCTAGCTGTAAATTAAATTTGCTGCATGTGCGTTTTTTCACCAGAAACAATGTGGTAGAACTTTTTTCTGGGTTTGACAGCACTGCGTGAAAGCGCAAAATGCAATCGCAGTGAAATAATGTTAAATAGTATATTTTCCCGGTTTTGATTGAACAGAGGCAGCAGCTGAACTTCGGTTTCAACCGGGAAAGCCTTTGTGGCCCATCATGTTTTGTGCTTTGTATTTGTTCCCGTAAGACATCCAGTGGTTTTGCTTGCTACACGAAATTTTCAGGAGGCAAGGTTGTGCAGTTGACGTGGCATAGATTTTAAATATTCGAGTTCTGTTCAAAATGGAGACATTTAATTGCTTTTAATTAAGATCGTCTCTCCTCACAATCTACCGAAATAATGCGCTTGCGTTCATATGCGTATCTGTGACTTTGGAAAGAGCAACGTTCATTTCACTGGCTTGCGACGCTGGTTAAGTCACATTCGTACAATTTGAGAAGCTTTAAATTGGAGAAAAAAAGAGTTTTTTCGACGCCGCTCCGGCTTTCTATTTTTTCTTCGACTTCATCCTACCATTTACGGAACGTTGCTTCCTGCTGTGATCTTGACATTTCGTGCAATGTTTTATTCAGATATCTAGACGTTGTGTTTGTTTCCTGATGGAACGGAGTTGTTGATCATTTTCAAATTTCGAGCATTGTAAGCGCGTACTCTATTTTTGCTGCTTCAACTCAACGAAGTTATGTCCGGATTGGTTAAAGCAAGTGCCAAACACAGTGAGAGTTTGTTGAATGCAGCGATCGAGTTGTTTGGCGAGAAAACTCCACAAACTGTGAAAATTTCAGTTACATCCGGACAATTTCAGTTATACTGCTATAAACCCATAGCCAGGGGCATTCAGAATGAAAACTGATTTGTACGAAAACAAATTTAAGAAAACACTGAATCAACGAAAAGTGGTAAGACTTATTAAGAATACATTTTTTCAATCTTAGTTGTTTACGCAGTGGAGTATAAGGTTCACCAGTCGGCTACAATGTCACTCTCTTCCTGACCATTTCTATGATCTTCCTGCAATAGCCTGTTGTATTTCAGACAACTCCTCCTGCGCTGGTTTCACGGTTCGTTGCTAAAAAATGCTCATACAGATCACGCTTAAGCGCAGCCTGTTTGACACGGGTATTTTTTACACTTTTTATTGAAGTACACCGCATGCCTGACCATCAAAAGCCTTAAAAATCACCATCTATGCTATGCAGCAATTGTTGCAAAACTTACAACCTTGAGCTTGAATCTGGCATCATACGAAACACGCTTTCTCTTGCACGACATTGCATAAGGCTTTCACGTTATGATTCCAGGCAAGTTATCCACACGTACCGTATACAGCTCAGTACGTATGTCCACTTCAGCACGTTTGTTTCACCCTTTGCGTTGCCTTTTCTGCTTTCACATCTCCTTGCGTAAGTGCATGCACGTACACGCGAACAAACGTCGCGAAAATACCGTATTTATTCGATTGTAAGCCGCACTTGAACATAGGTTGCCTACGGCTCTAAAATACTTTCGTGTTTAGCACGTTTCTCATTGGCAACCCTGGTAATGATGCTCACGCCACTACAACTGCTTTCTGTTCGTCATAACCCCTCTTGTGACGGAGCGAGCACGTGTGCTCGTGCTGCTGAAGAGAGGAAAGATATGCAAAAAGAGAGTTTGGTCAGCAAACCGTAGCCAAGGAAAGACTGTGCATCAAGTAGACCTTTCCATAAGCTAAAGAAAAAAATGTAAGTCGCCCTCGATTGTAAGCCGCACGAAATGATGAAAAAATAAGCTGCGTCTTACAATCTAATAAATACGTTATAATCGCTTGTGTATGTTTCTGCGCAAACCAAAAAGCGCGCTTCCACGCAACACCGCAACTAACGCGATCCTTCGTAGGGGGCCCACAATATATATTGTATTAGTAAGTTAGAACCGTGTCTCTACCCTTAACTTTTGCTCTTCTGCTTTTTGCCCTCAATGCAGAGCCGGTAGATTAAGAATCTAGTATCATGATTCGTTAATTTCGAAAAAGAATTGCGGACGTTCGGACACCATAGCAGTATTTTGTAAAGTTGTGGTTACGTCAGAACAAGGCCAATTGTTAATAAAGTCTTGACCTTCCCCACGCAACTTCAAAGGCTTTACCCTTGTGCTTTGAAATTCTCGGGGGAATCTATGTCAATGAATGTGCTGTGGAGTGTTGTGCAATCGCTTCGTAGCTGCCTACAGACAGAGAGTCCAGGTTTCTAGTTCAGCGTTAAAAAACATTTTCGTGAAAGCTGCTTCAGACAGTTTAAGTAAAGTTGAAACGAAGGAAGGCTGTTGTGTCAGTTTGTGAAGACTGTGTTAAGCCAGTCTAATTCAAAGTTTCGACCAGAAAAATCGGGGGTAATCTCGATAAGTTTAACGCTCGCTTGCTCCCTTTTGGAAAAGCCTCTTCATATTTAATCTCACTTGCTATATGTCATGATGAAGATGGATGAGGGAGTGTTGGGAAGCAGCTAGTTCTATCCTCACTGCTTTCAGCTGTTGGTGACAGCACCAAGTTCATTACACTGACACTGTCTATTAAAACGATGAGGCTGTACAGCGACCACCAGGTGCCCTGTGGTCGTCGGAATGCAAACCACAAGCATAATGCCGGTTTCACATATTGTCGTATACCGCAAAGGCGCGAAAAAATCTTTTTAACGTTGATACCGTTTGACTTACCGTAAGTACAAAGTGACACTTTGGAATTTTAAGCAAATGTGGTGCATGCGCTTGCTTGGTTGCTGAATGTGTAATGAAAATGGGTTAAGTTTTGTAATAATGCAAGTTATTTAGTTGAGAACATCTTCCTGATTGTTTAACTTGGTGAGGTTTTGAAATAACGCTGCTCAGGGGGCTAATTTGCAACCGGCTCGAAAAAGCACGCAGCTGCCTAAATGCTTGCTGATAAGGGCCCCCTCTGGATTTTTTGGGGGGACCCCAACAGCCTTTAAAACGGTTCCGCGCGTGCGTACGAGTTGGCACAAGCACGCAATACGTGTTTGAGTCCCATCGGACTTTCACGGTGAACAATTGGTATAAAATTTTGTGACATATACACGAGCCGCATGAAACCGGGCAAAGAGCCGCGAATTGGCCAGGCCCGGACTATGGAAACCAAGCCACACCGATAGCGACGGACAAGACAAGGGGGG
>Ga0210059_1009374_pt1 | contig 15310 bp, 7 predicted proteins | sample Ectturendosymbi2_FD_188042 | JGI IMG/M metagenome (GOLD analysis project Ga0210059, IMG submission 188042) | Ecteinascidia turbinata endosymbiont from Florida, USA - Sample 2 (SPAdes) (version 2) | ecosystem: Host-associated > Tunicates > Ascidians > Unclassified | place: Key West, Florida... | reverse complement strand
CAAAGTTTACGCTTTGAAAGTTTCACACCTTGCCCTTTTGAAAAAATGCTTGGTAGTTGGTATCCTGAATTTGTTCACATTCATGTCTTTGTGGGAATCCATGAAACTAAAAAACAACCAAGAAGTTTTTAAACACTAAATTTGTTTTGAATTTCATCCTTTTAACTGCAAAAACATAGCATACAAAAGCATCGAAATAGAGGCTTGTTTTGGAAAGCTTTGGGCTGGATGAGTCAAGGCTGCCCTCATCTTGCATTGCCACTAGTTGTTTTGAAAATGTGCAATAGTAGGAAATAATTCATCATGTACTTTATCGAAAACATTACTACAGCAGCAAGTAGCCTACACAATTGATTAAATCTGTGCTGAGAAAAAAACGGTTCAAGTTACACTGGCTAAGAGTAGGCCAAAGAGCTTAAACACCACCTACCAAGTCTACCTTAAACCAACCACTTAATAGTCAAGCTTCAAATAACCTGTGACTTCAAGCATAGGCTAAATCAAACCACCTAAAATACCTGAAATATCTGTAGAAAAAATGAGTATTCATAATACTCAAAAATTGTCATTTCTGCTCCGTGATAAGAAGCATGAATGTAACAGTCTTTGCAGTGCAACAGCAATAATACAAAATTACTTTGTAAACTAAGAAGAAAATGTCCTATAAATTAAAAGATGTAGTGTGGTCTCTGCTATAACAATTGCATGTTGTCTGTTTTTTTTATAGCAATGTTCACGAAGGTACAACATCACAAGAAATGAGAAACGTGTCTAACCTTTTCAACTCAGAGACATAAAAAAGACTACTCTTTGTACATCTGTGGCATTTTCATAAAATTACCACCACTATAGCAAATACTTCAATCTCTAAAAATCATCATTTGGTATAAAAAGTTATCATTTGGTATAAGTAGGCCTATTTGCTCTTATTTGATAGAATCTTTTCAGAACTTTTTGGAAGAAATTTTAACCCACAATTTTTTTCGGTATAGAAGTTGGTTTGAAGCTTTTCTATATTTGCTCATTGGAGGTGGTGGTGGGGTCGCTTTGAAAGGACGGTACTTACACATTACAGTTGCTGTTGGGGACCCCTTTGACAGCATAGTAGGGGGCCCTTTGAAAGCAAGGTACTTACACATTACAATTGCTGTTGGTGGCCCTTTGGAAAGTAAGGTACATACGTACTACCATTGCTGTTGGGGCCTCTTTGGAAACATAGAATTTTACATTATAATTTCTGTCGGGGGCCCCTTTGAAAGCAAGGTGCTTGCATATTACAGTTGCTGCTGGGGGCCCCTTTGCCAGCAGAGTACTTACACATTACAGCTTCTTTCAGGCTCCTTTAATGAAGTTTAAAAGCAGAGTAGGCCTATTTACACATTTCAGTGAAAGCAGATTACCTTCAAATTGCAGTTGCTGTTGGGGGCCTCTTTGAAAGCAAAGAACCTGCACATTACAGTTTCTGCATGGGACCCTTTTGAAAGCAGAGCACTTACACATTTAGTTTCTTTTAGGGGCCCCTTCAATGAAGTTTAAAAACCGAATGTTTACACATTTCAGTGGCTGTTGGGGGCCCCTTTGAAAGCAAATTACCTTCAAATTGCAGTTGCTGTTGGGGCCCCTTTGAAGGCAAAGTACCTGCACATTACAGTTTCTGTACGGGGCCCCTTTGAAAACAGAGTACTTACTTATGATCTGCTTTGTAGTACATTATATGAGTGAATAATAAAATTTTCATCAAAAATAAGGAAAATTTACGCGTTTAACACTTCAAGAGGGTCCCCAAAAAGGAGGGCCCGAGGCAAGCGCCTCGCTCGCCTCCCCTTAAACAAACCACTGGGTATATTATTGTGCAAACGGCTTTGCCGCTTCTCATAATTGTCCTCGTCCGTGATTGCGTTGATCCGTATTCTTGTTGTGTTCGCGACAGCCGTGCCTTGATGATGCGTGTCGTTCCGTGTTTGAACCTCATGCCGGTTGCTTGTCTCATGCAAGTTGATGCAGTGTGTTTTATTGCGTTAGCCTGACTCAGGAATTAGTTGATTAAAGCCAAGTAAACCAAGAATTCTGATTTTAGTGCGTAACGAATATATAACAATTTCTGTTAATGAGTTCAAACTTCACCGTCTGGTGGAGTGGTACCTCAGACCTACAGTTGACATCAGAAACATATATTGAGAAAGAAACGTGGTTTGGTGTACTTCCTTTAGATTTACAGGATCATGATGTAAATCTGTTACGAAACAAGTATGACTTCAGTTCAAGTAGTTTCAAGAAGGGAAAGGACCACCGTGGCTCCCCGTACAATGTTTGCCTGTGGGAAGTAAATTAGTTTGAAATTGCTATAAAATAGTTTTATGACATTTGCGAAGTTTGCATGCAGGCACATTGAATGAAAATAGTAAGTCAGTTAGCATGAAGTCTCTTTCTCATCGTAAATGAAATCTACAGAGGTAAAAATCTGGAGCTGCCTTTGTTCCAAGGTGCGCGGTAACTAAAAACAGAGTTCAAAGAAATACCGCTCACGAGCTATAAAACTATCAATTTAATACTTAATTTCCACCTTGCATAAAACTAACGTCACACCCCAGAAACTTACCGATGATTTGGAATACTAATATCGAACTCCCCAGAGGCAAGCAGCTGTTCGATCTTTTGTCGGTTGGAGAAATGCAACGAAAGGTCTGTAGAAAGTATTGCATGATGAAGTAAATTCAATGCTTTTTCCTTTTCTTGAGGTTTTAAATGCCCGAATATGTCATGTTGATTTCTGCTTAAAATATCCAAACTGACATGGTAATGATGTTGTTCCATGGTTGACGAAGGATATAACATCGCCAATGGATGATGAACCTTTTGAAGAAAATGATTTCCCAATCCCCTGTGATCCAGGTCGTGGCACGCACATGCCACCAGTAAGGCGAGGCGTTCAACCGGATCAAACAACGTCATATTATTGTGAAGTATGCTGTACATAGCATGAGTGACAGTCATACCATGGTTCCAATTGTGGTAAAATATATCACGGTAATTATTACGAACGGTGCAGACAAATCTTGCTTGGATGTCTAGTGGTGGAAGAAACTGGCGGCAATCTTCATCAGGCAAAAGTTGCTTTAACATGTATATAAACATTTCCGGCAACTTTTCTTCACGTTCCACAAGGCTGAAGGAGCACCTATGGAAACAGGACAAAAAATCTGTCATAAAGGCTGTAACCACATGAGAGAGCATTGCCTTTTTCAAAAGATACATCCACACCACTTTTTTCGCCGATGGCGATATTCGCTCGTATTAAGTAAAACCACATTTCCTATTGTGAAGGTCTTGGGAGAAGCAGTCCTACTTTTATAGACACACTTCACATTTCTTCAGCAATCTCTGTCATTTGAGGAGGCTACACATCAGTGCGAACAAGCCAGATCGCAGAATAAATCACGCCAAGTGATCCTTGGCGATTACCAGTTTTATTCGTCGTGAGCATGTTTTGCTCGATCCTTTCGCTACGTTCGCGGTGCAAGCAAAAGTGAAAAAAAAACTGGGGCTCGCAGTAAAAAAATATCTTTTAAAGATTTCTGATAAGTTTCCAAATTTTATATTTTTTGAGTTTATGTAGCCAGATTTTTGTGTCTTCGACAACATGCGTCAAGATTTCATATTACAGGAATGTTTGTGAGAACTGTAACATTTTCCGAATTATTCAAACTTCGCAAAAAAGAGTAGGGGTTGTTGTGTCAGAGATAGCCCTGTTGTTTCCACTGACATTTAAACCAATTAATGTAAGGCTGTGTTTATAAAAATGATCCACTTTTGAAAGAAATTCTGGGCCAGAAAAAAAAACTAAGGAAACAGAGGAACACCGCGGGTGTGGCAGAAAGGATCAAAAACATCGGCCTTGTCTCGTAAAGTAAAGGGATAGCAAAGAAACGCAGCCACTCCTTTTCAGTGTAGTGATTGCTGCATGTCTGCGCTGGCAATAGACTCAACGTAAGGACTGTCAACCCTTTAAGGCCGCACAGGGGTTGATTTAACTGCCCGTTGCAACGCCTACCCGTGGTAACCCAGATATCGTAAGCCTTACTGCGCAAATGGAGCGTTTGTTTTTTCTCACGGTATAATTTGGACAGTTGCTAATGTGAAATGCGCAAAAACGATCAATACCATGGCGCATCGGTTGCCATACACGTGACCATGGACCGCTTTGGGGCTTGGGCAGGTTGACCTGTTCGAAAAATTCGCGATAGTATCCCACATCACCTATCAACCAAGTGAGGCCCCAATTTGCACCACTACGCATCTGGGGAGGGGAATGGGACAGCGGAGAGTGCTTTTATTCTGAGAGACTTGAAAGTCACGAGGAAACGGCAATATTGCCATAAACTGGTGATTGGCAACTGGAACATCAGTTTACTCACAGGAAAAGAGCATGAACTAGTTGAAGAAGCCAAAGATATTCTCTGGATGTAGTCGGCATCTCATCGACTAAGCGCCGGAAGATCTAGCACTGTGAAGTTGGGTGATGGGTGAAAACTCTTCTACTCCGGTGTTGAGCCAGAAAAGTTTGCCCAGGATGGAGTGCAGACTTGTAAGCCATCAGTGTCGATGACTTGGTCGCACTAAGAAGAAGGGTATGCATGCCGAGATTGAAGTTGTTATACCGCTGGCTGTGTCTGATACAGGTGTACGGCCCAAACTCAAATGCACTGTAGGCCTACCCAGAATTCGTGGAAGAAATTAGTGATGTCCTGCCATGGGTTAATCCACGAACATTTTGAAAGATTTCAATGCATGTGCTGGGAACGATGCTAGGAAGTTGAAGGGCTTGTTTGTCAACATGGTGATGCTGATGTAAACGACAGCGGAAGACTCCTGCTTCACCTCTACTGTAACAGCACACTGTGCATCAACACTTTCTTCCGAGGCAGAGATTTGCACATGCCCACCTGGTGCAGAGATTCGTTGAGTCAGCAGTCACTCACTGATTTCTGCACAGTTTCAGCTGACTTGCTCCAATCAGTTCTGGACGTTCGTGTCAAAAGGGGTGAAAAACTGTCGACCGAGGAAAAGTTTACGAATGAGAGATTCAAGCTTTTCACTGTTACACGTTAGACTAGCAATCTGTTTATATCATGGGGCAGCAGCTCCGGCGGCCCCAAGAGGAAAATTTGGTGTGAAAATAAATGAATGAATATAGCCTTTAAAAACCAGTAACCCTGAAAATGTAATGCTTAGAACAACTAAGTTCTATTCGGAAGTTAATTACAATGAAAAGAGGGTTACCAATCATATAACATTCTGCTTCAACCCTTTTTTCAAGAAAACGGATGGTTGCAACAGTTGCATCTTATGTGTCGGTGTACGTGGTGCATTCTCAATCGAAAAAGTAATATCACAGAGCTGACAACGTGCCAAGCACGTGTTTGAGTACCAGTCCAGTGTGTCCTCGTACGCAAATTCCCATCGACAATCAGAAACATGTAAGTTGCAAATTGTAGCCATCCCATTATTTTGAGGCAGTGATGCGTTAAAATAACACAAAAATTCTTTGAAGTCACATGAAAAAATCGGTATAGCGCATGGAGGCATGGCAAAATTTTGTGGTTGTCTTGACTCCCTCCGGTACTACTGTAGTGTTAACCATGCTCTGGCAGGACAACAGTACACTAGTTACAAGGTCAAGTAATTGTCAGATCCTGCACAAAAGTTGCCAATAGGTGATAATAGTCCATCAGTTAAAGGTTCGTTGGTCAAAAAACCTTTCGGGATTAAAAGGATTCCAATGTTGGATTCCATCAAGTTGTAAAAACCAACACTAATAAGAAAGATATTAATGGTTTTAATTCTATCAGAGATTCTAAAGTTTAAGTTTTTAAACAAGGATACACGTGTAAAAATACAAAAGAATAATAATAACAGAAAATGCAAGATTTTCGTTTCCATATATCATAAAGCAGCATGCCTTTGCATAATTTTTGTAAAATCAACATCATATCTGTGTCGGCAATTTTCTAATGCAAAAATAAGTTTTTAATGTCGACTGGCATTTTTGTTAATTTTACTGGTTGCTTCATTGTTCACTTTTAGATGTGACAAATGAGATGTGAACTGTCTAAACTTGAGCAACATAACTGAACAGTTACAACATCGGCGACAAGGAAACAAATGGAGATGTAGTTGTTTTAAATCTTATATTCCTGTAATAACCAACTAATCCATCAAGTAACATGCATTCTCTTTAAAATATTGCATACGTTGATTTTAAGTTGCTTGTAGTTTACTGCTGGATCGGTGGAATAAGTGTAATTTCAATATAAAGTACATTGCAGAAAAACCCTACTTTCAGCTCCTGCCTGTAATACAGGCTTACGTTATCGACTGACATTTGTCTAACTTACGTTCCACTTGGTTGAAATATATAGGCTAATTATATTCTTGGTTGCATCAAATTGACATGTAACATAAATCCTGTTTTTAAAATAAGGAAATGTCTAACTGCACAAACCTTTCAAAGCTAACTACAATACAAGTATATGTTGATAAAAAAGGCATCAATCACGAATTCACAGCACCATTACGAAATTTACAGAGATGTCCCGAACCTGTCGAAATTAGTCGGCGGCTGAAAAGGATAGCGAACTTTTTTCAGTAACAGTTCAACTTCCGTCTCTTCACAACAGCTGTGATAGGTGTACTGTTCCTTTACAATGCTGTAGTTGAACTGATCCCGTCGAAGTCGTGCATACACCTAAAAACCTTGAAATGTTACGAAGTGATTTAGGATAATAGTATGTTCTTTGATCACTTGCATTTCAATCATTGCGAAAATGCTCAATGGCAAGTGCAGTGAAATTTTTGAAGCGTTGACGAAGTGATTTACTGAACCTATAGTTCACCTTCACTCAACACAAGACTCACGGCAGAAATGAGTTTAAACGTAGGTGTAGAAGCAGGCCATTTTTGGGGGTGCAAAGCGTATTCTGCCCAAATTTCCCCAAATTTATCCGAAAAACTTTTATGCGACAAACGTTCTCCTTACAAAATTTCTGCAGGTGTTGGTACATTCTATTTTCCTCTACCAAGTTAACATAGACATGAAAATTTGATACTTGAAGTTTGTTTCTTAATAACCAACCTAAAAAAGTAGCCTACGTTACCCATTGCAAGAACATTGTCAAAACAAGATGGCTCAGTATTCTTGAGCATCTGCGTCACAGTTTTGAGGTTTTCCATTCACATTCCAGTTGTTGTCGTCAGCAAGGAATCTCAGACCTAACTGAGGTAGGCGTAAAGCTGCTTCTTTCTCTGAAGACATATATGTGATAGCCTATATGTTGCATGTATCATTTATGACTATGCCGTGATGTCTGTTAAACTGATCATATATGCAACAAACTGTAAGGCAATATGTGTTCATACAAAACACTATAGTTTAATTAAAAACAAAAACTTTTCTGCACTGGCCTGGCACGGACTCTACTAATATGAAGTAGGTGCCTTGCAATATATTCGATTCCCTCACGGTACAATTAATAAATGAAATGCCTTCTTTGCCAAAACGTTTACGTGAGTCAGTTACTCATCAGCTCTCACAAACTAAAACACGAATTTACTAGAAACAGTTTGTTGATTTCATATATATTTAATATGATTTCTAAGGCACAATAAACTTTTATTTATACACTCAGTAACAAACAAGTAATTTCATTAATGTTGTTAAAAATGTCGAGGCTTCTTTGCCCAAATTTTTTGAGATTTTGCTCAAATTTTTGACAAATCAAAACTTTTGGGGGTGCGCTTGCACACCCTGCACCCCACCACCAGGGTTGCGGAGTCGGAGGTAAAGTATCCGAATCCGACTCCGCCTTTCCGAAAATTCCGACTCCGGCCCTTCCAAAATTTCCAACACCGACTCCTCAACGTAAAGGAAATGAAATTTGGCTGTTGTTAAAATCAAAGGAAATCGTGGTGCACAGCAAGAAATCTCTGTTTCAACAAAAGTTTCAAAAGAAACTGTACCATTTCAACAGGAATTCCCAATTTAAGAGTGTGATTAAATAATGATCCAATAGGACATCCGGAGTGGGAGTCGGACAAAAAAATCCGACTCTGACTCCCAGTGTTGTTAGGAATCCGACTCCGACTCCACCCAAAAACCTCCGACTCCTTACCATTCCGGATCCGACTCCGCAACCCTGCTCACCACTGTGTTTAAAAATAAAAACAAATAACCAACACGCATCAGAGAATGAAAGCTCGATTGTTTAGGATTTATTTCACCATATATTCGAAGTTTAGTCAGGAATCTATCCGTATTTACAGCAAGCGCCAAGTTGCCACATTCATTAAATTTTTTGAGTTTTACTCATTCTTAACTTCGCACGAGTAATGCAAACTTGAACTTATTAGCATTGGAAGAAAATGCTTGAGATGGAAACAAGCTTTTACCACGGACTGAGCCTGCACTGCAAACACCAACCGCGTTTGCCACAAACAAAACCACAGCATTTGACAAAGCACAATAGATAGCGTTAGAAAAATAAAACTCAATAGGGTTACTACGCCACCTTCATGTGAGTGTGCAAACGCAGAAACTGTAAATAGCCCTCGGTCAAATGAAGAAATGAACCACAAGGTTTATCAGCATCCCTGAATCGGCAGACGAACAATTTAGGCCAGTCTTTCTAAACACGTGATACTTAGGGTTTTTCAGGTGGTACTCGAGCAGTTTCCGGATCATACGCAATGTTTAGCATGAGATAAATTTATGGAGTTTATAATTACAATTGTCAAAGACTGCAAGCCTTGAATCAACTTATAGTTGAATCAAACTTATAGTTAAACGCTATCCACGGTTGCGTAAGTGGGGTACCAAAGTGGATAACCACTGTGTTTTTTCGGTACCGTTCGCTGGTCAAAGACTGCAAGCCTTGAATCAACTTATAGTTGAATCAAACTTATAGTTAAACGCTATCCACGGTTGCGTAAGTGGGGTACCAAAGTGGATAACCACTGTGTTTTTTCGGTACCGTTCGCTGTTTTGAAGAGTAGCCTATATCTTGCTCAACGAACTCAGTACAGCCAAGTAAAACTATCTATATATCTGTCTTACGTTAAACAGCTGTTATTACTGAAATTAAATAGTTGTAGCCCTCGCACTACATTGTTTTTGTTAATTTATTTGTCTGTTTTAGTAGTCATAAGTACATTTGAGCAAATCGAGTATTTCTGGAACAGGTGGCACGCAACAGCAGAAAAAGCGTCAGGTAGTACGCAATTAGAATAACCTTGAGAATCACTGATCTAGGTAGTGACTCCCAGCTATTATCTTTTCCCAAGCGTACCCCTGGCAAAATTGGCTGTTCGCGTAGCTAAATGCACAGGGTGCGCATGCAGTCCCGTCGCCACGGGGGAGCTTTGGTGGGCTTAGCCCTCCCAAACAAACCTTCAAGCCCCCGCGTATTGAAATATGTAACACTAAATGCTCGTGGAATTTTGATCAAATTTGAATGTCAAGCTCCCCCGCACAAACGTAAAGCCCCCCACATTGACAACTTTCTGGCAACGGTTCTGTGCGCATGGTTGCCGTTTCAGGACTATAGAAAAATAAATAGAACATCAGCAGGTTTTCCGCATCAACATCAATACGTGTGTTTGCCAGTTATATCTCGAGGCAGGTGCGGGTTTTAGTGAGTCTCGGTTTTACAGGACGCGAGTCTCATGTTGGTTTTGAAGGCAGGGACTAGGGTATGGCAGGCATGACTCGTGCCATTCTGACGGGGCGCAAAAATTGCTTTGCAACACTAAAAAATTGTCATTTACAGTTCCTTGGACACCTATTTTTCGTCCCATACAACCAATAACAGCAAAGCTGCGTCAACACAGCGTCCTCAACTAACGTATTAATTCGGGCATGTTGCGCCAGCACAATCACATGCTATATTACAGGGGCGGCCAAACTGCGGCGTGCCGCATGCGGCGCTTCGAACATTTGTATGCGGCTCTTTGAGCTTTCCGATAGATGAAAGATTTGTTTTTTATTTTTTATTTCTTTCGCAAAGTGTAGAAATGATTGTTAAATGGTACTGTGGTAGCTAGCGTGCCGTACAGTATTACTTTTGCAAGTCGTTCCAAAAAGAATTACGATGTCACAGAACTGTAGATTGCAAATAAATCCGTGTTTTTAGATTTTTCTGTTACGGCTCTTTGTAATTTGGGTTTTACCATATGCGGCTCATACGTAGAGCAGGTTTGACCACCCTGCTATATTATAACAAAGCTGTAGTAATGTTACACAACACGACGGTAAGACATTGTGACTGAACAAGGGAACACTCATGTCATATCTGCAAGACCTCGTCCTAACGATATAAGAAAATGTGTTTCATTTTTAAAAAATTGCCGTTTGCAGTTGCAACATGTTGTGCGATTGTTATTTAAGATTTGCAACTTAGTCAGCCAATGCTATGTATAAATTACGATAACGTTCATATATGAATATTTTGATGTTCTTTATAATAAAAATAAACGCGTATAAAAGTATGATATATGGTCCATGGATATTTAATAATTTTATTTGCTTAAAGCAAAAATAAACATACCTTTTCTCTTTTAAAATATTTATTTTCTTTATGCTTTATCTTTCGCAAAAATTGTGCCAACGGTATATCTAATACAGTAGCCCCGCTTATGAAGCCCACGGTTTAAGCCCAAAATTACAGTAATCCCCGCTTAATAAGTCTACCCATTTAAGCCCAAAATTGTCCGGTCCGGAATTGCTCCATTTATTCCTGCAATAAAAAAAACGCTTTAGAAACCCAAAACCCCGCTTAATAAGTTCATTTTTGCTTAAATTTGCTTATTTTGCTTAACACACTTGCTTAAAAATGGGTGAAAAAGCATCGTAACTCACACTTCTTTATCTTGCTTACGAGTTGCAAACTTCGTTATGCTGATCTAGTTCTTAATTCAAACGTTTCGTTCGTTTATTTGTGTCATAATCGATAGGCATGAAAAATTGAACGGCCTTGTTCGACAGTTTCAACGCCACCAACTACCAATGAGACAACTATTCTTGATGTGCTTTTGCACGAAAATGAACATTGTTTTACCGCAATAAACAAAGAAAATTGCTTGTAATCTGTGACTGTTGTGTACAGTGTTAATAGATTTAGCAACTTTTAGCGATAGCGTAATCGGGCACCAGTGGCGTAGCCAGCCCAAACTTTTTGGGGGCCAAAATATTTGACTTCAAGCGAGCAACAGTAGTTTTGTTTGGGACATCGCTTCTAAAAGCACAAAATGACAAGATACGGTGTGTTAAAATTTTTGGTGGGGCCATTGCCCCCTCCTGGCTACGCCTATGTCGGCCACATTCATTTATAGGCATGAGAGGTGCGAAAATTTGTCCCCGGGTTGATAAGCCCAAAATCGTCCGGTCCCGAGGTGGGCCCAAAATTGTCCGTTCCCAAAGGCGCACGTGTAAACTTTGCCATGGGCGCCAAGTTGCACAGATACGCCACCGCTCGAAGGATGCAAATCTCGTTCTCGAACCTTCCCTCGACACTTGCAGTGCTTCATGTAGACGTAATATTTTTCATAAAACATCACATTAAAATTTGGAAAACCAACTGTATAGAAACAAAGCCGCCACCATAGCTAAACCTGCTTTTCGCTTTTGCGTTAGTATCGTGTTATAGAGAAAGACAACGAGCAAACTTTTTCGTTCAGAGCCATAGACCCTTGTTCGCAAGAAAACCACAAAACTTTTATGAAGCAACAAAAGGCTGGGGTCTTGATTACGTCATTGACATTCGCACTTTTAACCTTGCCAATAGGAACCAAAGTAGAGATTGCTGAAAAGTCAAAGTCAGAGAAACAGTAAATCTACACTTACATACAGTAGATATTTGAGGCTGGCGGTGACAGAAAATGTCAAAAAACAAGATTTGCACCTTTGAGTAGCGAAGAGCAAGAGCGCAGAAGACGGCAAGCATTTGAAAATTATTTTGATCAGTAATCGTGAAAGCACCTCCTCCAAGTTTGTTGAGCAGCTCAACCACGCCATATACTTCTCCGCCGCCCATGATAGGTATGCACAATACACTTTGTGTTGTATAACCTGCGAACAGACTCTATACGACTAAAAACTATTTGTAAAAGGTCTAAACATTTTTCTTAAACCCGCTTGCTTCTTCACAACTACTAACAGTACACCAAACATGAAAAGGTAAGTGTTCGCATTCTACAGCAGCCACGCTGGAGCCATTCACTGATGAAGTTCCCAGACTTGGTCGTTGTCCTGACGAACACAGGTCTCATCTCGGTATCGACAAAGGTCTCGATAAAGGTCTCAGTCTCAAGCCCTTTGTCTCAAGCAGTTCTCTCACTTTTAGGGATTTTTTCCATAGATTGGAACTTTTGGCCCTTTTTGGGGATTTTTTAGGGATTTAGGGATTTTTTAGGGATTTTCGGAAAAGTATGAAAATGTGTAAAATGAACTATTTCAGTTCATTTTAGAAATCATATTTGGTTCTATTTTCAACATTTATCACAGCACTGCGATTTTATGCTGCACCACTGGTGTAGGATGCGGGGGTGCGAACGCACAGTTTTGATTTGTTGAAAATCCGGGAAAAATCCGTGGAAATCTGGGCAAAATATCAGAAAACCTTCACAAAATCCCTGAAAATCTGAGCAAACGCCTGAAAATATGAGCAAAAATGGCACCCAACGGCGCTCAAACTAACATAAAACTTCTTCTTTGTAGGTCACTTTTTATGGAGTTTTTCGGGCAAGTTAGGGAGAATTCGGGCAAAAACCTTTCGCACCCCCAAAATTTTTCCTGTTCAAAATTTTTCCTACTCCTATGTGCTGCACCACCACAGATTTGGGGATTTTTTGGAATGTTTTGGTACTGTTCTAGGGATTTTTGGAGTTGCATTTGAGAGCCCTGGTCTCAAGGCTTGCTATGCATTATTAGATGTAAGCGTTTGCTGGAAATGACACTTGGTAAAAGGGCTGGGAAACCTACTGCATAGTTTCAAGCTCCAGTAGTTCGATGTTTACGTTGTTACGTGAATTCCTAAGGTAAAAACCGTGGAATATTAAATGAAATTTAATGAACTTGCTGATCGAAAGCAGTGATGACCTTTTTTAGTCATTTGCAAAAATATCTGAAAATGTTAATAAAAACTTGGCAAAACGTTGGGTTGCACCAAGACGATCTATTCATACTGAATCATACTATGCCCATACGCAGGTTGTAAGGTTTGGGGGGAAATGCATTTTAGGGGGACAATAATTTGGTTTTCATTATGCTGTATGTTTTAATAAAAACGTTCTGGGCACAACAAAAGTGCACAAAAAAATTGGGGAGCATTGCCCCGAATGCCCCTGTAGCTACGGACCTGAATTATACTGGCAAGTGTTTAATAAAACACGTTTCTAAGTACTGTAACTTGAAAATGAGACGGGTATCCGCTTCCAGCCAACAAATTTTTAGGTTTTGACTCTCAAGTCTCGAAGTTTAAACGAAGTCTCGGAGGCTGTGATCCTGAATACAACACTGGCTGTGATAAAGTCTCGAAACTTAGTCTCGAGATCTTGAGACGAGACTTAAAACTTAATTTTTGTGATGAGTCTTTGTCTCGGTGTCGAAGATTCTGCGTTTGGTTTAGAGTAGCTATGCCCACCCAAGCCCGTAGCCACGGGGGCATTCGTGGGCAGTGCCTCCCAAATTTTGTTGTGCCCAGAACATATTTTACTAAAACATATATTTAAAAAAAATCTTGTCCACCAACAATGTATTTTGCCCTCCCAAATCTTGAAACCTGGCTACGGGCCTGTGTCCAACCCGTGGCCCGCGGGTCGCACGCGGCCCAATCAAAGGTTTGTGCGGCCCAGTTTAGGTTTTCGCTGTAGTAATGTGCAAACCGACAACTTGTTCTTATTTTGATTATCTTAAAATTGCTATTTTTGATGCAGTGATCCTCAGTGCAACTTTACCACGTCTGCACCTCGTACTGGGAGATTTCCACGTGCCCACTGACACTTTGGTGCAAAAGTTATTTGATTTTTATTTTTCTTATTTCTTCCCTTGTTTGGCGCTGAACGTGCCGAAGTGGTTAAAGGTGTCAAACAATCGTTACCATTGCAGTGAGGAATCGAACGCTTGCAGTACCGTACCTTGAACTAAATTTTTGTTTGCTAAGATCAATGAAAGTCTTTCCTTGTGCGATTCTGATGAAGATATTGACATAATTTTTGAGTCAGTAAGGACTTTCGGTTGGACATAGCTGGTTTAGAGTCTCGGTTCGGCGTTTTTGACAAAGCTTCATTCTAATACTTCAGTCTTAACAGGTCTCGACTATAACATTGGACATAGCTGGCTTAGAGTCTCGGTTCGGCGTTTTTGACAAAGCTTCATTCTAATACTTCAGTCTTAACAGGTCTCGACTATAACACAAATCAGCACAGCTTTTAGCCTCATCTGTCACACCAGCAGGCTACAGATTTCAGTACCCGCGATCATGGTTTCGCTCAACAAAAAGCTTATCATGTAGGCTACTTACTTTCCTGTTTTGTATTTTGACAGATTTTTAGTAAGGTGGCCATTTCATCAAACCATGGTAGAATTCACAGTCTCATTGTTATAGACGTGGTTCCCGCAGTGATGTAGTGCTAACAAAAAGGCGTGGGAACGTATCCAAAACTATAGCCAGCTTGAAACAGCTTCAATGTCATGGTCATTTTAAAGCAAAACGTGAAAAAGGTGTGGAAACGCCGTTCTAACGCGTTTCCACCCCACTACACAGATTATTCCATTTCATCCATCTCCAAACACAAGCACATTCTTAGCAGTGGTTTCCACAATCAGCAAGTTGATCACTACACCAGTCGTTGAAAATATATAACACACGGAGTTTGTGAGATTTTGTTTCTCATCTTGAGACCTGTGGGTGTGAAACTCTACATTGAATCATGCGCTCGAGTTTGCAAAAACTTTCTCTAGCTAGGCTCTCTTGCCAGTGCGACTCTCCCTAACGATAAGAAATATTTCATACTAACAACTGATTTTATTCCATTCCAATTGCGGTCAAAATTCACGCATATTAATTGCGCTCGGTTGGGTTGACGTCCACTGATGAAATAGCGTTTGTTACGCTGAAACTGCCCGAATGGTTTCAAAATGTTGAGACACAAAAACATTGATAAGGCGCTCATAAACGAGCGTTGCATTGTTTTCTAAGAATACAGGGTGTCCATAAAGTCCTGCACACATTAAAAATTTTTATATCGCAAAAACCACATA
>Ga0210059_1009373_pt1 | contig 15311 bp, 9 predicted proteins | sample Ectturendosymbi2_FD_188042 | JGI IMG/M metagenome (GOLD analysis project Ga0210059, IMG submission 188042) | Ecteinascidia turbinata endosymbiont from Florida, USA - Sample 2 (SPAdes) (version 2) | ecosystem: Host-associated > Tunicates > Ascidians > Unclassified | place: Key West, Florida... | reverse complement strand
CAAGAGAACAAACAAAAGCCTACAACACCCGGTATTCCCAGGCGGTCACCCATCCAAGTACTAACCGGGCCCGACGTTGCTTAACTTCCCAGATCGGACGAGATGGGGTATACTCAACGTGGTATGGTCGTAGGCGTTGGTGACTGCTAAACAACAGGTTTTATGCGTTTTCCCACTGATGCGATTCGTCGTCGATCTGTTCAGTGTGTCTTTAATACAGTGATGATAGTGTTTTGCTCCTCTCCGTGTTGGTCATGTGTAAAACCGATTCTGCAATGCGCTCTTGTGTGGCTAACCATTTTTCGTGCTCTTGCGTGTATGATCGCGTCTGTATGGACCACGAATCTGCAATAAACTGCTATTAGGATAAGCCTGTTTCCCTTGCTGCTATCATCTCCAAGTTGTTTGAACACTACATTTTGTCCTGCATCTCACCACTTTTGGCCACAGCAGACAACCAGTTTGGCTTCAAGCCAAAACATGGCACTGACACGTGTATTTTTTACTTAAACACAGTGTCTTATTGTGTAAGCAAAGATAGGCTACCCCAATGTTTTCAGCTTTCTTAAACGCATCTAAAGCATTTGACAGAACTAACCACAAACTGCTGTTCGCTAAATTAAGTAAGCGCAATGTACCTATGTACATAATAAGATTGTTGTTGAGTTGGTACAGGCAACAGACCATGCAAGTTAAATGGGGTACCAACTACTCATCACCCTTTACTGTATCCAATGGGGTAAGGCAAGGTGGAGTCCTGAGCCCATACTTATTTGCTGTTTACCTTGATGAACTCTCAGTCCAGCTGGGCTCAGCCAGGGTGGGATGCACGGTTGTGAACAATCTAATGTTTGCTGATGATATATGTGTGTTCAACCCCATGGGCTGCAATGTCTTCTGAATATTTGTGTTGACTATGTTGCTGAACACGAAATCACTTATAATTGCAACAAAACAATTGGTTTTCTTTTTTGCCCAAAAAAGTAAACGCTTTTGCATTAAGTAACAACAGGCGCTGCGATCACGGGGCACTCTAGCAAGGATCTACAAATTATTTATTGACCGCAGTTTTAGAGCGCCAATATAATTATTTTCGGCTTAGCACTTTTCCATTTTTCCCTAGAAACAGTGCGAGATGGGGGCGGCATCGCATCAGCTAAATCCGGCCCTGGGTATACTGAAAGGATTTAAGTACAACAGAGCTATGATTATTCCAGAAATGAGTCAAAACCATTCTTTGACGAAGTTTGTTCTAAACGGAGAGATTTATAGGATGACATTTTTTCTGCTTTTGTGCTTCAATTGCCACGTTGTATCGTCTATTTGCACTATTTCTGCTGTATAACGAACCGCCTGATTTGCTGTAGCTCGTGCAACATGAAAGAGGAGGCGAAAGGCAAAGGTGAAACGCGAGGACAATCTACAAGGAGATAGCAGTTTAAACGATTTGCAAAATATGCTGTTTCTTGTCTCTTCCCCTACCCAAGTTGCAAAAGAGCAAATGACGGTGCTCGCCGGGTTCGGCGTTCATATCTGTATAACTTTCTGGGTCGAAATAAATGTGAAGAAAGTTTACATGTCGCAAGCGAGTTTTTTTCTATTGCCCCCCTGCTGCGAAATCCTGGCGATGGGCTTGTGATTACGTAACATTCCGACCTCAATTTGGCGCTCCCAAACTGCTGCGCCCGGGTGCAGATGTCTCCCTTTCCCTCCCTACTTACGCCACTGCCCCCCAGACTCTTATGGGCCCTGGTGCGGCGCACCGGCTGCACCACCCTTTGAGGGGCCTGACGTTGTGATTGACTTGCTGTTATTGTATTCACGCCTATTTTCTACCTGCTTTCGTTCAAGCGCTTTATATAACCCTGGTGATGATTCGAGTTTGTAACCGTCTTTACTTAGGGTGTTTGACAACAAGCGATTGGGTGGCGGCAGATGGGATGACCGGATTGTCTTTTCGTCGCCTCCCGGCCTTACTGTGTCTGTATTGAGAAGTTTGCTAGCGTGGCCAAAAATAAAATTGTTGTTGTTTGCAATCAGTTTAAGTTTTCTTGTGCATTTGCAAATGTTGCCTGACTTAACCACTCGAAAGATTTTACACTTCATTATTCTTGCGTGTTGATCATAAGAACTTCACTTTCGCTGTACCAAATAAGCCAACAAATTTCATAACGCGATCTGCGCAACGACAAAATGTTACCACTGATCAGAAGTTTCAGTTTTTCATCAAACCACATAATAAAATCAACAGGTGCCAGAATTAGACGAAACGCGATTTGAACGCATAATAACCGAAGATATATTCTCAAAAAGCGGGCGTAATCACATAACCAACGTTATTCTCTGTTCTACCTATCTGGGGGACACGCAAGTTCTAACGTGAGGATCGCAGAATATTTTAAACGTTGTTTCTACTGCAACGTGTCATCCGTTACTTGTGCCTTCGAAACAAACTCACGAACTGCACGGATTGGTTGCACACTGCACTACTGAAAGAACAAAGGCTAGCTGGGCAAACTGCAGTAAATTCATTGCACGTCGTTGCCTTTCGCCATAATCTACCCGACATTTCACTTGGAGCAGACATGATAAAAATCAAGCCAATGTATTCAAGCAACGCTGACATTAGTAGAAAATCTTTTCTTACACAAGCACTGCTCTCTTTGCACTGCACGTATTACATACAGCAGAGCACACCAGCGCGCAATCAAGCAAGTTGCTTTGATGCACGCGACACTCGGCTACAACTCTGTAAGTGACAGTGGAGTTGAAATAAAACAGTTTCTTCAAACAGTGAAATCACCTTACATAGATTTATTAGTGTACTCAAGAGGGGCAGATCTAGGGGGCGATCGCTACCCCGAAAACCTAGGAAATTAACTTTATTTCACCATGATTTTGTAGAATTTGGAAAACAGCATTCGTAATATGAGGTCATTTTGCCGTCCATTATTTTGTTACAGGAATGCAGTAAAGTATACTTCATCTCTCTTGCAGTAACAAGCCGTTAAGAGACTAAACTACCAATTATTACTGAAAATCGCCCCCCCCAGCCTCTTGCTGGATCCGCCCTGGTACTCTAGTCTTGCTTACAGGTACCAACACTTCTGATAGCGCATGCTCGTCGCTAAAGTTTGAAAATGTTTCAAAATAAACCTTTGTCTGCATCACAATAAAAAATGTTATTGTCCAATATCAATGCTATATACCAGGGGCGGCCAAACCTACTCTATATATGACCCGCACATCGAAAAACCCAAGTTAAAAAAAGCAGCAACATAAAAATCCAAAAACACGAATTAATTTGCAATCTACGCCTCTGTGACATCTTTTTGGAACGGCTTACAAAAGTAACACTGTGCGGCACGCTAGCTGCCACAGTACCACTTTACAACAGAAAAATAACAAATATATTTTTCGGAAAGCTCAAAGAGCCTCAGTTTGGCCACCCCTCTCATATACCATCGCTACTCATCCAATGCTGAGCATAGGTGTATGAGATAAAGCTTGACAGTGGAGGAAAAAGCGCTGCTTTGATAACATTCCTCCGCTCTTATAGCACTGACCCAAGTCGTCAGTTTGTCGCCACTGAGCGCAGTAAGATCATAGTATAATTTTTTGCAGTCTCCATTTGCTTTCATAAGATCAAAAGAAAAATATCGTTTTTCACCATGCTAATGTTGATGCAAAACCCGCCTGATTGGTTCACCCTTTAAGGAGCGACGTTGCATTTTTTTCAGTCTTTCGTTTGTTCTGCTAACAGATCACCTGAGCCCTTTTTTCTATCTTGCACACCGGTGGGTGACAGCCGCTCTTTCAGACGTTTGCCTCGTACACCTGTGATGCTGACGCTGCAGTTGGTTAACGCGAAGATTGAAGGCACACACAAGCTAGCTATGCCAGAAAAGCTGTTGTAACCACACCGTCATTCTGCATACACAACGTTGGAAAAACCAGCAAGTAAAATGCCAAAAGAAACAATCTCATCACAGAATACATGCTTCAAGTGCATTTGCATAGAATTGCTAACATTGCAGATATAAAGGAACATTCTGTAGCGGTAACACATATATATAGCATTTGATTACATATGCAAAGTCAAAGTTAGTTCTAGCATCTGGTACATGTACTAGTGATGCAGTCTCGAGACTTGGTCTCGGTCTCGAGATCTATTTTTGCGAGTCTCGGTCTCGAAGGTTACAGGTCTCGGTTACTGCCTATTGTCTTGAGACTTTGAATATCGCAAAGAAATGGCTTAGTAGAACTTCTATAATTGAACGAATTGTTTTTTTTGTTGTATTTGCAGGGAAGAAACAACCAGAAATTCGAAAAAATTCAAGTTAGAAGCGATGACGACATTTTTTTGAAGAACTTTGGCAAAATTCACGAATTGTGAAGTCTCGGTCTCGAGTTTCAAGCCTCGAGTCTCAGGATTTTTCATAAAGTCTCGGACACGAAGTTTTAACCAGGTCTCGGTCTCCTGGACTACATCATCGACATGTACAGTAATCTTTAAAACTTGGGCAGTCACGCAAAAAATCACTTTTGCACGCAGTGTGTCGCTAAACGATGCCGAGAGTCACAAATTCAGGACTTATTCAATTGCATCTGAGACGATGTATAACTTTTCCAGAGACTAGAGTTTGGAGGTGCTTCTGGAAATAGTTTCAAATTGGAATTTGTAAACGATCACACCACAATAAAAAAGGAGCACAAAAAGTTAAAATGGCTAAAATCTTCGAAAAGTCCCAACAAATAAGGGAGTGTTGCGCTATAATAACAGAATGCCAAAAATTCTGTATCACATCGGATATAATTCAATTGGGCCATGCAAAGGATCTAGAGCTCGTGCGAAAATGTATCAAAGGAACTAGTGCTCAGTACACACAATCCATTACCGTCAGTTCGTATTGGCCTACACTTAATTTCGAGCTTTTCAATACGGTTATAAAATTTTAAAGAACAGCAAGCCATAAACATTTTGAAATACTTAACGTGGACATGATACGCAAGCTGAAGAACCGTTTTGCAGCTTATAGTTCAGTTCTAAGTTCACGGATGATTTAATCAGGTTCTTTTAAGGTGTTTTAGGGACCCGATTCGGGTCCCTAGAATCAGCGAAAACTATCATCGGGTACCTAGAATCAGAGAAATCGGGTCCCTACAAATCAATACCGGGTACCTAAACATTTTCCTTAAAAAAAAAACTGATTTAATCAACAGTTTTCACTCGAAGGACTCCTGTTCACTTCAAAGTCTATCGAACCATAACTGGAATCGTTCGCAAGTTGCCCGCCAGTGTTTGTCTGGCCCGAATCCAGTTGTAGCCGCTGATTGACTTCGCTCGTTCCAAGTAATACTAAAGGCAAGGAGATCGCAATTCCCCCAAGCATGATGTAATTTGCGAAGACGGGATCTGTGACGTTGAAACAAACAAGACGTTGCTACAACACGGTTCGTATCATAAGAACGATTGCTCACAATAAGTTTTCGGATGAACATTGGCGGACGGTTTGTCTTTTTCCAAATAACAGTTCTGAATAAGAACCTCTGCCAAATAAATCTGTCTAATATTCAATTTTGGGAGGTGTGAAGTCTGAAAAAGTGCAGCAATTGCTTCGTTGTCGGAGGTATTGTGGCCAAACGCCAGAGTTACATGTGCGAGGTCATGTGCGCTGCTTATCCTGGAAGAACTTTTAAGCGAATCTTGGTAATTGTTTGTGCAGAGAAAACTGGTACAGATGAAATATTAGTCCGAACACTGATCAGCGACTAAAACGCATGATTAAATCTTCTTTTGTATTCACTCGCCGAAACGACTTTTACTCCTATTCAAAGTCAAACATTCTCTGTTATTACATAAAGTTTAAATTTATACAATCAGGGTTTCCACAAAAGTTTACTACTCGAAATCAACTCATTTTCTATCAATTTAAACGACAAAATTAAGAATGTTTATGACTTTTCGGCATTGTTTTCGAACAATTTTGTGGTGATTTCAGACTTTAGTCAATAAACATTACAAAGGGATGTTTTTTCATTCTTGAAAAAAATTCCTTAGTAACTTTCAATAAACTTCAGGGATAAGTAAAATGTCGCTGCATCGTGTCTTTAAAAGCCCGGAGTTAAGTAAGTGATAAGCGTCCGACAGCACTGTTTTCCTGCCTTACAACTATGACGCTCACCTCCAATTTATGATATATTATCAGGGTTTTTTTACGGTGTTTTAGGGACCCGATCAGGGTCCCTAAAATTGCAAATCCGGTGCCTAGAATCAGAGAAATCGGGTCCCTACAGGTCCATACCAGGTACTTAACATTTTCCTTTAAAAAACCTGATATTATCATACTTTTAACGGTAAAGAAGTATTTTCACAAACCGCACGTTTCTGTTGTTGCAACCTCTCCGGTGATGTTGCGTTGATTGTGTGATTCATCACGAACGGGATGTGCGTGAAGAACAACACCATACATACATGTGGCGCGAACAAGCAATAATACAGTGATCTCGATGGAGTGATCTTGGTGAGTGACCTCTAATAATGCTTGTGAACCTGGTGAACAGTTGACTGTGCTTGCTAACGGTGACGACGAGAGTGATCTCGTCGGGTGATCTCTATTGTTGCTTGCTGCCACGGTGCGAAGCTTTGCGCACGTGCCGCTCGGGCTTTCCGATCGCAACACTGTCATACCAGTATGCACAGCACAGCACAGCACGCTAAATCAAGAGCAAATTCCAGGACCAAGAATTTTAAGACCTTTTTCCATGACTTTCAAAGGACAACTTAATTTTCCAGGGTGTCTCGTGACGGTGGAAGCCTCCCACAAAGTCAGATACGACGCCAAAGTACGTATGAAGATTAACGCGCGCGTATTGAAGTCGAGGAATGTAACAATATTACAACTATCAATAAAAATAATGCACAACCCGTGCAATAGGCACATATAAGAAAAAAATTTAACGTGCGCATGTGAGGTTCACTTATGAAAAATAATCGCGCGTTTGTGGAGCAGCGTTACACATGCGGGGGGGGCAGTGATTCAACGTACAGTCGTTAAACAAACTTTTTTCTCACTTGGCGAGACGTTGAGTCCAAGCAAGAAGACAAACGACAGAAGGTTGAACATCCACACCACGACTGAGGTCGACGATCCCTCGCTGATTGGATAAGCGGCGTCAGCGGCCATCTCCATGCCAACAGGAACAATCGCATTCATTGCTATGGTCAAAACGACCATGACAGCCCAAACCTCACCTGTTAACATGAAAAATGAACGTAAACAGCCATGAACAAAATAAACCATGGTCAAACAGTCGCGACATTTCCTAATTTGCTACACTTTTAACTAGATTTGATGTATTTAGGTTTTCTCAGCACTATGACCAGATTCTTTGTTTAGATGTGATACTACTTTTTGGTAAAATTTACCGAATACCTTGCGTTCTTATGTAAGTGCGGCCCAACGCGCCTCGAAGTACCTAAAATCTCTAAAGAGAGCGGTGTGCTCAAATGTGCACGTGTACAACTTAGCACGGATTCCATAGCAGAGGAGGGACTGCGGGGGATGTATCCACTGAAAATGTGTTTGCTTCAACCCGCAACCTCCGGTTGGACATAAAAATGCTCCTTTATGAGCCCTCACAAAAATTTTGCTTCTTCCTACGTGGAAATTTATCTCCCTTTGCTCCCTGTTAAATTGTAAATGAAATGCCACTGATCGACAGTATTTGTGCTTCTTTTTAGCGTCACAAACCGTGGCATGAACCTTGAAGCTGCGGAACCGGTTGCCGAAATGCCATTTACAGCATGCGCGCAGCGGAACGAGGAAACCACGCACTGGTCGTTTAACAAACAAGGAAAACAAAATATTTCGTTCCCGTGTAAAGTTCCCAAAAACCGTATGAAGTTCAGACACACGGTTGAGCTTGCACGATTTCAGTGTTAAACCGCTAGATAGTGGTATTGCACTGAAGTATCATTATCTTGCCACATTTTCAGTATTATCATTATCTTTCAGTATCATCATTATCTTGAAGTATCGTTATCTTGCCACTACGCCGATTTTCTTAGCAGTTACTCGTTTATGAAGCTCTGGAAAGGTCAGCCTTTTGGCTTCGAAAATTTTAGTACTGTCGTTGTAACTAGCCACAGTTCGTGTGCTTTTCATTACTTGTTTTCAAGTGCCAACATTTCGCCTGTAAGATTTGTCTTACATTTACAGGACTGATGATGCGTTGGAAAACGCGAAACTAGTTTCCCCGTCAATAAACTGTGACTGATTTAAGTGCCGCCATCTTTGTGGCCTATAACTATGAAAAATAGATACGCTTGCAAGTTTTAATTGCCGCAGAAGAAAGAAAGCATAAAGCAGGCAGATTTCTCAGAAGCTTGCCGCAAGGCTAAAGTTTGTTTGTTATCTTGCCACGCATGAACAAAATGAGAGCGGCGTGCAACAGCGTGCCTTTAACACATCTTGTAAAGATTTAAAATGTTCTCCAACGAATTTCAAAGCCTGTTCAGTTTTTAACAACGCGCGGTAATATACCGCATTTTACCGCCCGAAACAACGCCTCCAACACATCGAAACACGTCAAGGTGTTCGATCATCCTTGAAACGGAAGAGGCATGGTAGGACAATAATTGCAAAGAAGTTCGCTGAACGATCGGCGTCGATCGTTTTCACAGAAACATTGGCATGACTGGTTCGTTGTATAAAACGTATGAGACGACATTTTACATATTTTTCTCTTACTTTTCACTACCAAAGTAGCCGCGGTGCCCATGGCGCAAAGCAAGCGGAGATAGGCGCCGATAGCCACTCGTGGCACTCGCCATGGGAGCACAAACAGCGACTTATAATGAAACTGAACCTGAGAAAAACCGTTGTTTGCGGCCTTCGGCGCCTCAATCTACTGCGCGCAGCAATCGTTTGCGTCGCAACTCGACGCTGCTCAAAGTACAATCATTATCTGACGCCCAGCAGCCGTCTACCGGTAAACATGCTCACTTGTGGATCTATTTTGTAACGCATGGAGGGGCGTGTACCATAAAGAACGCTTATGCATTCAAGTAAGCAAACACAAAAGCTTATGGACAAAGACATATTAAATAATAAACAATGCTATTCAAACCTTTTTGAGGCAAAAATGGAGTGAATCTGAACCACTGATTGGCGAGTATGACGAAATAAACAAAAATCAATAGCGCCAGAGCAAGAAGAATGAGCAAGATCAATTTATTGCGACGTTTCAGTCGGTCGGCCAACCTGGAACAAACAATGGATGATTTAAATTCAACCAACTAATTGTCATTTCTTCTGCAAGAGCAGCAATGGGCATGCAAGGGACCAGAACGCCGAGAACACTGGTGACTACTTGCGTTAATCAGCCAATGCCGACAGCATTTTTATAAAGAGAACATGTCTTTGTAATAACTCAACAAAACGCAACCAAAGGTGACACTACGTAATACCAACAAAATAGTTAATTCTGTTCTTTTCCAAGTTCGATTAACACGATGCAACACAACGGAGTGGGATTCGCAGACAACGCGGGTTAAGCGCGGTTTGAATATATCACCTTTAGTCCTCAAATTCTTTCAAACGCGATTCCTTAAAAATTTTCTTAGATGGCACGTGCGAACAGGTAAGGTAGCAGGTGGGGTAACTAATGTCACGAGGTTTCCGCAACTGCGCATGTGGATTGTACTACTCCTTGTTCGCTTCATGAAATCAAGCGAAATCACAAGCTGTTCGCAGTCTTCTAAAAAATTGTCAAAGCAACATTGTGCTGAACTCTAACTGCTTTTGAGCATTCTAAAAACGCAAGTTTACAATAGTATTTTTAACAATAGTTCAATCATGACGTGACGTAACTCGCCAACAACGCGGCAGGGGTTTAATAAATTTTGGTACAAAAGTCATGACGTGTCACAACCATACGGGGCCGAGTTCAGGAACGCAGTACGAACACGTAGCAACCAACTTTCTTTTCTCAACTTCATGTCAGCACAGCCGGGCTGGGTCGGAGTCGGATTTTCAGAATCCGACTCCGCTCCTGTTGCAAAATTTTTGCAGCCGCATCCGGGTCCGAACTTTTTCCAAATTTGAAAATCCGACTTTTGTTCGAACTCAGGCAACCATCTTGAGCAATGTCATTCATTGTCATTTATACAGACGACGCAGACTCCTGCTACTGCCGAAAATCAAAAGTGGCAAACCACGAAAGTTTCGGATTCGGGTCCGGTTTTTCACAAATTGCTGACTCCGGCTCTGAAAAAATACAGAATCCTGCCGGAGTCGACTCCGGCACTCCGGATCCGTGGCCACCAGAGTCAGGCTAGAACATTAACTACATAGGCATAACATTCAGCAACACGTGAGTTTTCGAAACATTATAAGCAGTTGGAACAACCACAAAATCTTCATAGGTTTTTGAAATGCATTTCCAAATAAAGCATTAGAAAACCAGAAGCATCACGGAGTAATTTCGTGTAAAGGTGACCATCAAATCAAACACAAACGATGCGAATTCAGCTTTGCAGTTAAAACGAAACAGCCATTTAAAACAAATACACTGCAATCGACCGCGTGGAGGGCTGCGTACTTACCATCCTATAGCCATGCCAACAACGCACCCAATCAACGTCGTGATAAAACCAATAGAAGAACTTTCATCCTAGAGAAAATCACAAATATTTCTGAAACAACAGCATACTTACAGCATTCTATAAAAACATATTAATCTTAACTATGGGACTAGTTAAAATGGTCAAGCGACCGTTTAAAATTATTTAGCCCCAATGCAGGGGCTCGACAGCTAATTGGTATACTGTAGTTTGTCTTTCACCCGAAGTCTTAGGCATTGATTCATTTCCCCGATGCGCGCTGGCAAACTGCTTTCGAAACAACGGCCGAATGTTTACAGGCAACAATGCGTTCCTGGGTAATATTCGTGATAACACAACCTTGGACTAGGGGTTCGTGAAGCAACAAGAACGTTGGGCCGTGGCAGGCTGCAAGACAAAATCTACAGAAGAAAAGATTTTTGTAAATGTTCCTTGCATTTTATTGGACAACAATCGTGGCAAGAAAATCAAGAAATGATAAGAAACTATTGAAACCTATTATCACTAATGATTGATTAACGAAAGCAACAGGTCATTGCCTGAGGAAAAAAGTAACATACCAATGCGTGAACATTGCCTTGATGAGATGAAGACACTGGCGTAACCCTTTCTTGCTGAATTTTGCAACACCATAACTTGCCAACCGATTGAGCTAGAGAGCTGTTCAAACCCTCTAAAGATGCGGGAAGTCTTCTGGTTTAGATTGGAAAAAAATTGGAAAGATTTGGAGTTTTCTGTCGGTGACGTCACAATTGGGGTAGTTCTACGCATTTTTGGCCGAGGTCACCGGCCGCTGGGCGCCAACCCAACGAGCCATTTTTTTGGCTCAAAATTTTTTGGAAACTAGGCTATAATCCGGGAGTCTTTAGAGGGTTTGATCGGCTTTCGAGCGTTTCTGGTGCCAAAATTATGGCTCAAAAATGAGCTGCATGCGCCTCGCGAGCCGCGGGTTCGCCACCCCTGCGCTACAAAGTTGATCAAGGGCTCCTAAGACTCGCATTATAGCCTAGTTTCCAACAGAGCTTGAGCCACGAAATCGGCTCGTTGGGTCGGCTCTAGGGAGACGATGACGTCATGAACGCAAAACCTACCCCAATGATGACGTCACACACAAAAAAGCAACAATCCAAAACTTCAGTTATTTTTTTCAAATCTAAACTACAAGATTTCCCGAATCTTTGTTTAGAGGGTTTGAACTAACTCAATCGCCTGGCGAGTTACGATGTTGCAAACTTGAGCCAATTTCAGCAAAAAAAGTAGTGCCCGGGGGACTTAAAGGAACGTTCCCTTTATGTCAATAAGTAGTCTTTGTGACAAAACAATGGCTATTACTTATTTTCACCCGGGACTGAACACGAGCTGCAGTAGAGAAATACATTTTCTCATTTGCGCACCGCCCTACCGGCAGGCAAAATTATGTTTGAGAATTTCACGAAGACGAAGTGCGTTGCTTTGCGAAAGCCAGGTTACAAAAACTTGTTCCGAAGCCAGCGTGCTGTGGCCCGCATAATCTCGCAGGCTACAGCTTTGCTTTGACATTGGCGTAAATTTTAAACCACCTCCACAATTTCAACTTCATCAAAGAGCTAAATGCTTTGAGCAAGAGTCATTTGCTGCAGAAACGCAGTCCTAATTGCCCTTAATTAACAGAATCATTTTTTAATTGAGAAGCACTGTCCATGAGCTTCGTCCGAACGAAACCTCTTCTCGTTACATCACTCGGTGCAATACTCTCGAGTGAATCTTAAGATGAAGTGCACAAAACTATTTTCAAATTATTCGTTTGCTTGTTAGCGCTCCTTCGCTGCCTGTATTATATGTTACGGACGTAGCAGACAGGAGGACTGGGGGAGTCAGCTGTTATTGCAAAACAATAGAAAACTGTTTTTATTTAACTAGATTGATATTTGTTTGGCGAAGTTTCGCAGAGTCAAAACCACGCCAAATTAGCCGCACACCAAAGTAATTTTTTGCCAATCATTTTTTTGCTGCTTTGACTTTTTAAAGAAAACAGACAGCGCTTATCTGTCAACTTCAAGGCAAAAAAGTTATAAGTTGCAATAGATCGTTGATTGTCTTAAGAAAATCTTATTTGGGGCAAAAATTCTCTTTGTTGGGCAGTGTTCTGTTTCCCTCATATACTGGAATGCCATCAATCACGTGATTGGTGGCAGCGCGAACTTAAACAAACTTCAAATTTTGTTCAGCCCATTCCCGGTAGCATTCCTTCTCAGGAATGGTTAGGTGGGAGTTCCTCTACCGCACATATGCTCTGCCTGCAAATTTCCTCTACTGCACTTTAACCTACTGTGTACTTGCCTCTACTGCGTACAGTGTATCCTGTACTACACTTTCCTGTACCCTAATCCTGACGTTAACCCCACCCCTGCTGGAGCAATAGCTCTTCTACCTTGATCCAGTGGCGTAACCAGCCCAAAAAATTTTTGGGAGGGGCCAAACATTTTGACTTTAGGCGAGCAAGACTCTCGAAGCACAAAATGACAAGATATGCTAGAAATTTTGCGGGCATAGTCTCTTTTGCCCATATTTACTATTTCAAAACTGCGACAAAAACAGTGTTTCAAAATTGTTACAAAAATTTCAGATTTGTGACAAGAACAATGTATTTAATACGTGGTCCACGACGTGTCAAATATTCGCGATGAATTTATTATCTGTCTCGAATGGATGGACACAGGTTCGTCTAGAAAATGAGTGTTAGTGATGGAGGCCTCTAACTAAAGGGGAAGTCACTTCTGCGTCTCAGTGCCTATTAGTACAACTTCTTCAAGACCAAACGCAATAGCTCCTAGCAGGTGCGTAATAATACAGAAGAACTGCAACGGTGGCGTATCGATGACAACCACGGTAGCGCAGGTAATTACAGGCTGGAGAGCGACTGCCACGAGGCAAATATGCTAAAGTCAGCTGGCAGGGAGGTTAAGTCCAATCTCAGTGCTTGTGTGCAGAGGCAACCAAGTTTACCACTCGCCAGGTTGTTGCAACGACCCTGGCTGATGTTTCTGATGAAATCTTGACTGTGCTGCCTAGAACGCAGGCCCTAATGGCACAGGTTCAAGCCGAGGGCATGAAAATCAGTGGAGAGCAAACCAACCATTGTGACGGTTTCAGATGCCAGCATAGAACAGAGTACCAAACTCTGATTGTGTATGACTCAGGAGAATACTCCCTGTTGAGATGTGGAATCATCATAATTCCAAGAACGACTAACTGCTGTGATAGTTGGCCTAACAGCATGGACAGCCATTTCTTGTTCAAGCATCTTGGAATATGGAAGCTACTCAAATAGTCTGAAACAAGACATGAATCTCAGCAAGCTTCTATTAATTCATGCACCGAGTGGACTGGTGGAAAATAAGGACAAAAAATAGAGAGATCGTATCCCAGAGAGTCAGGGATATGGTGAATGATAATCCTGGTTATATAGCCAGAGGAGAGAACAGCTGCGTTATTAGAGACGGTAGTAAAGGGAGAGGGTCAGGGTGGCCATTTTATGGAGTTTGGAGTCGGATAAGGTAGATCAGGTAGCCAGGGGGTTTTCCCAACCTCCCTTCCCCCGACCTATATTTTTCATATGTTTTGAAATTTTTCATATTTTTGCGTTATGTTAATATTTTTCATATTTTTGCGTTGTGGTAATGTTTTCATTCAAATTTTTTTCATGTTTTAGAGGTTTTTCTTGTGTTTGATATTTTTTGTGTTTTTCAACGCTTTTTTTCCTGTTTTTTAATATTTCAACATGTTTTTTATTTTGTTAGCATTTTCGCGTTATGGTAATATTTTTCGTATTTCCAAGTTTTGATAGTATCTTCATTTTAATTATTTGTTTCACATTTCAAAGCTAACTTGTTACTTTGAGCTTTTGTCTAAGCCGGCTACTTCATTTCTATAACCTGTCACTGGTTGTGGAGGACAAGCCAGGGCATGCCACGTTTTAATCCGATAAGCAAATATTCACGCAACCGGCCGAGATCACTTCACTTGAACATCATTCACTCACCACGGGATGTATCAAAGCAAAACGCATCGCCAACATGTTAACTTCATCAGTTCTTTTGCGTAGCATTCTTCTCTGAACGTTTATCGTGTTTTAACAAAAACAAACAGGAAATCACTCATTACGATTGCTTTAACGTAAAGCACGAAACACTTTACAGTTAGTCAGTTTCACCCCGCTCTGTAACAAAATTAATATAACCATAACATTTTTGCAGAGCAGCATTTTAACAAAATTTGTCTACCTTTTTACGTCAGCGATAACACTTCGTTCGACTTCTTCTACCAAAGGTAGCAACCACTGCAAAGTTATTTTCATTATTAATTTCATATTTTAAATATAGCTTGCAACTTTTCTTTGGTCACCACACCGCTCCAACTGTGGTGAAAAGGAATACCACGTTTTAAACAAATACACCACCTGTGTCCCAACTTGTAAAAGACTGTGTTGCAAAACGGCATGCCCAAACGTGTCAGTTTTTAAACTTATAAACAAACATGCACCGAACTGGCGCCGACTGACCTTCGTCGGTCAATTCACATGACAGAGGATGGTGTAACACTTTACGTATACGTCAAAATATATGCAACGGTTCATTACGAGGGTAAGTCCGGCCGCGCCTCCCGATTACATCCTGCGTTGTTGATTGCGGTTTCGTCACAGGCT
>Ga0210059_1009372_pt1 | contig 15311 bp, 12 predicted proteins | sample Ectturendosymbi2_FD_188042 | JGI IMG/M metagenome (GOLD analysis project Ga0210059, IMG submission 188042) | Ecteinascidia turbinata endosymbiont from Florida, USA - Sample 2 (SPAdes) (version 2) | ecosystem: Host-associated > Tunicates > Ascidians > Unclassified | place: Key West, Florida... | reverse complement strand
CTGAGACCTTGGTCGGGAGAGAGTCTAAACGGCATTTGTTCGATTGAATCCATTACTTTTGGTGAGTAAATGTTTTTGTACATGTCGCACTTGTCTGAAGAATAAAAATGACTAAACCAACCCAAGCTCTATTGTATTTAATCTTGTGCAATATCGAGATGAATTAGAGGTTAAGTTCGGGGGATTGTCTGGGGTTCTGGCCTTGCAGACAGTTTCCTTGGTATAACTGACGAACCCATGTAGCTAGACATACAGTTATACCTAAAGCAGCTAAAAGGTAAAACCACCCCAAAACCATAAACAATTATCTGTAAAATTAGTGTACTGTATGGCTAGTTTTACAACTGATTTCGAGCGTTTGAAAGTGATAAAAAGGGAGGGGTTGAAAAGTGAGAGTCGTCTTTTTGTTCTCTGCCAATGTTACGACCTACTTAGCGATGGAATGGCATTATTTAAAAATGAACTTACAAAGTGTCGACACAATATTTCATCGGGAAAGGGTCTTTTCGCTGCCTTCATGGCTATGCCTCGACCAGATAGATTGCAAGATGGTTGCCTATTCGATATGAAAGGTATCAAATGTTTTTTTTTAATTGCTTGAAAGCGTTACGGAAAACCAAATCACATTTTTTTTCACACAGTTTTGAACGGTCACTATACGGTCGGTGGAGAAGAAATAACTCAAATCTGGTGGCTTTTCGATTTTGTGGACTGGTTAGATATGTTTTCTTACGTTACCGAAGTTTTTAAACAGTATTCTGAAATTTCTACTGTCAAGATCCAAATTATGAGAAACACTTTGTTGCATTTTTGGGAAGAATATTGCAATGATGTTCAGCGAAATCTAAAACTTCCATGAGAAAGGCAATGTTTTTTTATCGGTTCTCGCTTTTTGCTTAATTTTATAAAAAATGCAGATGCTCCTAGAAAGCAAGTTTGCAGCATATATGTTTTGTGCATGCTGACTTCTCTCGTTTTAGTTTTGTTCGAAATTTGTTTTCAATGGGCGTATAACCTGTAGTTCTTTAATCTTTTGAGTAGGCCAGGGATGGGTAGTTAGCGGTCCGTGGGCCACATGTGGTCCGCCACAGCGTTTTCAGAGGCTGGGCGAAAGCATTCAAGCAAAATTTTCAAATATGAAATGTGTTAATTTGTGTGTGGTTGCATTTGTCACATTGCATTGTTTTGCTCTATATAAATTGTATTTGCACAAGACCAATTGTAATAAAACCTTTTCTGTGTACAATGCCATTATTGTTTTTGTTTCAGTTATTTGTTTTACATTTAAATTAGAAGGTATGGCTCTGGGCTAAACGCAGCCTTCTCGAAGTGGCCCCCGAGCTAAATTATTTGCTCACGCCTAGAGTAAGCATGTGTTTGGCCGCGTGACAATTTTCGTGCCGTTGTTAGTTGTTTCTGAAGTCATTTGTATTATTTTTGCTGTAGTGTGTGAGTGTGACATGTTACAATTATTTGATCTGGTGCGTCCCTTCATCTGCATGTTTCAGGAAAACTCGAGCAAACACAAATTTGATCTTGATGCTCTCACGATAAATTGGTTACTGATCAATGAAGTGGGTTAGCAAATTGAATCTAAGCCTGTTCATTCATTCATTTTAGTGCCCGCTTTTCCTCTGAGTAGGGTTGCGGGAGAAGCAGCCCTAGGAGGACTTGGAATACCTCACGGTCAAAGGTAATCTCAGATAGTATTGGTGGATCCAGCAAAAAGGGACCAAAAATATCGTCCAAAATTACTGTCAAGATAAGAAAAGTGATAGCGCCATACATAGCCGCACTTTTTCAGGTGTAGTGATTGCTGCATGACTGCGCTTGCAATAGACTCAATGCAAGGCCTCCCTTGCACAAATGTGCCCACAGCAGCGCCTTCAAGTGGTACCCCTGATATCGCAAAAGTTGTGTGCATGGCGCCATCGAGAGTTACTTCACTTATACGTGGTTTAATTAAATGAAAACTTTGGCAAACGTAACCGTCTGCAAACACAACACGGATGTAAACCACACATCAATTGCGCGCATACAAAGCGACAAATAGTTACTCAGCTGCATAACGAATGGTATTTAAAACAGTCCGGAACAATTAACAGCACGGCGTTGGACTGTAATCAGAACAAAAGCACATGTTGCGTTGGCAGAGGCAATCAGTTATAAAGAGAGACAGACAGCACAACTTTATGTTTTGTTTCATAACGCTTTTAAACGACCCAAAGGTTTTATTTGGTCAGTGGAGAATTGTGTATTGGTTGCTCAAAGGAATAATTTATTATTCGAAGCAAACTACATTTGAATATTCCACCACGTTCGCATTCCCGAAATACATGCAAAGTTGGAAAATCATTGCCATTTATAGTATTTTTGTTCAACTCACAACATTACTGCCCTACTGAAAATCTGTATTTTTCAGCTGAATCCACGCCTCAATATTGGAACGTAGTCTTAAAATTCAAAATCCCTAAAATTCAAAATTGTAAGTTCTTGGTTCGTTTCCGTGAAAATACCAAACGAAAGAAAAAGATTTCATCCCCAACTCTTGGGAAAATTCTACCAAATGTGAACCCATCACTCAGCTAATTTGTACCTGTTCTACCTCACTTTTGAAATTTCGACCAGAAATCAGAGATTTTCAAATAAGTTTTTCAACCCTGTGTACTGTGTTTCATATTTTTGTTTGCCTGTTGCAGCAGAAACGTCATCAATCTTTATGTCAAGGAAAAATAGCAAATTGAAAGTTAAAACCGGGCTCTTTAGTTCAGAGTCTATCAGAAGACAAACAATTTTAAGGGTTTAGTTATAGGCAAAATAGCTATTTCTGATGTAACTTAACCTGCATGATATGTAAGATACTAATGCGCATATGATTTTACTCGCAAGTACTCTTCTTTTATGTCTTGGAATTGTGAACCCATCGCGTTCGTAGCAGCTGTCACTGTGAGCGGCACATTAGCTCGTTTGCTACATGCTGATGTTATACAGCAGTGGTTCCCAACCTGTCTAGGCTTGCGGCACCCTGCAGAAGTGAATTATATTTTGCGGCACCCAGTGGCGAACCCATAAAATTTTGCTTCAAGGTTTGATGACAGTTTGAAAATGTATTTTTAATAGTATATCAAAAAACGCATTAGCTCGCGGCACCCCTGGGTATTGTAAATGGCACCCTAGGGTGCCGCGGCACCCCGGTTGGGAACCACTGTTATACAGCCATAGGTTGGAGGGCTGCTTGTGTTGCCGGTCTTGCCGGGTTGCAGACGAAGAGACCGCAATAGAAAAAAGCTTTCACTGACGTAATAGTTGAAGGCCTTTTACAGCTAAGAAACTGCATCAAGCTCATTAGCAAGCTAAAGTGCAAGTCGATTCTAGAAACTTAGTGCTGCATGAGATGCTACAGAATAGGTAAAACTGCCTGTTATAACTCGCTGTGGAAGTAGCATGCCTTTCACAAAACCGAATATCCGTTCATACAAAGTTACGTTAATTGGTGAGTCGGAGACGTACACGACTGACGTAATGCATCTCATCGCGCATCATAAACCTAATCTAAGAAAACAGTGGAAAGAATGTTGTGTACAACGTTACTATCGGTCCGGACTTCAAGGGAAGGTATGTCGGTTGTAACTCTGCAGTGTTAAATTTTTGTAATGCGTAAATGCAACTTTTTTGCCTTTAATGTCACACGGAAAAGTTTAAAGTAGTAAAGGAGTAGCTCCTATCTCAAAATGGTTTTAAAGAAAGCAATACCCAAGACAAAGTTAGCGAGACATTTCGACTCTTTTCCTAAATCTAATGTTTGAAACCAGATAACAGACTGAATACTTTTATCAGCATGCCATGCTACTACGATAAACGAATGTAAGCCCTTGATATTTTCTTGTCTTGAATACCTCTACCAAAAGCTTGAAATCATATTGCAATCATAGCAATACATCAAATATGTTGTTGGTCTATTGCGATTTTTACAAAAGCTTTATGTCCTTCCAAATCTAGGAAAAGTACAAATAGATTGCGCAGAAAATTGCTTTCAGTAGAAAAACAATGATGTTAGTAAAATGCAGTTGAGGACGGCCAGAAGTTGTTGAATGCAAAAAGAGCTATCTGATGAGTGTCACAGCAGTCTGATGAATAACTTTCTGTTGTTTTGCACTGGCCATCTTGAATAACTGAGCGATCACAATATTAATTTCCAGGGTTTAAGAACTTTGAAACTGTAAAATATTTGTCTAATGCAACATCTGGGAAAGGCACAATTGTTGTAAAAATTTCATTGTCAAAACATTAATAAATCTTATCTACTTAACTTGATAAATCTACTTGATTGGTAGTCTTGTGGAAGTCAAACACCGACTTGTCACTTTGGCTGATTTCAGAACTGTGGTGACTATTGCAAAACCTCTGTTTGATAAACGCATGTTGTGCTCGTCTATTCCCGACGATGGATCATGGTAAATATTCGACATTCCGCGGTAAATCTAAAGAACAGTTTTAAAACAGATTTTGTTATTTATTACCAAAAATATTGCATTCGATTCTGCCTCTGCTGACGCAGAACAAAGCATGGCTGTGGAGCCGGAACTCAAATTTCGGGCGCCGGCACCAGGCATCTAAAATTTTGGCTCCGGCTCCAACCTCTAAAACGTTCGGCTCCGCATCCGGCTCCAGAATGTTTTGGTCCATTAAAAACTAAAGACCATTGTATTATTTGTACAATTGGCTTGTTCCACAAACTATGTCTGTTGAACTGGAACTCAAATTTCAAGCTCCGGCTCCACCATTCAAAAATTTTTGGCTCCGGTTCCACAGTCCTGGATCAAAGGCTATCCTGACTTGGTTGTTTATAACACAAACAGTTTGTTAAGAAAAAATGTTTTCTATCAAAAGTTACCACATAGCTTAATGAAAGTTACTATTCGTTCAAAGAAGTATTTTTATCAACAAAGGTAGAATATTGGAACGCTCGATTATCTCACGACAAGATGAAAGCAGTGCTACCGAATTATTTTCGTGGAGTGGATGTGGTGCTCGTCCTATGCAATATTAACTTGGTGACAGAAGAAAACAAGAAAATAATTATTCGCAGGTGGTTGGAAAGTGCTAGACTGCATTGCAACGAAGGTAATTAGTTCCGCAAAAATCTTGAAACACTCCAAAAATTGCTGGTCAGATTTACATTCCATTGGTAAATAAGACTTTATCACATTTCATATTTGTATTTGCTGAAAAAATCGAAGTATTCACTCACGAAGGAAAAGCTATAGTTTACTCAGTTTATTTTCTGCTCTAAGAGTCCGCCCATCTATTTGCATGGATGTAGTGCTAACAAAAAATGGCGTGGGACGTCTGGGAACGCACCCAAAAAACTACACCTTTTGAAACAACTTCAAATTCATAATGAAAATCACGGCCAATGAAAACGATATCAAGGGCATATTGCAAACGTTTCAAATTTGCAATGCACTGATGAAGATACAGGAGTTATCGAAACGTTTGCAATATGTCCTTGATATCTTTTTCATTGGCCGTGATTTTCATTATAAGGCTATTTAGCACTTCCGCTTTTCGTGTACCAAAGATTCAAACTCATTTTAAAGCAAAACATGAAAAAGGTGTGGGAAAGCTGTTCCCACGCGTTCCCGCCCCACTACGTCCCTGCCTATTTGCAGAACGTTTATAGAACGTTCATCTATGGGAACTACCTGATACATTGCCAAGAGTATACAGTAGCAGTGTACTTTTTTCAAATAAAAGCACTTGCACACAATATTAACAACGGCTCTAGTGTTTTTAAGACCAAAACCTCAAACATTTTTTGTGCTTTTTTTCTCTGTCCCGGACAGCTTGGATTTCAACTTTATTGTAATAAAGCCTACAGTTTGGGTCTGCCTCACTTTTTAAGTTATAAAATGCGATATTCCCACCAAACGTAAATTTATGGATTATTTTGCGTCGTCCAGACGTTTTTCTTGTTATAAGAAAGCTTTTTTTATAAATAACACCACACTTTAAACTGGGATATTTTTATATGGAATTACAACTCTGATCAAGATCGTTAAGAAATTTCACGAAAAGAGAATGTGTTTTGGTTTCAAATTCAATTTGTGGGAAGTGATGATTTTCCGGCTCTCGATAATTGAATTTCCTGCAAAAATAAATATTTGAACAGGCGTAAAACATGCACCGTTGCTGTAAAACATAAACCGTTACTGGGAAAAAACATGCACCGATGCTGGGAAAGTTGCAGTGGTTGATCCAGGCCAGGAGTCGTTTTTGGAGGGGCAATTAAAAAGGAAGGCGCCAAAAAGATCTTTACTTTTTTTAAGTATACCATATATTCTCCGGTCGCGACAATTGTTGGGTATTATACCAATTGCGTTACCTTCTTAGGCTAAGAAAAAGGCTGTTTTTGTTCGTCAAACTACATGGCCTCTCAGGGAATCTCCATAGTTTTAAACCGCTTTATTTCATAAATTCACAAAACTTTTGTGTGCAAAAAGATGGGTCTCCTTTTTCTTACGCTACGCGGTCAATGTAAAAACTGTCAGTGCCCCAAGCAAACTCTTGTATACACAAAAAGTGCTTAAAAATATGCCTTAAGCCGAAATCATGCTTCGGGCTCGTGTTTCGCATTTTTGGTTATCCCTTGCAAGGTCAGTAAAAACAATGTCTGAAGCGTATTCCCGAACCGGTTGGAAGTAGAATTGTTTTTCTTATACTAACATGTGATAGCTGAATTAGCAGTTGCATGAGCGGAGTAAGGCGAAGGTGAGAGTCCAATAAATATTTAAATGACAATCGCGTTACCAGACGCAGCTTGTGGAGTTGTACATGCAAAGTATTTTGTTGCTAAAGAGCCTATTCAGAAACAAAAAATTAATGTAAGCATTTGCTATTACGCAGTATTACTGCAATATCTGTCCAATACATCGTCAGTTGCCGGCAGAAGCTGCTTATGAGCATGCAACGAAAGTAAAGACTCCACATGGTCTTTAAACATTGTTGTTCTTGCTGCGCGGCATTACGATTCAATTGAATCTCATTACTTTAAAATGAATGACATTAGTTCCGACAAAAGACTCATCCACTCACTTTTATGTTGTAAAACTAAGATACACGGACAACGCTGCGGTAACACAGCTGAAACTTGCTCTTCGTTTTGGATCCGGCATCAGTTATGCTGTGATTTTATTACATTCCTATTTTCACTACCGCCTGTTTTTTCAAAGCTGCCATCAGATATTAAAGCAATAAGCCGGAACAGGCCCGTTTTGCACAGATACGCAGCAAATCATTAACCGTACCAGCGAATATGGGAACTGCGTTCGTGATTACCTGAGCAAGGCTGGGCAGTTCTCACTCGAATAAGCTCGTATAATTCTGCAGTTCATTTATGTGTAAAGCATTTTAGATAGTGTATTATAAACTCCGTTTCTGCTTCTACAAGCACCAAAACGAAACGTTTTCATATCAAAGTGCGCCATTCAACGGGGCGCGACTTAACTAAGCGCCACAGCCGCTTGGGATTTATGTTAGCGCCAATTGTCCCCTGTATCCGCCAGTGACAAGTTATACTTAAATTTCAATGGTTTGAATATTTGATTTTATCTCTTAATTTATTGATTTTCTGTGAGAAGCGTTGATCGTACATTCTCTCGAAATACTCCCGAGTTTGATTTAACGGAATATGAATAATTGCGCAAAATGCCGTTCATCATGGAAAAATGTTTTGAAGATTTTTCTAGAGAAGTGTTAAGGAAAAATGCGCTGAAATCCCATTTTATATTAGATGATTTAATTGACGGTTTTAGTGAGTTATCCTTACAAGAGCGTTTCCTTTGTGTAGCAAAGAAAATATTTTTTCTATTCCTGGTGGAACAACACCTTCTCATCCAAGAGTAAGTGTTGGATTCCTTGATTTGTGTAGGCTATATAGCCTCAATAGTGTCTACCACTCTTATTAATAAGGGGTGTTTTGGCGTCCCCCCTGGTCCCCTATTATTTTCTTGCGGGGCCACCGGCACGCTCTTTTCATCCTCTTTACAAGCTCACCTCAACATTCTGTTATGTACGTCAGTCTGGAAACACGAATCAAGCAAAAATTTGTCAAACCGTTGTTTATGTAAAGTTCACTTGTTTTAGTATTATGTTCTATTGGAGTGAAACGTTACACCTTGTTTTGCGCAGTTCACCAACGAACACCTGCCTAGAACCACAAAACATTTATTTGCCTACTGAGTTAAATGCCACGCCTAAGTCACCATTCTACGAATCGAGTAGTTTTATTCGTAGGGCTCGATGTGGTACTCCACGTGCGCAGGTTTAAAATTGCAAAATTGAACAACATTGGAAAGGTAACAAATCATACAGGCAGCGTATAGCAGACCCGGCTAGAATTTTCCCTCAATGCTGGTTTCAGCAATACAAATGTCATTAGCTTCGATCGCCAATTCTATTTACGCGCTCATGACTTTCCGACCATGATGCATATTTGTGATTTAAGTTAAGGCCAAATCGAAATATTGCACATTGTTACCACAACTCATGGGCCACTGCCCTTTCAGCTTGTCTATAAATGTCTTTGAGGCTAAGGCCAGGCTAAAACGAACGCAGATGTGCAGTTCGATTGAAACGTGTACGCCTGTCTTGCGAAGTGGCCTTCACTTAATGACTTTCTAAAAAATTGTTTAAGAGGGTAAAAACCGTTTGAAATTAACTTTCAGACAAGCCTAGCAGAAGAGTGTCAAAACTTTTCAAATTATTGCAAACTGAAAGCTCTTATTAATCAAAAACACGGTCAGAAGAATGATGGTTTATCTCTTAGCTGTGTTGAAACTATTGATTTGATCATATGTGTATAAGATACCTGTTCTCCTCGTGTTTCTGTCTTTTGTCGAAATCTGTCTTTAAACACATGCATAGAAGTGTTTGTAATTTATAGCTCCGCTACATGTGTTCAATATCTACTTGATTTTTATTTTGCAGCTTTATTGGTTTTAGTTCCTTGCAGCAATAATGAGATCTGTGATTCGCTTTCCCATAGAATGTTGACTGGAGCTTTTGATTGTGACAAATGTCATGCTGTGAGCATGAAAACTGGTAAGATTGTTCGGATATTTCGTTCCTGTTGATATCAGTGCCAGCGGCCAAAGTTTTTTTTAGCGACATGCTACTATGTACAAGTCGTTAGTTTCAATTATTTCGTTGGTTCGGTGAATCACACACGGCCAGTACCAACGCTAAATGTAATACAACGTTAATACACTTATATAGGCCCATATATAGTACTGCACTGCAACAAAGTCAAAAGCATGCGAAACTGTGGAACGTAAAAATTGATCTGAAAAAGAAACTGAGGCAAACAGGCATATAAATATTGATAGAAAAAAAATGAAATCACCAATGTCAAAACAGAATATTTTTTTTAATTCTGCACTGCAAATGAACATTCTTCAAAATAGCCTACCACTGTGCTGATATCTGTACAAATTACTTGCGCAACATGCTGTCCGTGGTTTTAAATTTTGATACATTTCAAATGAGTTGCCTGTTTCCTAAACATTGTTTACTTAAATGAAAGTACGTTGTCCTTTCACATGTAACAATGCTTTTGAGGAAACACAGATGAAACTGAAAATGTTATGCGAATTTAAATGTGGCGTTTTCCCACGTCTGTGCTTCAAACCTTTTATCCTGTGCTCACCTGAAAAAGCACTTCTTCATGTAATCAACTCTCTGTTGTCATATATGTTGGCAGTACAGCTGTTAGCATAATTGTGGTCTTTATTTACACATACATTTTGATCACTGTTTTTGTTGAAGGAAAGTTGTTGCATTAACAAGGCATGGTTGCCAAGCAGAAATCATTTTGCTTCTATCTACAGCATTTTCTGAGGAAATTCGTTTCTAACACTTTTGCAATGAGATTTCATCGTATGGACCAGATGAGAGCCAGGTAGAAGCAAGGCACGTTTTTAGGGATTTCTCTTTCCTGTGGCTTGCAGTATTTCCAATCACTTAACCATTAAAGTGGTCCTGTATTTTGTCAATGAACAGCCAATGATAAAGAGAGCTCAAGCCATACAAAATTGCAAATTCTAAGCCTGCCAGCTTCTAAAAAGGTGCAGTTTGTCATGTGCTTACAGTACTCGGAGTAAGTTATTAAATTTAGTGTGATTTATGTTTCACTAGCTAATGCGATCATCAGGTACTTCACCTATTCCTGCATTGTTTGCATGACCTTTTGTCAGAAGCACGTATTTTAGAAATTGGGTATGGAAAAATAGCAAAGAAGCTATTAAAAGCTATCACCAGCAGATTTACCAGGAAAACAACGTGAGTCCCTGCAAATACGAGTTGACAACATTTGCGAAAAACGCATTCTGCTATGTAGCTAAATAAAACTAAAATTTTCAATTTCAACAATTTATATACATTGGCAACTGCTTATCTAACCACCGTACATTTTGAACATGTTTGGAGGAATTGAAAAGCACACGCAGCCCTGATTTGGTTATATTTAGTCAAGATTATTTTTACAAAATGCCACCGTTAAACCTTCGCATATAAATGCGTATCGACATACGGAATTAAAAAGTTTTAATGAGCCATAGATTTTATAGCTTTTTGTTGAAATCAAGTTTCAAATCGCTAATTCTCGAAATGAAAATTTCCACACACTAACCACCACAGAGGAGGCATGAACGTAACCAATTTGCATATCACCGTTACTGGACAAAAACGAAAACTTGATGGGTTGTCCAGAGACCACCATGATCGTTTATAACAACATGTAAAGTCTTCAAGAAGTCGTTGAAAATGAAACTGCGCAAAAGAAAAGGACTATTAGAATAACGAATAGAGCTTTTAATTGAAACTGCGCAAGGATAAATAGACTTGTGCAAGCTGTTGCGAACCAAATTATTGCATGTCTCAGCAAAGTTGGCAAAATATTATAGACGAACAGTCACATTCTTCGGAATGCATTGCAACATTAGGTTAGTATTGCTGCAGGCTGTATGCAGAGATTTAGAGAATTAAAGAACAACTGTGGGCCCCTCTTTCAAAGTTGGCACACACATATATTGATATACATATAAAGACGGAATCCTGAATTAGTGCAGCAGTTTTCGGAAATGGAGGAAGTAACAAACGTTGAAAGTCTTCAGTAATGGAAGATTGGTTGTGAAAGGAATAACATTGCAGTATACTATACGTGCGTCGTTACAAAAGTTAATCATTAAAAATTTGCTTAAGATCTAGCGGTGTTTTAAATGTTGTGTAGGTCCTCCTTAGTCTGTTTCTTTTGTGGTTGCAGCCTAAAACTGGTACTAGCCATAATGGACATATTTGACTGAATGAAACTTATGCAGGAAACTTTAGGTGCTTATAAAATTGGTGTTGGATCAACAGATAATGTGTTATATCTTAAAGTTTTTGATAGTTATGATTTTGTCCTTTTAAAAAATATTGCAATGAAAGAAAATTATAAATACTACTTGTTTGTTGGAGGACACGGCGTAAAAGAACTTCGACAGTGCATTGAAGAACGGCTTTTCAAGGACGAAAAATCTTTGTACAATGACATGGAAATCGAAATGAAAGCAGTAAATCTCAAAAGTGACAAGAAAAATATTTCCAATGAAACACTGTGCTATGAAAGAAACAGCATTGGTTAGAGTCGAAAACGGGAAAATTCTCCAGCTTCGAAGGATGCCGAATCTGACGCACTCTCCAGCAAATTGCAGGAACGACGAACGTACTCACTGCATATAAATTTGCTATTAGTCGAAGAGTGTCTTGAGAGAATGTCTGGCACACGACAGGCTTAAAGTGGGTTAGCTTGACGAAAAGCTCTAGACCAGCACAACTCAGAAAGCTCGAAGGGCCAAATTATTAACATAAATTTGCCACAGGCGCAAAAATCTATTTCATTTCAATGCAGAGATGTCGTTGTACTATGGAAGAAATTCTGGAACGATAATTACTTGTTCCAAGTCGAGATTTTGTAACATTTTTTATAATTGAGAAAGATCTTGCGGGCCGCAAGAAAAGCTTTTGCGGGCCGTATGTTGTGCAGGCCTGCTTTAGACTGTGGTATATACCTGCGCTGGCTTTTGTTGCAGTCGAGGGAAGTAGACAGTTTAAAACGCTGTTTATATTAGTACAAAAATTTGCACTTCTTTCGATAACTTACCGATGAGTATTGATTTTTGTACCAACCAAGAACACTGTTTCCTTAGAGGCAAAAAATCTGACACGCACTTTCGAATTTAAAAATGCGCAACTTCTTTATAAGGCGTGCAGGTAGCTGCACAGAAAAAACGTGCTGAAGACTGGAATAAGTGGTATGTTTTTCGGAGGCTTTATGAAACTGGTTTGAACGTTTTGTGAAGCTGATGTACTTGGTACCTGCCTAATTGCATCCCGAGTTTGTAACGATGCTTCGAGTTCTAACAACACTCCCCATAAAAAGTCAAAAGCTCGGAATAATCGATTGCACTCAAGTGGATATTAATTGGTCATGTTAGTTTGGGAGAGGCAAAGGCAAATACTAAACATTTACCAATATTTTTCTGCGCGTGTACAAATTTGTATCAACACAATTTTCAGAAGATGTGCAAGCTTTAGAATACAGCACGGTTCTGCAGCCAGCCTAACACTTCGAAATGAATAAAATGTGTCTGTTCAGTACGTTTGCTCAAACAAAAGTAAGCATCCTCATAAACAATGGCTAATTTAAGAGCAGGGAGCATCGACTTGAAATCTATACATAGTAAGCTTTGTTTAAATTCACAATCTACCTAAACCAAAACGAGGTCAAGTAGTGGCCTTATGGATAGTGGTTAGTTTGAAAAGAATACTCACCAACTGCTTGGTGCCAGTTTACTGGCATGAAAAGGCAGTCATTTTTGTTGCACTAATGAAAGAACACTTACAGTATTTCGATCGGAAATAATTCGAATACAAAATGGATTTAATTTCGACCTAACGAATAAACGATCGGAGGCATCCTTCACTGGCAGTGTTACCCATTGCGATGCTTTCCACTTGCTGTGAGTCTATTAGTCACGATGCCAGATGCTTGTTATCATTAGGACGTGCTCATGTGTGAGCGCTTGTGAGCTGTCGAGAGATTTACAAATACCAGACTATTGACCGTATCTCAATAGTGTTGGGCGTAGCCTGACTAGAATTGCATCGATGCCTCTTATGTCGCCCATCGTCTCTTCCACTGGTAACTTTTGCAGACAGTCAGTCGGTTATCAGCACAAAACAATTGACAAGTTAAGTGTCGCTGATTCAGACGACTGAACCCTTCAAGGACCGCAAAAGCCGATATATCGTCTCGGACTATCTCAGCCATAACTCGTCAATCGATAGAGCTGGAGAAGTGTTCGAACCATCTACGGATTCGGCAAGACTGCTAGTTCCGACTGAAAAAAGTTTTTAGTTTTGGGTTTGGCGTTCTCTGGGAGGGACGTCACAAGTGGGGGTGTTTTTGAATTTTTTTGGCCAACTTTACCCGGCCCTGGGCGCCAATCCAATGAGCCGATTTTTTGACTGAAGTATTTTGTGGAAACTAGACTATCTTCCTAGTCTTCAGAGCCCTTGATTGTCTTTCTGGCATATCTGGAGCCAAAATTATGGCCTCACAAACCAAGAATTGGTGAAAATTTATACCCCCACAAACGCTAAACTGGGGTATATTACACCCATATCATATATGGCCATAACGCGCCGGCAGCTTGAGCTAGAGAGCTGTTAAAGCCCTAAAAAGTCTTGTAGTTCAGACTGAAAAAAAATATTAAGCTTGGGATATCGCGTTTTTTGTTGATGTTTACATAATGATAGGATGTTTATGCATATTTGTTTACATTTGGATTACGTCATTATCCTCTGGGAGTTGGCCAATCGAGACGATTTTGCGGCTCAAAGTGTTTTGGATTCTAGGCTGCAATACGAGGATTTGATGGACTTTCTGGCGTTTGTGGTTCAAAAGTTATGGCAAAATAAGCAGATATTAATGAGGGAAATCCCCTAGGGCAGTGGTTCTCAAACTTTTCTGCACGTTGACCCCCAATTAGGGTATAAAATTTTCTGTAGACCCCGTGGCCTAGCACAACAGTTAATAATAGAAGGATAGTATGTGTCAAAATGAATTTGAGTATTTTTTACTTGAAATGCATGATAAAATAACGAGCAATCCGAAAATATGCTTAGAACTACAGTATAGATGTAAGCATAACATAAAACAACAATTGTCCTCCGTCCTACTGCGTAGCCTACTGCTGTACTGCCAGTCAGTGATGCCAGGTTATTTTCCAAAGAACAAGCAAGCAAAATTGAAAAACAACCTAAAAATAGGTAATTTAACCGAAAAACAAGTCCAAAATGTGTTGGCAGGAAAATTCAACAAAACGAAAAATAAACAAGAAAATGAAATAAAGAATCAGGGTGGCAAATCCAAAAAAACAAGCCCAAAATGAGCAAATCTTCACAAAAACACGCCCAATATGCTTTTAGCAGTAAATTCAAACAACAAAAGTGCCATAACATTTGAAAAAAAGCAATCCGCAAAACAGAAATCTGCAAAAAACAAGCCCAAAAAGCAAGCAAATTTCAATTAAAACAAGCCCGAAAACAAGCAACCTGCGAGTCTTCAAAAAACCCGCAACTCCACAAAAAAACATGCCCAACTTTGCGGGAAAACCTCAAGGTTGGCAACACTGCTGCCAGTCTAACAACTGTCGAACTGCGACACATGCACTACAATTTGTTTGTGACGTATAAAACAGAACAGTTTTCATAATGTCATCAAAATGGATAATTTAATAAAAAAGCCTTCGAATCGAATGTACCAGGGCGGCCAAACCGCGGCTCGAGAGCCGCATGCGACTCTTTGAGCTTTCCGAAAAATTGTATTTTTATTTCTACATATTGCAAAGTGTAGAAATATTTTTAAGTGGTACTGTGGCCAGTGACGGATTTACGCATAGGCCATGGCCTAGGGCCCCGCGCTTTTGGGGCCCCGCCCAAGTCTTTCCTATGACGACTCATTATTAACTTAAAATTTGCGAAACTGTGAAGAGTCATGACTTCACAATTTACTTTGAAACGAGCGAAAATGCAAACGTCTAGTCTAGACTATCAGTAACAACACGATACTATTGCTTGCTGCGCAATTTAAGTATTATAATATTGCAGTGTCTGGTGGTCTTGCATTGTTGCGAGCTTTTTGTCAGTGGAAGACTGAACATCAAATAAAGAAGTGCTGTGTCAAAGGTTTGATACTGAGGAACATGGCT
>Ga0210059_1009371_pt1 | contig 15311 bp, 11 predicted proteins | sample Ectturendosymbi2_FD_188042 | JGI IMG/M metagenome (GOLD analysis project Ga0210059, IMG submission 188042) | Ecteinascidia turbinata endosymbiont from Florida, USA - Sample 2 (SPAdes) (version 2) | ecosystem: Host-associated > Tunicates > Ascidians > Unclassified | place: Key West, Florida... | reverse complement strand
AAGCTGGTATTTTTGATGGCCCTCAGATAAGAACACCAATAAATGATTGTGACTTTCCAAATTCCATGAATGAAAAGAATCCTGTGCTTGGAGTGCCTTTGTGGAAACTGTCAAGAATTTTTTGGGAAATAGAAAAGCAATCAACTACAAAGGGATTGTGGCCAAGTAACTAAGCACTTTACAAGAGAAGGGTGCTAGCATGAGTATCAAGCTTCACTTCGTATACAGTCAACTTGACCGCTTCCCCGAAAATCTTGGTGATCTGAATGATGAGCAAGGGGAGCGGTTTCATCAGGATATTAGTGAAATGGAAGTGAGGTACCAAGGGAGGTGGGATGCTGCCATGCTAGCTGACTACTGTTGGTCAATTAAACGTTTTGAGTAGCTTATTCAGTAGGTTAAAAAGGAATGAAAAAGAGAAAAGTAAACGGATTTGAGCATTGAAATGTTGGTATGGGGTTTTTATTTGAACAACATTCCACATGATCGGGGGTATTGTGTCACAAACTTTTCAATTTGAGGCTTCCAACTGCGTTTATCACCAAGTATTATGCCAAGATATTTTCGGTGCATCTGCTGTGGCCTTGCTCTTCGTGACACAAGATTCCGGAAAACTGAACTGTAAAGACATAAATGCTAATCTTTTAAGAGGTAGAAAGAAAGTGAAGTTAGTTCATCAGGTCACAATTCCAGCCTGATACGAACAGCACAGCTAGTATTGCAGACAGAACTGTCGTTCAGGAGGGAATTCGGCGTGTAGCACCACCAAGTTCACGTTAAAAACAGCAAATCATTTGTGAGTCAGTCAACTCAAACATAAAAATAACCAATTGTGTTCAATATGTGAAAGCGCAGATGCAGTAAATGTTTTGTAGGGTGTAAGTATGATTTTACACCTACGCGGCCATTTATAAATTTTCTTTGTACTTTTGCTTTTCAGAAAACTTTTCATTTGTGTAGAGCACTTAACATTTATGTGTATCTCTAACCTTGATAACATCTACGTTTTAAACGAAACTTTTTCAACTGTTCTCCACTATGCTGAAACTATCTTTGCCTTTGTGCTTCATGATGATCTTAATTTTTCCCATGAGTTTTTCCCGCGCTAATCATCCCATGCTTTTTTACGATGAAAAAGATATCCCGATTTTTCAAGAAAAAGCTAGGACGACTCACATTAATATAGCAGCAAAGATCAGGGCGGCAAGGAGGGATTTGAAGGAGAAGCATCAATCATTCATGCCACCCGAATCTTATGAACGTTTTGCAAGCAAGTGGAATGAAGGTTACGGCAATTTCTTGGGAACATTTGCGTTTTACTGCGTCCTTTACCCTGATGATAAGAAAGCTCTTAACTTGGTAAGTTATCAGTTTTAACACAGAAAGAATGCAGGTTGCAATCACAAGGAAAACTACATTGCATGCAGCAGTGTCTCTCAAAGCCACCTGAGATATGTAAGGGCCTTTTGTCAATGTCTCCACTTGCTTACCAAACAAAATCTTCTGTTGACTTTATTATTATACGTGCAACACTCAGAGTAAGGCCAATCAAATCAAAAAATCGTAATAAGCAAGTTACACAAAAACATTTGCAGTGTTGTTTAAGCTTTTTTTCAAAGTAAAATCGATCTTCGTCACTTTGCGCTGAAGCCTACGTCTGCGAAAACGCGTGAAAGCGAACTTTTTAAAAAAGTCATGCATCATGCTTATGCTATCCAGACAGTTACAAGCAGCGCGTTGGTTCCTAACCCTTTAGCATCTTGCTGGTCGCATTGTATAGAGTAAAACTGTTGAACGTTCGCGATAACCCATATTTGCAAAGATTTAATAATTTGATTTTTTTTGACACCATTGTGAGACTTTGCCCCTGAATGTTTTTTTTCTTGTTTTTACCATAAAAACTACTTTAATGTTGCGCTGAATGGTTTTTGCTTCTTACGTAACGACACCAAAGTTATCCAGTGTGCAGTGCAAACAAAAGAGGCAGGTGCAGGTGCAAGTGTTTGCACATCTTAACACGACCCACGTAAACTAGTGTTCACAGATAAGTGACGGCTGAAGAGTTAGAAACAAGGCAACCGATCATCTTCAAACACACATCTTGCAAAAATCACTAGATTACAGTAAAAACCACTAGGCGCGGCACCAGTGGTTGTACTTCACTACGAATTATAACGTGTTGAACGAATACAGTTTAAGTATGTTTATTGCAACTACTGCAAACCCATGGATTGTTAAGCACCCACCAACTTGGCAAATAGCTCTTTAAAAACTTATAAAATCTTGCCCTGATTTTCCTAAAAAATTTCGCAATTCATCATCATTCCTGCAAGCTTGTGAACGAGTTAGTCATGCAAAATTGAAAACTTGAGTTCTGTCATTCTTCTGACCAATGAAAGCGCTAAGTTAAATTAAATGTAAAGATCAATTAAAACGTAAAGTCGTTCCCAAGAAACTCATGTCGAGTTACATGGCAAACAGTACAAGTGTATTGAACACTCTGTATTGTTCATGAAACACTTGAAACATTAGACCGGAGTCCCTGTGCGTGAAACTAGATTTATAGAATGTTCACCTTCCGGGATGAAAAGAAGGCTTTTTTCTACCTCAAAATGCAGTTTATTATTTAAAGTACTAACGTTTTTTCGTGGAGTGCTTCCACTACATGTCTTTTCTTTGGAATGGATGGAACAACAAAATCCATAAGATGTTGTTTACGTTTTTTGGCATTAATTGTTTGCTCAAATAAAAAAGGATTAGTGTATTCTCTACATAAGACAAGGTAGATTTTGGTATAGTTCAATGGTTCCCAACCTTGTTTGTCCGCGGCATACTTTGCAGCTCACTTTTCTTCATGAGGCTGAAGTTAGTGACTGAATTATCGTAGAAACGTCTTCTTTGGTAGAGTTTAAGTGAAAGTTTAGATCCATCAAAGTCGCTCTCAGTTTTGACAACTTCGTGGTGTACCGGTTGGGAAGCACTGGTGTAGTTGAAGAATGTCTTCGCTTTAGATTGCCCAGTGCCGATGAGCAGAGATCCATATATAAGCTTCATGTAATCGGCCTACGAATTTCTACACTAGATCACAACAGATAATGTCAGCTGTTATATTTTTAGGGGGTTGGATGAGCTTTTTACTGCGCGGAAGTAGAAGCTGCAGAATTTGATACTCATTGTATTTATAAAACAAGTTCTTGCGTTGCAGCCAGCTGTTTGAGGAAATCTCCAACCTGGTCTTCCATCCCTTTGCAACGGTTCAAACTTGCACTTATCATTTAGCAATAATAGCAAAGCCACGGCATTGACCACACATCAAGCGAATCAGTCGCAATAATTTATTTGCACAAGGAAACTAGTTTTGTGTTCGACACATCTTCAGATTCTATTTGAATAAGGACTGAAGATGTGTCGAACACGAAACTAGTTTCCTTGCGTGCGCAATTAATTAACAAGACAGTTTCGTTAACCGGTAATTTTGTAGGCTTCTGGAAGTATAACGAAAGTCAATAGTGAAATTTTTAATGCCTGTTCTTAGTCAAAATTACTTTAGCAAGCAAGTTGTGCAATATTCAACAATATCTAGTTCATTATTCGCACAAACACCATTTACTGTTCTTCCAAGATATGATGACGTTTTCATTGGCAAGACTCCTATTACGTTACAGCAACCTTCGGCTGTTTGGTTCTGCAATTTCAACACGGACAAGCTTGATATGTGCGGTCTCGAATAAATATTGGCTTTATGATTGCACAGGCTTATTCTCGTAGCAACACATGGGATTTGTCAGGGCAGTGGAGCTTTCGCTTTATGACAGAACACTGCGGACACCCGGCGGCTAATAACGTTCAAACAGTCTTATCAGTTGAGTGAATACTGAAAAGCCAAAAGCAAAATTTACAGAACGATAACTAAAGTGGATATAAACCAACACAACAGTCCTCTGTAGTAGACACGTACTATGCTGTCACCAGCAGATGCAAAGCGGCTTAACGTACTGCTCTACAGAACAAACGAGAGGCACGCACCTCATCACGATAGGACGGAAAGCAGTCCAGGCAAGTAACCGCACTGGAGGGTCGGGTAACAATCACGACTCTTTATTTTTATAATGTTTTATTGCTTCGTACTTTTTAAAAAATTGAAGCATATGATCAAAGTAAATTGAACAATAGGCGCAAAATGCATCCACTGAAGACGATTTTCACGAGAACTACCGGGTGGATAAATTACGCAACAATTTTATAACTTCGACATATCGCTTGTTTCGTTTTGCTGCTGCTAAAGTCAAGGAAATGCGTCTTTAAAAAATTTTCTGCAAGGTAGCTCAAAATGCTTGAATTCCCTAGTAATTCACTGCTAACTGGAAAAGAGGAACTCCAAGCCGAAATGGTGAACAATAATTTATAGATGAATGAAAGTTGCAATTAAACAATGGTAATTTTTAAGAAACACGAGTTTTTGGCTTTTAAGAAGTTGCTGTCGAGGCTGGGATTAAGGAGAGATTTTGTTTTGCACTGGAGAGATTGTGATTTTAACTTTCTCTATGTCAATACGATTTTAGAACCCCATTTTAACTTCATAAAAATGATGAACGAAGGCAGCACAAAAAGTATGAACTGCAGTTTTTATAAAAAGTAACTTGCCAACAAAAAAACAATAAGCGTTCATCCTTTTACCAATAGACTGGTATTTTTTGGAACAATCTCAATATACCACTCGAATAGTAGCGGATCGGTTTACACACCTTTCATAGAACTTCTTTGTAACAATTAAGCAATCGAAAAAAGTAGCATTGTGCCACCTCATCGCAAAAAGATTGTCATTGAAATCGTGTCAGTTTGTTGCCAAGTTAAAGCCATTTTCTGCAAAAGTTAAGCGTCTGTTTCAACAACATTTTTCTTGTATAAAAAAAATTGGCGAGATTTTTCATGATTTGATAGACAGCTAATACGAAGGTTCATCATTCCTTCAATAGTTTATAAATTTAACTAGCACGTTCAATCGTTTGTGACAAACCACTTTCATCAGTCAACTGTCAACAATTTGCTGCTCGCTTTGGCTTATTCGAGATAAATTGCTGATGATCAGCGTCTGTTTGCAGAATGTACACCAAAGCAATTGCGAAGCTTTTAATTTTAAGGTGGTTCTGAAACACAGGGGCTGAACGAATCATTCCTGGCTCCTTATCGTTTTCTTTCTCTTCGATCATGCACTTGATTTTGAACCATATGAATAGAGTTCTTTCTCGGCAATGTATCCATCACTTTGTTTTTAAAAACGCGGTAAAATGTGAAATAACATGGCTTTCTCAGCCTTTGTGCAGTTAAAACTCTGACGGTGACACACGAAGAGTTCATAAAATGAAAAGTAACCTACAAAAACTAAAGAAACTCAAAAATTTGTGAAAACTCCTGAAAGAAGTCCCACAAAGATTTAGTAGACAGTTTGTCGCTCAACGTTTGAATTATATTTCTTCACATCGTACATAGAAAAATTTGCTGTAACTGATAAATGAAACCGCATATGAAAGCAAACACTGACTTGTATTGCACTCTTTCAGGTAAAGATGTTTATGGATCGCATGGCGTCTTATCCAGACTGGTACGTCACTTCAAGCAAAGGATTAGACCAGGTGCCGATCGGTCATTCTTTGACAGGGTTCGCAACGGCGTTTGATTTTCTGTATCCATCGCTGGATGGCCAAAGGCGGATTACGTATCTCAAGAAAATTAGAGAAACCACACAATATTTGCACCTACGTCTGAAAGAAGGAAAGAGCGGTTGGACGAACCATTACATTCATAACCACTCACCAACCATCGTATTGGCATTACTAATGGGTGCGATGGTGTGCGAAAGGCATGATGAGACTTCAGCTGATTTGAAAACAAGTAAGAGTTGATATTTAAAACAGCAGCTGAAAAATATTTTTCATGAGCTAAGACATGGCGTTGTTTTTCAAAAAGTAGTTTTAATAGCAAAAAGCACAAAAAACTTGGAATGTGTCGTCGTTTTTTCAACAACGAATGAGCATACCCTTTTTGTTTCAACGAATTCCGTCAATTCCCTTCATTTGTTTAAATGCGAGAAACAGCAAAAGTTGAAAATTTTCAGAGCTTGAACATTTGCAACTGACGTAGTTAACCAAGATCGTTTCTGTAAGCTTAAAGCTATTTTCTATCATTTGGTCAGTTCGGACGAACAAAGACGTTTCTTTGAATAGTCGAGAAAAAAAAGGAATTCAAGCAGGGGTAAAGACTTTCTTGTTTCTCCTGCTTTGATATTTGCAAGAAATATAAACTCTTTATATAGAGTGGTCAGCAAACTGTGAACCGCGGCCCAATTGTGGGCCGTTCAGCACTTTTTACTGGACCGTGCAACACTTTCTGTTACGGGCCGCGTGGTGCGTAAGAGCTTCAATTCTGTGCAGGTTGCGTGGGTAAAACATAGGCTACTGTAACGACTATGGAATGTTGATTGTTTGTAGTTAACAAGGTATTGTTGTTGCCTATATACGGTTTATGACGTTACATAGGATTGCTATGTAACAGCTAACTGAATAAGGCAAAATTTGAACATGGGCCTTCAAAAAATAGACAGAGGCCATTAATTATGGCTGAAAGGGCGGTTTGGGCCATCAAAGCGAAGATTCTAGGACTGCAACTGTCTGGGTAAGTGCTACCCCCACAACTGCGACCCAGACAATTGCCATCCGGACAACTGCCACCTAGGACAATTGCCACCAAGGACAACTGCAACCAGGGACAACTGCCGCCTAGGACGACGGGAGATGAGCCTGTCTCCAGGGTATAGTAACGATGGAGGTATTCAAGTGGAGCAATACCGTGCTTTGTCATCCTGCTGATAAATCACAGTATCCATGTGCCACTCCTTGCTTACGTCTTAGTGGCGGGATGACTTTTCTTCTCATTACAGTAGTTGAATGTATCGCTCTGTGCTCTCAGTTACCGGGCGTCCATCAGCATCCTCGAACCAGTATGGCCGATAATGCCATTAAGACCCAACGCACAACAAACAGACGTTTCTTTCTCCACACTAAGTGACCGATACTGATATTTATGAGGCTGAGGCTAAGCCCAAAAGCGCACATTCTGTTTGTTCGTGAAAATTTGCCTCGTCACTGAGTAAAATGAAGTCCAAGAAATCAGGACGGTTTTCAATTCGCTGACTGACGGTTTGCCCAAAAGGCACGTCTCTAAGCCTTGCTTTCATTAAGTATGAAGTTACAAAATCTGTATTTCATACGGAAACCGCTCAAGACCCGGGTATATCATGCGCGCAACTGAACTCCTTGAAGGATATATCTCTTGGGACTACCGTCTTGTGGATTTTCCTGGATACTGCTCCAAGCATTGTCTCACAGTCACGTTGTGATTTTCCGTCCTACCTTGCAGTGGCCGGCCACTGCGACATTTCATGTTATCTTATTGCTATATTTCGGTCTCCCTAAGTTTGTCCATGAGGCGGTTTATTGTGAGTCTGGTTGGAGCGTTTCTGCTTGGAAAGTTCCACCGAAATTTTCGTCGAGTTGGGATAACTGATCCCGTCGCGAAATAAACCTCTACAATCTTGTTTCTCTACTGCACGGAATATCTTGCTGATTGATCCATTGAAGCTGGGAAATATAACTTCGGAGCTCTAAGTATAATTTACCTGCAAATCAGAAGCCTGGGTTAATTTGATATGAAATAACAGCGATAATAAATTGGATACATGTTTTTGGAGCACCTGTAATACATCGCAAAGTAAAACACCATCTGGCATTTGTGACTTTGCGAATACAATGCGGACTTGACGAATATAATTCGGTGTATGTTCAAATCGGGATAGAAATGGTGTTTATCGGATGAAGACCTAAAAACAGTCATAGAGTAAATATCAACCAGTTTGCTTAAAAACAAATTCACCCTTTCTTTTTTCGAAGTGTTCACAGTTATGCAGTTATATTTTCGTTTTCGAAATTTTAAGAACTTTACAATCCTACTCATGATCTGGTCGTTTCATCATTACCGGCACCATAACCATTTTTTCATGACGCTAAGCTATCTTGCGGACGTAAAGACACAAGACGAACAAGGCAATCTTAAATGTTGCGGCTCCTTGTAGGAGATACGAACACGCAACGGCAAGAACGCCAAGTCCAAACGGGAAAGCAATAATAGTGATTCTCCACTCGACCAGGTTCACGCTGTTGTTGTTGGTGGGTAGCTGCATTTTTGAAGCACTATCCGATTGCGCGCTCTGAGCACGTGGCTCGGTACGCCCTCACACGAACAACATTGTGCGTTAAGAAAAATATAAATCAAGCCAGTGACTTTAACTATCCAAACGTTCATATCTTTTAACTATAGTAGTCTATCAACCCATAAAAAACACTTTGTGAATAAAAAAAATTGCATTATAAGGTTATTCGCGTCCCTAAGAGACAGTGGCGTTTGTTATTTCTTTTCAAATTTATTTTTAATAGTCAATATCTCAGCTATTTTGCGCTGTCTGCTTTCAGCACAGGTCTGGAAACAGGAAGCAATAGATCACTTTGAAAAAGGTCTGGAAATTCTGAAGTTGGTAACAGATGGTACGAGCGACGAGGGCGTGGCTTATGGATCCTACTCGTCACGTGGTTGGACTCAATACGTCTATCTGGCGAAACGACACTTTAGTGAGGACCACACACGACACCCTTGGTTTCACCAGCATTTCTGGTATTTCTACGGAACAGTTCTACCAGGATATCAAAAAACTGTTGGCATTGCCGATTCAAATCACAACTGGTTCCACGGCCCAGAAAGTCAGCTCGTGTTCCTCGACGCTTTTGTTTTAAGAAACGGTTACGGCAACTGGTTGGCTGATAAGATCAGTGTTAATAGAGCACAACAACCTCCCTTAATGCAGACAACAAGCCAGGTGTACAGCACCACTCACACGGAATTCATCTTTTATGATGCTGCCGTAACACCAAAAGAACCACCCACTTCAAGTGATAACAACCTGTTCTTCTACAGCGACTGGGGCGTGGTTACGTATGGTGCCGCCCCGCTAAGCAATAGAGAAAATACTTTTCTTTCGATGAAGTCGGGAGCCATTCACGGTGAAGGCGTGGCTGATATTGTTGAAAGCAACTTGCTTGGTAGTTTTGTCAAAGGTTGGCGCAACTTCAACGCCGGCCACGAGCATCCAGATCAAAACTCATTCGTTTTTTCGCCGAACGGTCAACCGTTCATCACTGAAGCTCTCTATTCGATAAAAGAAACATACCTCAACAACGTACTCATGTTCGCTCCTCACCAGGGATCCAAGTGCAATGCGCCATGGGTAGGACAGATGGGTGAATGCTCGAAGTGGCTGGACTGGAAAATAAAACCGGTTCCTCGAGGAAAGATCGTCACAGCCTCTCAGAATGGCGGCATGGTGCATATTGCTGGTGAAGCAGTGCAGTCTTACAGGTTTGGTGGTATGGAATTTCGTAATGGTAATCTCTGCATACATTTAGAATAAAAACTACAAGCAATTTTCTTCTGTGACAGCGAATAACATCTCCACGTTTCGAAACGGTCATCCGATTCCTATCACCCAAAGTCTTCAGTATCTGATCAATATGGCAGAGATCAGTTTCCCATGAACAGCCGTCGCTTTTATACCTGAGCATGTGCGAGGTTGTTCAGACTAAAGAAAAGAAACATTTTCGCTCAACTTAGACCTTCGCTAAGACTGCAGGACTGACCGTATAAACAACTGTTTGTCGGTGTGTTTTATAAAATGATGGAAAGATAAAACGTCACTTCGATATGAGAAATTCAGTCAGGAAGAAACTTTTTTGTAGTAACGTTTTTTAGGATTACACGAGTTTACTGTGACTTCGGCAATAAATTGGACCTTGTAACAATCCGTAATATGGAGCAAAACATGGTTGCTATATAATATGCTATTCAAAGTATAGGCTTGCATGTATATCGATTTCCTTTGCCTAACGGAGAGTAATAACGAAAAAACAATACAAAACAGTACAGGTAAGAAAACATTTTTCAAGTACGACAAAAAACATATACACGTTTATTTTATGTAGCAAGTAGAAAACGTAAAGTCGATTTCCTGCAAAAAGCAAAAACACAATATTTTCTATTTCGGCGATATCTGACCAAAAATCAACCGAAGTAGATAAGATACACTACATCTAACTGCCTGATTGATCCACAGCACAATGATCCGATGAGGAAGTACCCATTGTTATCACAATTTGATGTCCGGTCGTAGATTCGCACAAAAACAATCAGACTATAATCCGTTTGCAAGTAACTATCCTCCACATGGGAGATAAACAAGAAATCATTAGCAATTTTTCAATAGGAAATCGATTTCACGTTCCACTACACATCCTCAGTCCTAAAATCGTATTCAGATAGAATCAAATTGAATATTTCGGGACTGACGTTGTGTGGTGTTACGTGTTATCGATTTCATATTAAAAAAAATTGCTAATTGATTCCATGTTTATATCCCATGTGGAGAGCAGTTGCTTGGAAACAGATATGTGCAAGTTTGAATCGTCGCAAAAAGATAAAAGCGAAGTTCAGTCGCCTGATCCCTTGAAAGCTTACAGCAAACTTAGAGCTTTCAGTTATAATCAGTTTGGAAGCACTTGTGTAAAATCCAGGCTAAGGTTTGAAGCTGTAATTTTTGCTCGTATTCAGTAAAAATTGATGGAATAAATCTTTTGAATGTTGGAACCAAGCCAACGTGTAATGGGTTGCTAATCAAACTTGGAAAATAGTCGATTATGCACGCCACTGCAAAATATAATCAGTTAGTAGTGTTCTTCGGCTACCTATAAAGTTTAAACAGTGGTTGCAGTTTGCAGATACAACAAGTTTGATATTATAGGACCTTCCAAGCGGGCATTTGATGACAGCCACTTTTTACAAAAGTCATTGTCGGAAATCTTCCGGTTAGCGACAATTTTAATATTTTACTACCAAGTGGTATAAAGTATACATGCATTTTAATTACAGCCACGACCTTGGACTGAAGAGCGTACAGAGATCGATGGTTTTGTTGGACTCCAATGTCTTACTTGTGCTGGACAGTGTTTACCTTCACGAAGGCAGCAAGCTGACAAGAGCCAGCGCGTTTTTCCACAACATCATGCATCCCTTTTACAACTATAAACACGGAACTTTAAACGGTAAAACAGTGCGAAAAATACATCTAGCAATAAGGTAAATCGTATTGAATCTAGATGGCATCAAACGATTTTTCAACGTGTTGTAAAGTTTGTTCCCTAAAGATATCAATCACTGCCCTTCTATGCTATAATTACCTCTCATGCCCAGTTATCCTAGAACTGCAGTTTTTCTTACATCTACCAAATACAAGGTTCTATTGGGACTTCACAACTTAAAAAGTTTTTCCCAGTTATTATTGCTTCTTGCTGCTCTCACATAAGATAGTTTAATTTCCAGAAGGATTGGTCCTTTGTTGCAAAAGAATGCAAGACCTTGTAAAACAACATATTTCATCTTATCACTAGGGCTATTTACAGTCATAAAAGTCATATTTTTTTCTGTGCTTCAGGAAGCTATTAAAAGAATTATGAAGCAAAAATCGCACCATTACGAAGTCTATTACAAAAGTTATAATGTCATAAAAGGTTATATTTTCCATGTTAGGTCATAAAGTGATATTCTGCATATTTTCAACCTAATTCAATAAGGGAACCATTAAAACAATCTTAAAATATCAGGTGAAACTACTATATCGCTAGATCTGAGCTGCATCCTGTACGTTCAACACACTTGGGCACCCTGCGAATGTTGGTAAAGTAGTAGGTGAATCACGTTATTTTGATGAAATGTAATGCGCTGCCTAAAAATGCATGTTCTTGTTGCCACAAAGAAATAAATCAATGTCCATACTTGTTTTCAATTTGCTCCAAACAATACTGTATGTTTTGCTCATGTTTCAAGCTCTTTATTTTAGTGGGGCTTCAACAAACCATGGGGCTACCATCTCTTATGCCTATTTCCGCTGGTAATGCTCCTTGTACAGTAATTGTATGTTCTTGCTTCTAGCTCAGTCATTTTTGTTTAGTGATATAAAGTCGCATTTTCTGAAAAATAAAGTCATATAATCATTTTTTAGGTCATGAAAATGGCCCTACGTATCACTCAAAGTAATGCCTGACAAAACGTCCGTTATTTTGCACTGGTGAAATTGGATCGCAATAGGAAGTGTAACCTTGCCGATGTATTTACTTTCAACCTCGTAATATGAGACTGAAAGTTCATTGTATATTTTTCAATATCGCTTCATGGTTAAACATTGTCTTCTTATGATTTTTTAGCGAAATGCGACAAAACTGCAAAGGAGTATTTCACTCTTTCAAAGACATTTTTACTTTTGTGATGCAATGTTGTTTGTTTAGGAGCTCAAGTCCAGCTTTCAGATGGAAATTATTCAATGTTCTGGCATCTCGTTCTTGGGGAATCACCTACAGCTTCTCTTCACAGTCAAACACTGCAGTGCGAATACAAAACCAGAACAACGAATTACGTTAACGTGACCTATAACCTACGTCATAACGGAGCGACACATATGGCGTACGTTTTGTTTGGGCCAAACGCAAAGGTAGAAGCGAACAGTCTTCAAGTTTCATCCGATCCGGATCTGACGAACGTTGCTCTGGTGATTAATGACGTCAAGCACACAGTCAGCTTTGCGTCTTTGATGACGTCGTTGAAAACACGGATGAGATTGTTCGGGTTCGGATCGTATGCTCAAGTGGAAACCGCCGTTCGCAAAGTTGTGTTTGGAACGAGTGAAAAGGCCAGTGATTATAACAGATGTGACGCAATTGATGCAGACGACTTTGCATCGCTTATCAGCAGTTCGGCAACATCTTTTGCTAAAAAGCAAATCTGGGACGGTCGGGAATCTACAGCTGAAAAGATAATCAGACCAAAAGCATGGGTTGCGTGCGGACAAACAACGATTGTGTTTGGTGAAATTGTTTTAGTGGTCTACATAATCCTTGTATCCAGTGGAAAGATGCCATTGTCGCAAGCAATGTATGCAGTAGTTTCATCATCTCTCTTTTTGATGTGAACCCTTTTGTTAGCACACACTTAAGTTTTAATGGATTCGTTCAAAATCACATTGTCAACGTAAAACGCGATACCTATGTTTGGCGTTATAGCAAACAAGCCATGATGTACAGTGAATAGGTGGCTTAGTCTGCAGTCACAGAGCCCAATTGCAGTTTGTCGTAGCTGCTGTGAATGTTTATATGGAGCTGCTGAAGTGCAGTCTACAGGACCTAGTGGTGCTTGGACGCATTCGTGAAATTTAGTTCCTATTTTATTAAATTCTCACAGGATTAAAAGAATTTATGAATTTAAGCTTCAGATAAGAAAAGAAGCTTATTCAAGTGCTCTTTCCTCAGAGCGATGAGAAGAATTCGAGTTCTTATGTTCGTTGCGGTAGTGACCGCTTTGATTGCAATCAATTCAACCTGCTGGAAAGGTACAGCTGAAGAAACATTGAAATCACGTTTAAACAGCCACTGTTTTATTCCACATCCCATGTAAGCATAATTCCCATATTAATATGTCTTTCAATTTCTATACTTATGGGTTAACCAAAAACAAACAATTTCCGTAAGATGGTCCTCAAGAAGGTTGGAAAAAAACAGCCTTTTCTTTGTTCATTGCTAGACAAGCATTGCAATCAAGATTTATTTATTTGCGAGAAAAGCGCCATAGTAAATGCTACTGATTGCAAATTCGTACTGAAGTAACTTCGAAACAACTTAACGTTTTAGTTATTTGAAAACGAGTCTTTTAATAGCAACGACCATAGCTGTTTGATAAAACATGCTTTTCTTGCAGGGAACGTTCACGTACTGATCAGGAACCGACTGTTTTTGTTGCGTCACTTCCGTGTTCGGGAGCTGAGCTCGTCGGTGAACTTTTTCATAATTCAAGTGATTTTTTGTACCTCACCACCAATGACGTCACGATTCCTGTTCCTGGCAATGACGTAACGAAGCTCCAGGCCTGTTATTGGCCAGTTCATGGGGAAAAGGTAATTATACGGAATGTTTTCAGAACTTAAAGCGTGGGCTGATTGCATGTAAGATGCTTATAATCTTATAATGAAAATCACGGCCAATGAAAACGATACAAACGACATACGTTTCGACTCCGAACCGTTTGCAATATGTTGTTTGTATCGTTTTCATTGACCGTGAGTTTCATTATAAGGCTATTTAGCACTTCCGCTTTTCGTGTACCAATGCGTATAATTTGTTTAGTAAATAACAATCAAGAATATTTTACCTTTATGGGAAAAATAGTTGCTTGCTTAGTTTTTCCAAGTTTCTCGAAGAACTTGCTACTCTGCAGGACAAATCACTATGTTTTTGAAGCTCAGAGAAAATTACCGCGTTCATCTGAACAAAGAATTCGTTCTGGGGTCACTTCGCGTGCGTGTGCTGCTTCATATTCGTTTATAAATTCCGTTTGCATCGCAACATTATATCAAGATCAACTAAGGAGTTTTGACTCTACCAAAATTTGTTTGTTTTTCTGAAATCTTAATAACGATGCTTAATGGCAAAATTAAATCAGTGTTTTAGTTCAAACTCGTCCATGTCTTTGCCCCAACCCGACATGCATCGCTGCATCATAAAAATGTTGAAAGGACACCAGCAATTTTATATCAAATTATCTACCGTAATTTTAGTCGAAATGAACCAGAATATAGATTTAAGGTTCAAATAGAACTAATTTACAGAATTAAATTGAAGTTTTCCTCTTAAAAACGTATATTTCAAATAACCCGGAATCAAATACAGTATATTTGTCTCACAATGATGTGGTCTCCACAAAATAAAAACTTTAAGCCTACTAATGTTGTACAACTTTAGCTGATTGGTTGTACAATAAATTCAAATGATGTGGTTTCAGCTGAGCGAGTTTTAAATGAAACTATTCTAATTGAAAAAGTGTGGAACTAGGGCTGCAAATAAGCTGAAACAAGCTAGTCAGGCTTGTCCATGGGAATGTCATTCCTATGGGAATCCCATGGGAAACGTCCCATGGGTGGGACAGCACATATTTGTATTTCCCATGAGACTCAGAAATAGAATGAGAGTGTCAGAATGTTACTGAAATGTCATACTTAGACTCAGGGGCGGAGCCAGACATTTTCATTTGGGGGGGCCACTGGAGGGGCCAGTTTTGCAGCAAGGGGAGCTGTCAATGGTCTGTGTAGGACTTTCAGAAAGAGACCTTAA
>Ga0210059_1009370_pt1 | contig 15311 bp, 11 predicted proteins | sample Ectturendosymbi2_FD_188042 | JGI IMG/M metagenome (GOLD analysis project Ga0210059, IMG submission 188042) | Ecteinascidia turbinata endosymbiont from Florida, USA - Sample 2 (SPAdes) (version 2) | ecosystem: Host-associated > Tunicates > Ascidians > Unclassified | place: Key West, Florida... | reverse complement strand
GTTGAAACCGCTGCATTTTCAGGCTTTCAGTAGCTGTCCAGCAGCCCCCCAGCAACTGCACAATCTAGCAGTTGTTCAGTAGTTTTTTACTTTAGTCTCCAGTTTGTCCTTCATGTTCGGTTGTTGTGACTTTAAGTTCTTTGACATGTAGAGAACAATATAATTGTTCTGCTACATTTCTCCCGGGATGACATAAATTGATTGTTCCAATCAATTTTCTTAGCTCCCTTGTTTTGTCTTCTTTGTTTGTTGGTAGGGAAAATTTTTCAATTTTTTCTTGAGTTTTTCGTCTTTTTCTTCTCTTGCAGGTAAATTGGTAGTGTTGTGCTTTTCTTTGTTTCTTGCTAATAGTTGCCACTTTTATCTGTCGTATTATGGTTTGTCATAGGTAGGAGGGATCCGATAAGATAATGTGAATAGGTATGATGGTCAGATGTTTCTTTGTAATTTCCTTTTTAATTTTGAAAAGTGAATGTGTGATGGATGGATGTCTTGCCTTTATGATTTTTGTTGTATTTTTTTCAAATGTATGGGTGCAATTGTTTATTCGTAACCAAGGTTATACTGATCTTATCTTCAATGTTGTAGTATTTCCATGTTATCTTGATGTTAGTTTAATCATGGTGATTAATTTATTAATATTCAGGGGTGTTTTCTTGACCCATTTTTGAAATTCTGTTTAATTAAATTTCTGTTTCTATTTTCAATAGACCTTTTTGTCGTGACAGTTTGTTTTTACGATGGCTGTCTGTTGAACGTCAGTATTTTAGTTTAAAGACGTTGTTATCTGTTTGTTAAATTTGCCATGATTCGAGAGAGTGTAGCAATAGCTTTTGCTAACTCCACTTTTTGAACTTGTAGTTCAGAGACTTGGTCTTCAACTTGATTTAATTGAAGAATGACTTTACTTTCTAAGTTTTCTAGTTTATTTTGTTGGTCATTTCGTTATAAGTGTTCATTTGTGTTTCTATTATGTTCGCTATTAAGGTACCCACGAGAATTGAGACAAGTTCAACTGCTGTAAGAGCGACTTGTGTTTGTGTTCTCGGGTTTTCAAATATTCTAGTTGAGTTTCCCTAATTTTTTATAATTGTTATGTAGGAAGCAAGCAATTGAGTATGCAATTGAAGGCTTATTTTCTCCGAATTCTGGGAGAATTCACAGATTGTGAAGAAGCTAGTGTGACTTTGTCTTTTGTTTCATTGAATTTTATTGCACGAATGTTATTGTTTTTCTGTGGTTGTTATAGAAATGTTTTGAATTATTTTTATTCCACATATTGTACATCCTGTATATCTGTATTTGCTGAGCTTTTTAGTTGCACGATTTTTATTGCCTCTTTGATAGGTAATCGTGTCTTTTGATAATGACGTATTGCTCAGTATCGCATCCGGTATTACTTTTGGTTGTAAAACCTGTTGTCTTTGAATTTTATGTTTGTATTAGTTTGAGTTCCTTGTCTTGGTTAATGTTGATTTGTTCCAATGTGATGTTAAATTATCACAAGAAATGTTCTTATGTTATTCTGTCTTATAATTTAGTAAAGTATTTGTAATGAGAGTTTAAAATATAGATGCTTTTTTTACATGCATCTATCTCTCCGTCATCATAAAATGTTTTCAAGGAAAACATGATGAAAGGAAATCACAACTTGTGTGAAATATTTCCTGTGGATTGCGTTTAGCATTTCCAATCGACAAGCGATTAGTGTGGCTTGTGTAATCGTAAGTGCCACTGTTTTATCAGTTGTTTGGCATTTGACATTTGTGAAAATATGAAAAATGTTTGTTTGTTAAAAGTTTATGCAAAAGTTTTGTAGGGTGAGGGACAATCTCTCGTTTTTATTGTCATTGTCGCCAGGTTTGTAATTTAGGAACGGCTGACAGGCATTTGAGAGGGAATTGTGATAAAGTCATGTTTGATTTTCCGTCTGAAATGGGTTAATTTGAGAACCATGTTTCGGTGAAAATGATTTTGCAATCTGTTTTAGAGATGTTCACGATTGTGATCTCGAGTACAAGTGCACGCATGATGTCAACGTGAATTTGGTTGTGACTTGAAGACTGTATGTCTTTGGAAATAGTTATTTCTGGATTGTTACCAGTTAGCACTGATTAATTCTCAAAGAAGTTTGTCTGTTTTTCGATCCAATTCCAGTAGAATATGTAGTGTTTTAGGTGAGTCCGTGCTAGCACTATGTAGGGATGTTTCAGGTGAATCAGTCGTCAGTAAATAGTTTTTATTGCACCTTGTTCGAATCTAGGTTTTAATTTGGTATCTCTGACCACTGTTTTGGTGGTGTAGACATCATATTGTTTTTATCAGTAATATCTTTCAAAAGTAAGTTTAGTAGGTTGCAATATTATGGTTTTTGAAAGACGTTCGAAATTTTGTGGTTATTTTAGTTTCCGTAAGTGTAAAAAAATGATGAGTAAGATATTATCATAGAGTACCGGTCATCATCAATACACATGCAACGGATTGATGTGAAATTGGTAAGGTCGTGATGATCCTGAAAGAAATTGTAGAGAGGTAACGTTGAAATGCTTAACTGGCGCAAATGAGTTAAAATGACAAAAATTATCGAACTGCAACTGGAGCCGTAGGAGGATATGTTTTTATATCAGATGTCGTGGAATTTTACAAGTGTGCATTGTAGATCAGTTCTCGGCGTGACTTGGCCACTCGAGTCGCACTGGAGCAGTTTAGTTCGGAATTGGCGCGGTGTTCAGATAATGATAATCTTAAAGCGTCATCATGAACAATGTAAATTTGAGAGTGTTTAGGAGTCTATCTATGGTGAGAGTATAAATTTATCAGCGATGACATGTGTGTGTTCGTACTACAACTAGAGTAAGGCAAGAAAGGTTGAGGTGCTGTTGAGGTATTCGCCAATTGCAAAATGGCAAACGATAAACCACGTTCGTTGAAAATAAGATGTGTTTGTGCTGATCACTAGATGGCGATTGCGTTGTAATTCTTAGATTACAATTCACCATAAGTTGAAGAATTTATGTTAATGTGAGTTTGTAGTCAGTTGTGATTGCTCTGACTTGTTTTTGAGCGATTGAAGAGGTGTCGCGATTAGTACAGAGCAGGAGCGCGAGCAAATGTCGCTTCCAATAAAAATGAGGTTAGAAAGGGAAGATTTTTAATTTCCATTTTGATTCAGTTATGAACTGTTGGTGTAAATGGTCAGTCGTCAGTTTGATCTGCTGGTCTGTCATTACCGTAGTAATGAGTACCACTCATCAGAGGTGAATGCTAGGCTATCTTAATTGTGACCATGATTAAGATGCAGAAGATTTTGGGGTCGTTTCGAATGTGTTCGGCTGACGATAGTATTGAGCTTTTGTATGTCTTATTGTGGTCCAGTTTGTGCTGGGTTACAAGGGAAATATCTCTTTATGTCAAAGAAATGTAATCAGATTGAAATAGAAAAATGTCCTTACCTGTTTGTGAATGCAGTGGGTTGATTAATTGCTGATAGGGAGGTGTTGCATCTTCAGAAGATTTGAAGGGATGGACTGCCCTTGGGTGTTGTCAAATTGTGACAAAGAGGAGCTTGTCGGTAGTAAAGCAATCATATGGGTATTAAATGAAAAATTAATGTGTTGTTTTCGATTATTGTCAACTTATGAAGGAACAGCTTGCAACAAAGGTTGGGGCTAAAAGATTTTTGAAATCGTCTGCGATGTTTGTGAGAGGTTCGAGAGTTTAGCACGTTTTATCTGTCCCGCTATGTCAGTTGGAGACTCAAACTTATGGAATCAGTTTGTGAGGTCGTGAAGAATCTCTGACAGGAAAGTGTCTACATCAGTTATAGGCAGATTCAGTTCATCCCATAGTTCAGCAAACCAGTCTTCTGAGCTTGTGTGGGACATTTCCGTTTGACAAGCTGCATGTTTCCCAAGTTTGGGACGTGGTGAACACAACTTTCTCACGGAAACAGTTGGATTTAACACCAAAATATCAGAGAAGTTCATTCCTCGATGCAGTAGATATTTGACACAATTGGTGGTAGCGTTAGTTGTCATTTTACATTTAAAATTATGTGCTACGTTGTACCTGAAAAAGTGAGGACAAATATACATATGCACATGAAAATTTTTAAATGACCGTGAGACAAGAACACATGCTTAAAAAACTGGCATTTAATGTCAGAAAAAAACAAAAGTGTATACATGACAATTGACTAAATTTCTTGTAGTGCTCATTTGAATGGTTAAGCAGATTTAGCATGCATTAGTATAATCTGCTGGTGTGTCAATATTGTTGCAATTTTTTGCATACATCAGAGACAATTTCTGATTGAACGAGAGTTTCTCGATGATGTTCGTTCATCAGATAGAAAAAAAATAAGTTGAATGTGTATCAGGTTAGAGACGGTAATTTTGAGTACGTTTCATCTTCGTATGGCGCGATATGTGCGTTTGTAATTAGCCACTAGAGGGTGCTATTATTAGCAACTTGGTAATTGCAAAGGTACTATAAGATGCTGATTCGTTTCGGGATCCAATTATGAAGGGATTTGGTGTTTGTGGTGCTCTTCAGAGAGACTGATGTGCTTTTATGTTTGGAGTTCTGCAAAAAAATTATCAGTATTTATTTTTATAACAAAGCAGTGACAGTCGCGGTCCAAAGACGTGGTAAAAAGTTCGTAAGAAGATTAACTCGTTTTGAGAAAGATCTGCTCAGAAGATACTGTACGTTCACAATGAGACAAATCCAATTAGCAAGATATGAAATATTTCACATGGGAAAAAGTATTTACTGCGTTCCACTCCAATCGGACGCATAAGCGTTCGAAATTATGCTGTTTTTGTTTAGTAGAGTGTGTGTACACCTTCTAGGACAATATTTTAAGCCTTTCAAAGTCCCAGTAAATTGTAAATTGCCTTCCAGAAATGTCCTAGCTGTCCAATAGCACATGTTAAAATGGTTGCAGATTATTTGGTTGTGCTGAATAATGTCTGTAAAAATTTCAGCAGTAATGTGGCCTTGCAAAAAAAACGTTTAATCCAGGGTGCATTTGCACAGCTGGTAGTAATCCTGTCGCTATTCCAGCGATATGCGAGCTCTCGTCCATTAAAAATAAATCATTCTTTTGTTGCGTTTGAGAGAAATGTGTTGGGTGATTCGTGTATCATGTATTTGTATTTTGTGTTTGTTGTATGTGCGAATTCTGCGCATTGACACTCATTGAAGAGGAAGAGAAATGAGAGTATAGAAAGAGAAGATAAAGAGAGAAAGATGCCGGCATGAGAGTCAAGTTGCTGAATCGACACATTATTTTTTAATAAAAATTGCGAACGTGGTCTCACTGTTGTGAATGACATGATATGCCTATTCGTCATTCCAATGAGAGTCACGATTTCAACATGTGTGTGTATGCGTGTCATAATCTCTTGGTTTATCATGGCCATAGACATGATAACCATTCGTCAGTTTCGTCTGTTGGTCTGTCATAATCATATTTATGACAACCATTCGTCAGTGAAAAAAATGGAATAAAGTTGAAAATAAAGCTAGCTTGTTTTAAATTCGTTCAAAAATCTCTGTCCCTCAAGTCACAAAATGGATACCCTTGAAACAAGAGGGTGCTCGCATAATCTCGTTAAAGAATTGTCATCACAATCATTTCATGGAGGCTTTTTGATGTACATCAAATCGCATCTGGTTATTTATCATCTGAAGTATATCTTGTAGACATGTGGTAATGGTCAGCTTGTCTGTCGACGGACATTTAGGTGAGTGAGCATAATAAAAAAACTACAAATAATGAGAATTTTAATCATAAAGTCATAGGACCACAACTGACCACTGTTATCTTACCTCGTCAGATTGAATGACGGTAATCTTGGTATTCCTGAGTTGTAGTAGCTTTGGGGATATGTTGCGGAAAAGCTTCCTGCAAAGAGTCGGGTTCTTTTTTGATGATCTTTGGCGTTGTATAACTAGTGTGTTGTGAGTGAACCTTCTGGCGGGGGAATGGTGCTTCGCATTCTGCCGCTCGGTGTCCACGTTGAGAGCAGCGATAGCATTTCCTAACTTGATGACGCCGTTTCGTTCATCGAGATGCCGGAAGAATGTTGTTTGGAACAGGTAGTGACGTAGTTTGTAGCATATGTTACTGTCTCAAGTGATGCTGTTGTATCTCAGTAACTAATTGTGTGAAAACGGCATTTAATCTAGCAATCATTGTATATAGAAAGTGTTCATCAAGGTGTAGGTAATCAGTTTGCTGGGCTCTATGTTCCTGTGTTGGTTTTGCAGATGTAATGAGGGATTCATTATTCTGAGCTCGTAAGTTCATCCCAATGGATGACTCAGCTTGATATGATTGGCTATTCATGCTATCCTATGACGTAGTTGCTGCAAAGTATAGGGAGGAAAATCATGTCTTTTGAAGAAAAAAATGCAAACATTTATATTTTGCTAAATATAATCCTACTCCAGACATTTATCGCCCGTTAAATGATGTCAGGAAAATATTCAAACACGAAACCAAATCCAGCAATATTTATTGCTGTAGAAAATTTCAATTTGTGAGGAAGCCACAAGTAGGACGGACATGCTTATGAACAGCTTATTGTGTGAGATGGCCAGCACGATTCGTTTGTGGAGATATTAATAAAAAATTCAAGAAATGTTTGTTCTAGTTGTGTGCGTAGGTTGCACTTGTTGTTCTATGTTGGATAAAGATGAGTTTTATAAGAATCTTCGATTAGAATAAATCGGGATTGATTTTGTATTTCAAAAAAAACTTGGTATGAGCCGTTTATGCAAGATGCAGCACTTATTTATCGGTTATCGGAAGGTGGCGCTAATGAGAGGTTAAATTTACAAGCTTAGGATTATTATTGCTATGATATTGAGTTAAGTTCATCTTGATTGTGTAGTACGGTTGCAATGCTAATGGGTTTTTTAGCATGTCATGGCTTCATATGCAACGAAATTTAGATATTTGTTTGTGGGAAACAAGTAATTTCACATGTGAGCTGAGAAGTTTCGTGCAAATTTCTGAAAATAGAAAGTTTGGAGGAATGGCTTTCGTTTTAAATCTCGTGTTGTGGAAGTGTAATTTTTATTCAATGTGTGTTTCCACAGAAAAATTTAATTGTGATGAGACAAATGCTGACACTGTGGTGTAGTGACCAGTGTGTACTATGGCTCTTGTGTGATGCCGTGAGTCATATGAAACAAGAATGCTTATCCCGCTGTGCTACTGAATTGCGGTAGTTATGTTTGCAGTCAAATCAAAACCTAAGAAAGTGCAAGTAGACAACCATACAAGTTGTATGACTGCTGGATTAGTATCCACTGGCAGTAAGGGAGACAACTGATGTCGAGATTTAACGTTTTTGTTTGTTAGTGGCGAATGTTTGAAAAGTTTTAATTTCGGTATTTTAAATTGTTGTTCAGTTACTGAAATTTCATGCAGAGAAGAATGTCTGTTGGCAAGAAATGTTGTAGACATTAAGAATGATTTCGAAGTTATTTTGTGGGCAATTTGGACAAGATTGCACAATTAGATGCTGTTTATGAAAAGGTGCGATTGTTGATAACACTTAGAGAAACTCGTGCGTAGAATGGTGAGCTTTCCATGTTTGTGGATCCTGCAAAGAAAAGGTTGTAAAGTCCTTAGGCTGAAGCTGTGCCTGCGGCAAATGTGCTGCCGAGCACTACAGCGATTTTTGCTGGCGACCAAGAAATCTCGTGTTCCGGTTTTAATTAATTTCATGCAAAATAACTGGAAATGTTTTAAAATGTATTCTGAAATGGACGATTATTAGTAATTTAGAAAGAAATTTGTGCACGGGATAGCAATGTTATTCACGTGAAAAAAGTTCTGCAAAAAATATTAAGTTTCTTTAAAAATCGGTCACTCTAACTGTGAACTTATGTTGCAATAGTTGCAATTTATTTAGCAGTCATAATGATGATACCTTTAAGTTCATAAACACCGATAAATTTTGAGCAAGTATGTACTGGAGTTTTCCCAAACTTGAAATAAGGAGAAATGCTAGTTCTTAAGTCAGAAAAAAAAACTTGATGTGAAGTAGTTTTACAAGATCCAGCACTTATGTAACGGTTATCGCAAGGTGACGCTCATGAGAAGACGAATAGCGAACTTACTAATGCTGGCGATGCGCATATAAAATGAAGTAACGACACCAACGGTTGTTCTTCGTTGTAAGAGGTGCAGACATTGATAGTTGTTACCCTAAGAGGATCTGAAAAATATCTTGTTTCTCATGATGATGTTTTACTGTCTTGACACGTGTTAGATTTAATTAATGACAGATGACAAGGCTGGTGATTGTAAGAGTTGCACTTGCGTGGACAACTAAATTGCAAGTAATGCCCAACGATACGAAAAGTCTGCAAAAAAGGCGGTGTATTTAAAAGCAGACGTTGTGACACTCGTAGACCTGGGAAATTCCTACCAAAGTTATTATTATGAGTCTAACGCTTGTTGCAGGCGTTAATTGATATTGATGGGAGGGTTCCGCTGTTGGAGGGTTGTGTGGTCGTCCTGTGTCCTTCGTTGCAAAGCCCTAGTCTTAGAGAGGCGCAAATTCTCGAAGAAAACTAAATGCCCTTTGATGTGGGAGCCTATAGATTTGATCTTAAGGGTTTCAGAAAAATTAGCTATAACTTGGTTGAAAACATACATCATTGTTGTGGTTACTGCGAATGAATTGTAGGCTGTCGGTTAGCATGAAGAAAATACATTGTGCCTCATGCTGGAATATGTTGCCATTGCTGCGGTGGTGTATTGTGATTTTTGCACAAGATGTACAAATCCGAATTGTAAAAAATCAAATTTGTTTTACGGGGTTGCTTAGATGGCATTTCTACGTGAAGCCTTTAGTATAAAGCGTGGTATTAAGTAGTCTACTTCCATCGTGGTAGGGGAGAAGCGGCAGTTACTAATGTCACCACATTTAGCGTTAGGTGGCGCTATCGGTGCGTGAACAACCAACAAAGGCTTAGGTTGTGGCATTTCGTATGTACGGTGTGAGTGATCCGATTATTTATTGCAAATGACTATTGTAGAGTAATTTATATGATGATCACTGAGAGTTTGTGACAAGAGGTAAGGACTGAAACTGTTTTGGGTTGAAAGTTGACTTCGGAATTACGTGGCTATACCAAAAGTCAATAAATTGCCAAATTGTTTTTGAAAAACGTTTCCAAAAAATTTTTAACCATTACATAGGTTTTTGAGAAAGTGTGTTATTGAGGAATGGACTGATTCGTTTTAAAAGTGATGTTTGAAGGATACTGGGCGTTGACCGCCGTGTTATGACATTCATTGACAAGGGGAAAGTAATAACTCAATAGCTTTTTGTGTGTGAAAGAGCTTAGAACCGTCCGCAAATGGATAAAAAAGCTTTTTGTGTCCCCCTGGGAAGCTGGAGAAAAAAGTCAGGTAGGTTTATTCGTCATTGTGTGTAAATCTGAAAAAAAGGTTTTAGGGTTATTATATAGTGGTATGTGATAGTTGTTAATATCTGTGCTATTACTGAAATGACTTGGCTGATTGTTGTTTGTCGCTGACAAGTGGAAACGATATATTTGTTCCTAAAATGTGGCTGCCTGCATGTGAACTATCATGTTTTCATGTTTTTCATATAGAAAGATGGAGATTGTAATCTCAGAAAGATAATGCTGTTTGCTATTGCATGATTTGGGATAGTTTTACTGTTGTATGCAATTGCGATTAAGTTAAAATGTAGAGTAGTGGTAAAAGGCAGAAGAAGGTATAACCATGTTTGAAAGAGATGGCAAAAATGGCCAGGTCTCTGTCTTGTTGACGTGTTGTGATTTAAGAGTGATGTGAAACAGTTGTTTTTGATACCGACATGAAAGTTTACACTAAAAGAACGTTGATTGTCGTATGCAAACTCAAACATAGGTTTGTGTATGTGTTCAAACCGCAGTAACCTATTTTTAAAGACTGTTAGCCTGTATCGCGATCCAATTTGGAGCAAAAAGGAAGTCACGTTTGAAATCTGATTTGATATGCTATGCAGCGCGCTTTCTGGATTGTAACATGCCTGATTGGAACATTGTATGAACTGCCACCACTAACACTCTGCTGACAGCTCGTTGAAAAGTGGAATGCTGGTAAACTTGGTTTAGCTTTTTGTTTTTCTCTGCTTTCGTTGTCACAAGGCTACAGTGTCTGTGCTTGGCTAGAACCTTGTGCAGTTGAAAACTGCGTAAGCGACTAAAAATCGTGAACTATTCTGGTGATTGCTATAAGCTGGTGAAGGTGTCAGTGCTATGTGTTGAGCGCCTGTGCAATCAACACGGTTGTACTTAAATTATGAAAGTTCAGTTATTGAGGCAGTGTGATTTTCAGCACTGACAAGGAAAATTGTCTGTGAGATCGTGAGATGGTCGAATTTCACAAAATATGTAAGCTTCGGAGAGGTAACGTAATTGAGAGCTGTTGTTTTCTATAAAAATCGTTTAGTATTATGGTAACAATGTGAAAAACAGCATGTGACACAAGTAAATCCTAAGCGTGTGTCTGATGAAAAAGATATATTGTGCTTTGTTCGTGTTTCATGGTGTTTTGCTGAAGTGTGACTTAAGAGAAGTCGAAAGGAGAGTTGGTTTATCGTCTGTGTTAGGGGTGCAATGGTTTCATGCAGTGAATTAAAAATAAATTGTCATTCTAGGGATTTGCGAGTTTAGCAAAAATAATTGTGTTTTTTACTGGTTATAAAAAATGCAGAAGTGACGGCGTCAGATATTTCGGACATCTGCTAAAATGAAAGGTCATGAAAATACTATGAAGGCAATGCTTGCCATTCGTTCGCATAATGAGTGTTATGAGAACTTGAGATTAATTTGTGGCTGTATTTCGCATCTGATGCAGTGTTCAGGTCAGATGAAAATAGCCTGTATTGTGCTGTATTGATTGATGTTATTAGTGAGCATTTCGAAAATGTCATTAATATTTCGTGGAGCATGAAAAGGTTCCTTGGCTGTAATGGAGGCTAATAAATGAAGTTCGCAGAACCATTAGGCATAGAGCGCTGGTTTGTTTTTAAATCGTTTCGCAAACGTGCCATAGCTGCGAATTTTATCGCAGGTAGCGTAGTTCCCTGCGTGAGGCATGATACACTGTGAGGCTTGTTTGAGCGTCTTACGTTATCGAATGTGACCCCAACGTTAAATGCAAAGTTGAGGAGATAATGTTTGGAATATAGAATACTAAGATTGTGTAGAATTGATGTTATAGCACGTAGCTTAGTTGTGATTTCGTGTCTGTGAACTGGCGGTCTATATTGCGCATCAGAAATATTGGCTGACATGTGGTAGAGTGATTAGCGGGATAGGCGTGGTTTAAAACTTTATAGTTGTCGGATGCTACGCTGTGCTTAGGAGATGTACGTTAAAATGAATCAAATGAAAAGAAAGATGAAATACTATTGAATTGATGAACTAACCAGTAAATGTTGTATTGACAACCATGTTACAGGACGTGCTTAAGTAAGGACGAAAGTTTGAGCAACTGACAAAAAATAGCTTTGTCAAGAGAATGTGAAGCGAAGTTGCAACAGTGCCGTGAGCGGCTGACCTGTTGAGCAGAAACAAGTCATAAAAAAATCGAAACGATTTAGTGGCGTTTAGTGATGTCGCTATTGAGACAAAAAGTTTTTACGTGAAGTCGTCTGGGTGTCGCGTGAGCGTGAAATGTTTGAGTTAAGTTGCAACGTTAGTATTGCAACTTTTCACACAAACGTTTTATCTAGACTGTAAGTCTTAAAAAGGTTGTCAAAAAATGCTAAATTTTGGTTATGTGTTTGTTTTTGGAACGCAACGTAAGGGCAAGGTTAAAGGTGTTGGTTTTTAACCAAGACGAAAAATCAAAACTGACCGAAAAAATCCACGTCACTTGCTGATCCGCTATCAAACGTTTAAGTGCATGACCGAATAAAAAATTAGGTTGTGTTCGTATCTATTGCGATAAGAGATTTAAAATCGTTTGGTAAAGGGAAAATGCCTTTTGTCTGATGTCAAAGTGATGTTTTTCATGTGGTTTCTAGAAAATTGTGGTGTAAGTGTGCAAAGCAAGATCATTTCAGTCCATGTCTAACGTTTTGTCGAGAAGGAATTATTTGAATGGGTGTGTAAGGACGTGACTGCTATTGTTTTCTGAGGGCAGGTCTGCTGAAGTTAATTGTGCAAGTATGTTTCTGGTTGCAACGCAAAGCAAAGGTTAAAGGCTGTGGTGTCTTGCAAAAGTAATGTAAGATTTTAGGCGTTCACCTGTGCAGATAGGTGAGAGAAATTTTGAAGTTATTCTGCGTGTGAGCTAAAAAGTGTCGCACGTTCTTATCAAAAATGAAAGTTAGAAGAAATGACTAGTTTTAAAAGCACATGTGTGGAAGTGTAGGTACTTTTTCAGATGTGTTTTGGGCAGAATTTGTATGTGTAATTGTTATGAAAAAAATCACAATGAAGTGATGTCATGAAAGACGCAAGCACGTTTTCCTATGTACCGTCCCGATCGTGTTTGCTGCGCGCAGTCAAAACAAAACCTCAGGAAACTATAACGTTACAAATCGCGTGATGATTTTCGTGTGGGTTGTCGACGCTGAAAAGGTTTGTCGTGTGTTAGTTGAAAAGCGATCGTGGCCTAAGAATCATAAAATAAAAAATATTTACTTATCTGTTGACGTGGTGCAGATGAGAAATGCTTGTTTATTCCGGGGATATCCAAAAATGTGTGAAAATCGATAAAGGTGTATTGATTCCTGTCTGTGTGAGAACGCCTGTAGAACTATCTTACTGTAATGCTGCATCTCAGCAAATTGCGATGAGAGATCAACAATCCTTGCGGGTCGGTTCTCCCATTTAAGCAATTCGTGGTAAAGATAAAACTGCGTTTCTTTGTTTGTTAACAGCTTTTAAGTGCATGTGAACGCTAAGTCTGGATGTGACTGTATCTGGACAGTGGCTAAAAAAGTTCGTTGTTAATCAACGACAATAATCTGAGTGTTTGTGACATATTTATTTGGTGCCTCTTGTCTGCTTGAACATAGCCTGTGACTGGAAATCTTTGTTGTGAACTCAAATAGATCGTCTGAATTCTTTATACTGTGTAAATATCCCCTGTCATGTAGAAATAAGTTTGAGAATAATGCACTCATCAAGTAGTCGGGCAGGTTGAGAAAGGAATGCAGAAACGGTCTACGTATGTGAGACGCCTTAAAGGTGAATCGTGATGTGAAAATTTCGTAAAGGTATTAGCATGTGATGTTTGCAAAGCTGTATTGCCATTGCCATTGAGGCAGAGATGTGGTTATCACAATTTTTAAATTTGATTAGAAAGTCCGAAAAGGTTATACTTTTACGAAAAAGTGTATTATAGAAAGAATTGTTTTTGGAAGTGTATAAGCGCGTAGTTTTTGTTTAAGGAACTTTTTACCCTGTCGATTAAGCGGAAGTTCTTACATCAGAGGCACGCAGCCCTGTGGTCGCCGTTCGACTGGACGTGACCCGCGTCTGTCGTAAGTTTTCCTGGTTCCAAAAGTTCTGGCACGAGCGGTGGCGTATCTAGGCCCACACACTCGCGCCCACAGTCGTAGGAAGGTTGAAGGTGACCTGGTATATATAAAAATTTTATTATATTTTTAAGTAGTTTTTTGAGGAAAAAATATGGGAAATGTCTAAGTTAATTTTGCGGTTTGTCTGTCCATGCCCACTGCGGCGGGTATTGCGCATTATGAACGCAGCAGGTTAGTTCAGCCCTGTGTGAGACTTTGAGGAGATCAGAAAAAGATCGTGCGATGATTTGCTGTTTTGAATGAACCTTATTTGGTGTTGGTTTGGATATAATCGTGCTGTACTTTTGATGCAAAGTGTCATAAGTGTCGAGAGCAGCACGTGTCTGTAAACGTGAAATTATTTGCCCACTTGCGGGTTGCAAGACAGTCCCTTTTGTGCTGAGAGAGTGAATCGAGACTCCGCGAGTCTGCAATGAAAGCACAAAATGCAATGCAGGAATGCGAGAAGCAGATGGAAAGGCGTCCGAAAAAATGGCGTATTAAAAATTATTGAAGCCAAGTAAGATACTGAAAGACAAATCTTATTACTAAGAACAGTAGCAAAAGCAATGATGTGGCCTATGTTTTATGTTGAAACGTCTGAAAGCAGGATACATTGGTGGTAAAATTTAATATGAAATAAGGTTATGGATTTGGGAAAGAGACGTGTCTTATTGCGTATTAATGAAAGACTGTTGCATTTTGAAAAACAGAAAAAGTCCGTTTAGTTTTGAATATGATTTTTTTTTGGAAAAAATGGTTGTGCCATGGTTGTATGCAAAGAAATAAAGTCGAACATTGAAAGGCTGGTTAAAAGAAAGACCAAAGAATTTTCTAATAGAGCTAGTTGCCAAGCTGGATTAGGTCCAGGCGGGTCACAAGGAGATGCGGCCAGCATGTCGAGCACAAAAAACGTTCACAAACATGAAACGACCAGTCTCCTTGTGAGTTACAGAGTAATATTGTTCATAAAATATATGACCTTTTGAGTTTTCGAGAAAATGATTTGTGTAATAGCTGTGGATCAAGAAATAACATCAGTGATTAAAAAGCTGGGCTGGAAAAGGAGCAAAATTTTATCCAGGGAAGCTAATTTGTAAAGCTGGATTCAATTAAAATTTTTCACAAAAGAGATGTGGTCGGCATACCAAGCAGTTCGTTGGAAAAACGTCTAGAATGCAATAAACTACTTTAAATAAGTGTAGGGCTTGTAAAGATTAATTCACTCTGTCAAACATCAACGCCGAACAAATGCCTTGCACAACAAAGTTGGGCAAGCCTTTGTCTAACTGTTGAAACAGAAATTCAGGTAGCACAAGATCAGCAGTTGAATCTAACAGAGTTTGTATATGACTTTTTAAGACGGAACAAGTTAAGCCTTAAATAGCTAAGAAAAGTATTTAGTATGTAGAATAGTTGTTAGTTGCTTAAAGATCGAATAAAAAAATATTCAAGAAATAAATTTAGATTATGGTATAAAGATCAAAATAAAATAAAAGTTGAGATTTGTAGGGGGTGCAGAAGCTGATTGAAAAGTTTTTAGAAATATTTAAATTTCCAAAAAAAGTCACGTTGGGTGCCAAAATGTACACGTGGTTTTGGGTCTCGGTTGAGACCTTGCAAACCACATGCTTTAGACTTAACTATTGCTAATACATGGGTTCGACTTAGCAGTTAAGTCTAGGGAAATATTCGCAGGTCTATGCCTGTTTGATTCCCCTATTGCTTCTGACACCT
>Ga0210059_1009369_pt1 | contig 15312 bp, 7 predicted proteins | sample Ectturendosymbi2_FD_188042 | JGI IMG/M metagenome (GOLD analysis project Ga0210059, IMG submission 188042) | Ecteinascidia turbinata endosymbiont from Florida, USA - Sample 2 (SPAdes) (version 2) | ecosystem: Host-associated > Tunicates > Ascidians > Unclassified | place: Key West, Florida... | reverse complement strand
AATAACTAGTAAGAAGTTTGTGCGGTAAACCTCTAATCCCATAGAAATGTTCCAACTTCCATAGAAGTATCTCATGATCAAGAGTATCAAAGGCCTTAGATAAATCACAGAATACAGCACAAGTGGTAAGTCCTTTCTCTTTGTTTTGCAGAAAGTTTTCATGTATATCATATACAGCCAAAGATGTTGACAATCCACTTCTAAAACCATATTGGTTTGTAGAAAGCATATTGTGTTGTTCGATGTAGGAATACAGGCGACTATAAAGTAATTTTTCAAATATTTTGTTTATGGGTGAGAGAAGTGATATTGGCCTATAGTTGTTGGAAAGGTCTTTCTGTCCCCCTTTGAGAATGGGAACTACTTGTGCACACTTTAAACTTTTGGGTAGGTACTCTTTCGTATGCAATGATTGAATATTTGGGCTAGAAATGGGGATAAAGCATTCTTACACAATTTTAGTATGTGTATTGGGATGTCATTCATTCTAACACTCTTGCACTCTAACAGCCTGTTAATGACAGCTTCAACCTCTTCAGGAAAAGTTTCATGCAATAAAAAGAGTGATCTGGGCCATTATAGGCTACAGGATATTTATTGCTGCAAGGAGGTGTAATGCTATTTGCAATGTGCTTACCTACTGTCACAAAGTAGTCATTAAATATATTAGCCATCTTTTCTGGATTTCCTGTGTGTTGTGAATTTATTGGGTTAAGTAATTTGTTGGGATAAGAATGGGTTTTGACTTGAGAATTGGTTAAGGTATTAATTAGTTTCCACATTTTTGCAGAGTTATTTCCACGTTCAAGAAACTGAGATTGATAATATTTTCTTTTGCTGATTTCTAGTTGGTGATTTACCTTATTCCTCATTTTTTTGTATCTTTTATATTCTTGCTTATCATCAAATTTATAACAAACTAGTGCTCTATACAACTTATTTTTGTATACAACTTACTTAAGAGTGCTTGATGCTGGACCTCAGGCTGGCACAGTGTATTTCTTGTGATGTTTTGCGTGTTTTGGTTGAATGCGCGAGCTCTCTGTATGACGCTGAATCTGCTTGACCTAGGACTGGCGTACTACGTTTCTTGTCAACTGTAATGAGCGTGCGAAAATGATTTCTTATTCACAAAAGGATTGCGGCTCTTGGGGCCAGTCATATATCCTTCAATTTTCTGGATGTGCATTGTTTTTGCTGGTGATTTTCTTCCTAGTCAAATTTGCTAGTTGCACCTTCCCCTTCGTTAGTTTCTAATTTTTCGTGTTTAGTCTACCTGTCATTTATTATAAAAATCGTTGTTTGGCCATTGTTCGTCTTGGGAGTCGAGTAATGACGACTTCAGTCAAACCCACTCCCGCACTGTGCAAATCTTGTGCTTGTGCGAAAATAAAAAAGTAACGAGTAAATGTCACAAATTCTTTCCTGATTTTTACATTCATGTTTGTTAATTTGTCATTGGCCTTATTATCTCATTTTTTTTTAAACGGCCAAACTTGCTGTAGTTTAGCTGTTCAAAATAGTTGTTTGAATACTTCACGGATATGGTGGTATAATCATGTTGGGTGGGCAATTAATTTTGCTCCGGGGCCTTGTTTCAGCAGACCGCGTTTAGCGGAGGGCCATACCTTCTTATGTAAGGAGAAGCAAGTCTCCGTTGAATAAGACTCAGCACTAACGTGTACTGTATAAGTTGGAGAATATTTCAGATTTGACAATTTTCCTGAAGGCTTCCGCGGGCCACTGAAAACACTGTGGCCGGCCACATTTGGCCCGCGGGCCGCTATTTGCCCACCCCTGTTGTAGACTATTATACGGAGGAGCATTTTGTCTGAGAGCCAGGTGTGTCAGCGGTAGGGCTAGGGGGGGGCAGTAAAAAAGTTGAGGGCAATGAAAACTTGTAAAAAACAAAAAAATCGTTGCCAATTATCCTTGTTTTCGCGCAGCAACAACGTTGACCTCAAAAATAATAGCAGAAATTATAGAAAACCATTCTGAATTTTATGGGTGCGCGAAAAGCTGCAATAAATTTGTTTCAAGTGGATCTTGATAAACCATAAAATAACCTATGATTCTGTTATGAAAAGGCACCTCTGCCCCCGTTGCCTCCCTTTTAAAAGGTCAGGGGGAAATGCCTCCCTCATTTCACCGCTCTCCAGCGTCCCTGAAATTACCTATGATGCTGTTATGTAAGGGCATCTGTGCCCCCGTTGACCCCCCCTTTCAAAGACCAAGGGGCAGTGCCTCCGTCATGCACCCCCGTTCCGGCATCCCTGGGTGTCAGATTGTGGTCCATACGCCACTGACCAGAAGCATAGGCACTCAGGCTACTTGAAAAATTACAGCAAACATGCATCGCGTGATGGGCATGTTGCATATTCTAAAATCCTACTACTTGAAACTACTCCTACGCATAGTAGGTAATACTAGTATATATTTCGAAGTGCTTCTTACCACAGAAAGCTACTTCAAAGCATAATAGATTTTTCAGCCCATCGTCAACATTGTTATTAACCTTCGCGCTTCAGATTGTTATAGGCCATGACTTAACAAGGCCTACATTTGTGCCAACAAACAGGCACAAAACTTGTTACTTGTACACTGGAAATCCATGTTTTCCCAAAATACCATTTTCGTACTTTTCAATGCAACAGGCAATGTGTGTACGTAGAACTACGTACCTTGTTACCGAAAAGGGTTGCAAATCTATACTTGAACCTTGCAAAGAGAAATAAATCAATGATAATATGTTCAAATCGGAGTGAATTTAAAGCGTTGCTGTGATAGAAGTGGCCAGAAAACTTACATGTGTTCCTAAGCACAAGCACAAACCTTAATCGACATTTTAAGAAGGTTGGGATGCCACGACATTTCAGAAGATGCCTGAGTCAAGTGCCTTATTTGCCTCACCTTAAATCCACCAGTGGTACGATGGTTTCTCTCACTCTTAGTCTTAACACTTTTTTCCTTGCTTATGCGAGAAGGCATGCTTGCCTGTTCGTTTATGGGCTCGCTCGCAGTGCAGTGTGAAGGCAAAGACATTTTTAGGAGATGATAGGAATATAGAAAATGTTACATTTCTGACTGACGTAAACGTCACATCTGAACAATCTCAATGTCAAGCTACAATGGGGTAAACACACAATCTTTAACATGATCTCAGCAGTTCCAGTTTTCCAGAAAAAATCGGAAATGTTCAAGCACAATAGTCTGTGTTAACTTTTGAAATTTTTCAAGAGTTTCGAACCGGTGTAAAAATGAAACAAATATATCTATTCAATTTATTGAGAAACTAATAACAACTTGAGTTATCATTTGATGAAATCGTTGCTGTTTATTCAATACCCCTTTTTAGTAACAGTCATTACAGAATTCTCAATCAAAACAATTTGCATAAAAATATGTAGAAGCGGCAAAAATCCAACTGGAACCAGGCCCGTAGCCTGGTTTTAAGGCTTGGTGGGCAAAACGCATTTTCAGGGGGGCAAGATTTTTGTTTTTATCATATGTTTAAAAAAAGTTTCCTGGGCACAACACAATTCGGGGGAGCACAAAAAATATTTGCGTGGCACTGCTCATGAATGCCTTCCCGTGGCTACAGGCCTGACTGGAACTAACTGACGTCCAAGAAAGCGTAGTACTGAAAAATTACTCTGTGATTGTACTGGACGCCAGAGTTAAGGCCAAAACAAGGAACTGTACAAACTTTTGTACCCTTCACAGCTTAGAAATACAAATTCTGCAATACGTTTGTGTCCACTTACTGCTGTTGTCCACTCACTATTTTCATGGTTGCATGTAAATATAGTTCACCAGACCCAGCAAACAGTGAACTTTATTAACCGGTTTTTGGTAAAATAGTTAGGTAGCCTTGTTCTAGCACAAGGGTGGGAAACCTATTTACTATCATGGGCCGCATGAATTTTGCGTTATCGCTGGCGGGCCGCACAATCAATTAATTTTCTTCAGAAATTCTACTTTTATCTAACTATGAGGAGGAGTGACTTCTCTTGACTTACCATCCAAGTACCTGCTTATCACGGAGCTTCGTTTTGTCGCGATGTTGTACGTCAACTTGTGTAACGAAATTCTGATGTGGGCCATACCAAATGTTCACGCGGGTCACGTTTGGCCCGCGGTACGCAGGTTCCCCACCCCTGTTCTAGCATCTTGATGGGCCAACGAAATGTCTTACTGTCCAACAGAGTTCTTGAATAACCAGAAGCAAAATATTAGCATTACTTTGTCTCAGGCATTAACAAGACGCTCGACGCAACTGAGAAAACAATGCGTAGGATTGAGTTTCAACAGCTGCATGCCATTGCACACTGTAAATGTTTACTCTCCCTTTTCTACAGTAGCAAGCGTCAGTGGATAACATGTATTTTCAGTCTACGAACGCCATGACATGGAAAACTTGCAATATTTACCGGAATTTCAAGCTCATGACTGATGTCTTTGCTGTAGATTTTAAAACAGCCGAACTAAATTATGGGACCTTAGAAGCCAAAAAACGTTTCGAAAGTTAAAAAAAAACATTTTTCTTTCAATCGAAGATGAAGTTTTCTGTGCGGTTAGTCATTTTTATCCAATTGCTTTCTTTCGAATATAAAGGACTGCTGCAGTCTTGCACATACAAAAAAGTTTTTAATTTTGTATTAGGACAGTAATGACTTGCATAAATCAAAGCGACCTTGTTCTGTTCAGCTGAAATATTACGCACAAAAATGTTTGCCAAAATATCACAGAGTAAATAGCTATTTCGTAGGACTGTTTGCTTGGTACTCGTTGAGGTTTTAATGGGAGTGTTACAAGAAGCAAATGATTAATGGCAGTATTGCCGCAATATTAAGTTTAACAAACCTTGCTGCAGTAATGCAGCGCGTGATAAATTCCCAAACCGGGAAGATAAACTTTATATTCAACTCCGAGCTGACACAATAATCTGTTAAAAATAAACTCAAGCCAGAGTTAAAGGGGGAATTAATCAAGCTTATCAAGTTGCACACGACAGTGTCACGAGACTGATCAGCCATGGAGACTAAGTGCAGCGTAACAAAAAATAAACAATGCTGATAAATTCAGGAATTACGGAAGGTGATGCTTTTTAAAAGACCGTGATATTGCACAAACGAAATGTTAATTGGTAGTCCTTTATTTTCACACTCCAGGTATCTACATTGGGCAGAGATTCAGAAAAATACGGTTCTGTGGAAAGTAAGCTTTTTAGCAAAGCTGTGCAGTAGGATTCGTTAAATTCTGTTTACGATTATGCGTAGATGCGACAATTTTACGTTTTTGGATTTAAACCTCTAGTAAATTGGTACGGAAAGACATCTTTTTGAAAAGTGTCACCTCAGATGTATGAAACGCTGCGTTGAATTCAAGTAAAACTTCAATGCAATGATCATTCTCAAAACTTTCGTAGTCTAGAAAAAACGTTAGGGACAGGTTTTGTGATGCATAACACAATTTAGGTTAAATGCCGGTTAAATCATGCTCTCGGATATCTACAGGTCAGCACAACAATAAAAATACCGCACGAAAACGGTTGAGCGTAATTAAAATTTTTTTCCCTGAATGAACACTTTTGACAAGGTAGAGCACACAAATCCAACTGGCTTCAGCTTGTGATATATATTTTAATTTGTAAACGCCACAAAACCGCTAGCACGTGTAGAAATGGAAGAATAAGACTTCGAATGTACAAAGCAAACAAAAGGGCAATGGACAGACGAGCTTGTTCAGCTAACAATGTTTGAATATATTGCCTTATCTCTCTTTCTGTATAAAAGTAGATCACAACGAGACAGGGTCTGTCATTGACCGCTTATCGAGAATTTTCAGCACGGCAATATACCTTTTTTCTAAGAGTTATATCAACAGGCATTGGCTGTAAAAATGCCAAGGTTGGCAGCAGTGAAAGGTTTAAAATTTTCAATCGCGTTTTTCGTAATTTTAACTCATCATGACATTTCGGTCAAATAAAAATCCAAAATTTACTTTGAAATGTATACATTTTATCAAAAGATACGATTCTAATCTAATGGGACAATCAATTTTAGGAGGTACAGCGTTGCAGTTTTTATAAGTTTGCTGACATCGGTAAGACTCATATAGTTTCAGGTTGTTTCTCCAGGTGAGCATGAGCACTGGTTATCAGTAAATGATAAATCAAAGGCAAAGTTCTTTCTCAGAAGATTACTTTATGAACCACAATTCGTGAAAAAGGAAGTTATTGCTCATTTATATGTACCTACAATACACCTTTTATGCAACGCAACTTTGCCCGGAGTCAAATATCTAAGATTTACTCCTATTTGCCGCTGAAGGTTTTTCATTAAAAAAATTGTTTGTGCATTTCTTGCTGAAAGGTGATAAACTGTATTCCTCTTCAAAATGATTTATGTGTGGACTCTGTTTTCCAATCATGATAGCAAGGATTGTACAGACTTTTTTGAAGTTACTCCAGTGTGTAGGCTAGGCTATATTCGTAGAGCTTGAGATTATACGAAATGAGGTATTTTTCATACATAGCCCAAAATCTAACAGTTTTTTGATTCAAATTTTTCCTTGCCTAGCGGAGTGAATTTCTGAAAGGCTACCTTTTCGTTGAAAACATTTAATGCTGTCATCCACTAAGCATCAGTTTTTTAAACTATATTAGACAGAACGCTTGCAGGAAAAGCAAGTTCTATCTTTGAGGAATGTCTACAAATGCTTTAGATACTTTTGCAAGAGAGGGCACCTCAGCGAAACCTGGAAATGTATGAAACGCAATCTGTATTGTTTAATTACAACATTTTCATAAAAACAACTGGAAAATTTTCAAGAATCTTATCAAACTGTTACGCCTTGTGGCCGAACAGAAACTACGTATGTGGATATCTCAGCTTTTCCTGTGCTTTTGAAGTTAGCCAAAGTTGTTTTTCAAACTTGGAAAATTGAGTTTTAATTTCCTGTCAATAAAACCTCGATATTCCACTGCACTTACGTAGGGCATTTTAGCAATGTGAAAAATGTTGATGTCCAGAAAGCAGCAGTTGCAAATCATGAACGTATCGACGCGGTACAGTCTTCGAAACTGTGTTAATGTCAGTTAATGGAACATTTTTGAGAATGACTTTCATGACGTTCATCTCTTGTTAAGTTTTCGTTTTATTTTCCTGAAAACAATGCTGTTGTTCCACTGAAAAATTATTTTTTGTTATTTTGATCATTTTTTAAAAGCATTAAGTATTCCAAATAGGCACTGCCGGTATTGTCTCACACTGGAAGAACTAAAGATTGTGGCACTATGAATATTCCATCAAATTTATTACTCTGCGCTGCTTTGGTTTTTGGAAACGTACTTTTGTCAAACGCATCACATATCAGTCATTCCATCAGCAAAATAATGTTTCATTTGACTAACGATGCAAATGAAGCGAACTGGAAAATGGCACAAGATGTTTGGAATAACGACGATCCAGGGGTTTTCCCCTCCAAAGCCAACACCGTTGAGAAAACAGCGACCAACTTCCATCCACAGGTATCTTTTATTACTGCAGTCATGAAGTAGTTCTCTTGACTCTCTTTTTCCTGACTTTCTTTTGTTGCACAGGGGCGTTTTACTAGAACACTACAGAAAAAAAGTTTTCTGTAGTAATCCTTGCAGTCCGTAGATTTTATTAATGTCAATAAGTAAGATGTTTACGCATAAAGAAACTCTTTTCAGGGGTGGTACTTTAAAAGTACAAAATCAGAAATACCATTAAACAATAACACAACACGTTAATATCGCTCATGCCACTGTTATATCTAACATCACTGACGTCACTGAACCAGTATCACTGATATTTACAGATCAAATCAGTTTCAGTTAAGAAAAAATCAGATTTGTTGATCATTGCATTTAAATTAATGCTCAGCGTCTTACGCTAGTAGTTTGACCTGATTCAAGCAACTGTAGTCAAAATATTGCAGCTCGGATTTATCTGCTCAAAAATCAGTCGAGCTTGGCTCCAGTCAAATTTCGGTTCAATAAGTAAATGTGGCTCCACTCAGTACATTTTGTTTTTTGAAAACCGATTCGATTTAAATCAAAGTCTAGAGACCAGAGTAACGTTAATTAAAAAAATTGTGATTCGATTCGCTTCAGAGTCATTGAGACTCTAGCTGCCCAATCCCTGATTTTCACCGTTCTGATTGCCTCACTAAACCAAAAATCGGCTAATGGTGGTTGGGTGCTCCTTTTCGCTCCCGCTTGGACAAAAATTATTGCATGTATCACCATTTTGAACGCTTTTGGAAGACACTTGAACTGAGCATACGTTTAACAAATGCGCTTATGTCAGCACCTACCTACATCCAGCCATGATAAACAAAAGAACGCATCGCTAGAAAGCTTGCGCAAGGCAGGTTCAGTTTGCTGGTTAAATCGTTAACTCGCTTGCTGCTTGGAGACAGGTAGAGACAAACCACGGACTGGTGCGAGGAGCCGCTGAAGCCGAAGCCCATGTTTTCTACAACGTTCCTTATGCTCAACAACCCGTCGGTGAGCTTAGGTGAGATATTCGCTAGCTCAGTGATTAAAGTTTTTCTTTCGGTAACTCGACCCTGATTCCCAACAATTGCCGACTGGTCTATTAGATGCAGGTCTTTTTTACAAAGTCTGGTCATACTTTATTATTTTTCTGTCTAGACGTCTTCTACCTATCAAGGTTAGATCCACCAAGAAAAAAATAACTTTTAAATGCCTGCAATCGCAAATCGTCTTGGATGCAAAAAGAATGACTGATGGGGTATTGCTGTATTGTAATGACAATAATTTAAGAAGCATGGCAGGCAATGAAACCGCAAAAGATAATGAGCAATTACCAAGTTGGTTGCATTGACAGTGTTTTTACATACTGGACTAAAAGAAAACAAAACATTTTCTTGCACCGGTGAAAAACAAAATCAGTGTTGTAGTGCTGCAACGCGTATACGCTGTTGCAGTTTATGCATTTTTCTGAGATTTAATTTTCATATCGCTTTTCAGTTTCTGATAGATTGTTTTGCATCAAACTTTTTTATTATGTTTTGTGCATCTTTTGAATTGTTTTTTCTTTTAGTCTTGGACATCATGCGAGTACTGTAAAAAACACCTTCCATATGTGAGGCTTAAAACAAGTACACGAAAAATTTCGAACACATTCTTGATCAAGAACAACCTGAAAAAACACTGGATGGAACCAGGCTTTCGTGTTTTCCGAATTTCTCTGTGTTAATACTCACTAATAGCAAGAAAGTGACTAATACTCATTAAAACCGGAAATGAAAAGAGAAGAGTAATTCCCTCAAACAAACAAAAGAACAAACAACCACCACAACGCATTTCAAGCTCGATTCGTTGTGACACGTTGCTTTTCTTACCGGTATTTGCCTGTTGGATGTCGACATGCTGACATAGTTCGCAACTCGTGCATGATAGTTATTGTTGCAGGTGTGCATTTTGCGCTGGTTCACGGGCATCCAATACTTTCAACTTTGCGGTACAAACAAATGATTGTCTTTTCTCATTTCTGTGCAGAAAACGGCGCATACCCTGCTCGTTGCAAAACAGCACTAACAGCGCACAGGCGTTCAACAAGAACAACCTCGATCAACGCTTTCGCTGCATAAGAACCTCCACGGTTTCTCAAAATAAAATACCTTTTGCAGATTCCAGCAGCCCAAACCGCTGGAAGACAATTACACAGATGGGACCCTGGACGCAAGCGTCGCCAGAAAAATTTACTGTTTTCAAGCACAAGAATGTTCGGACAGTGGCGGATGTTTTAGCAACGTAAGAATATTCCAAACATTTTTGCACCCCATTAATAGCAGTTTTGAAATCTTAAAGCAGCGATAAAGAAGTGTTTGAAAGGTGCATTTTTCAAATGGGAAATCTCTTAGAAGAGAGCATGCATGCTACATGGAAAGTGTTTTTCAGGCTCTGCAAACCTGCAATGCACGTAGGCTGGCCGAAAATTTTTACGTCTTATCTGTCAAAAGCAACGTGCCATGTTGTTGCAACCTGCAACAATGCCACCAACTATTCGATGCTGTTCGCACCGGTCCAGGGCGTCGGAAACAACATCTCAGTGTTAATGCTGCACGGATGGGCTTGCATACTTGGACTACTTTTAGGAATAAAACTGTAGCAAAGTCCAATGAATAAATTATTACAAATTATGACCCTGCGTCAGAGTACCTTCTCGGTTTTCAATGCTGCCAGTTCATATGTCCAGAAACTTGTTTATGTTCTTTGGAAGCTGGATCAACATTCACTTTTTATAATGGTGTAGTGCGTAGATTAATATCGAAAGCTTACAATACAGTTTTTTCGAATATGCAGTTTAATGTTACAGAACTTATGTCTGTTTCATCTGAAACTCTCATGTGTGAAGTATATGACGGACGTGCTTTAGTAAAAAAGGTTAAAATTAAATCCAAACAACACCTTGACTGTGTGTTTCAGCTGGTAATCGCAAGTCTGTAGCAGGTAAACAACTTGCTGACTAGCTTGTCGCATTTCTTCGCAGTTTACAGAAGAATGCTTGGTTGTAAATGTTTGCGTTCCAACAACCGTCGATCTTTCTGACCCTACGTCGCCACCCAGTGAAAGACTTCCGGTCATAGCGTGGATACACGGGGGAGGATTCATGTTTGGTAGCGCCAACAATCCAAGCAACAACTGTCGATTCCTCAGCAACGTGACTAATGCTATTGTAGTTGGAATTAATTACCGACTTGGTAAGTTCTGCTTATTGAAAGCAAAAAATGAAAAGGACAGGATATTATGATGTAATAAGCACGGCAGAAGTTGACTTCCTGCCTGAGTCGTGGTGGCGCAGGATTCATACACCAATTTAAATCTGAAAATTTTAAATTCCATGAATGTTCGCCCTGTCGATACTGTACCTTGGTAGGTGTATTTGGATTTATGGCGTTCAGCGAAAACGGTGAAGAGGTGAGAGGCAATCAAGGCTTGCACGACCAGCAGCTCGGTCTTCGTTGGATTCAGGAAAACATTGAAAAATTCGGTGGCGACAAGTCCAAGGTGTTTGCTGTAAATCTTGCTTTAAAACAAAAGTTTTTTTCTAACAGCTTTGTCTTGGTTTTCATAAATAACCGATGGAACATTGCGCTGTGGATAAACCGTCTTCCTTCAACGTAGGTGGCGATTGTTGGACAGAGCGCTGGTGCGCAGTCAGTCATGTTCCATTTGCTGTCGGAGAGAAGCAAAGATCTTTTCAGCTCAGCAATTCAAATGAGCAATCCGGCTGCATGGAGGTACCAGACGTTTGACGAAGCTTTGAACATCACAGAGGTATTGATTGAGAAAACGAACTGCACCGATAAAAGACTTGAGTGCTTGAGGTGAGTTCTACGGGAGCCTAACAAAACAAGCAGTGGATCCACTTGCGATCAATCTTTTCAGTTACGTTTTAGATCTATTCAACCATCTTTGAGGCTTCCGTGGCAAATCTATTCACAAAAAGGAAAAAAAGCACGAGAAGCTTTTTTCAAGGATCCGCAAAGAAAGCAGCTGTCCGATTAACGACATCACCAAGGGGGTTGTTGCAATTGATGCCTTGGTGCAAGAAACCGCATAGAAATCCTAAACGTGTATACGCAAGATACACGGGATTATCATTTATCACAGTCTATGAGCACCTCGTATGCTGCGTTTACAAAATACATCGCCTTTTTAGCTGAAAGAAATCAACTAAGCCTGCTTTGCGTGTTCAGCAGTTGAAAGCTTTGTATCTTTGACAAAAGTCTATTATTTTTATATTGCGACGAACTGTGTGAAAATTCATGTTATGCGATAAAACATTACTTTTACAGCAAAAATTCGGGTTATTTGCATTGAAATCCACTTCGATTTGACTTTGCAGAAATCAGAAAGAGTGTTCAGGATGCGTTTAAAAGTGCGCTTCAGACGGGCTTGCTAATTCTTTTAAAATCACCGTATGTGCAGAAAATATAAATGTTTTTGTATTGGTCCGAAAAATTGTGACGCCATTTGCTGTTTAATGCAAACGTTTTCAAAAATCTCTAATAAAACTTGCCCAAGAGCTGCTAACTGCTTTTCTGTTTGTCGAAATTATTTTGTTAGGTTGACTTTTATGTTCGACAAAATTGTTTGTTTACTTTTGATGGATACGATCGAGAGATGATCACTGAGTGTGATGATTTGCCGAGAGAATCATTTCAATGTTTGAAACCTTATTTGCAAAGAGTGGGAGCCAGGATTTGTAGCTTTTTAAAACTTTTTGCCATTTCAGTCGATATTATCAATAACCGCAGTTTTCTGCAAGCTTATAAGACACACGGGACTCTGTTCGATATCAACAGTGAATAAAAACATTCACAAAACCTCAAACTGTGAAAGATGTTGTGCTGGGGCTGTATCTATGTTCATCGCTAAGTGTGCGACAAAAAACCTTTGTATTTTTCACAGCGTTAGTTCTTTTCTGTTGCAAAACACGGTGCAAACATCAACCACATCCGTAAACAAAATTGTATATACAGACTAATAGCTTAAAATCCCTTTAACACCCGCGCGGGCACTATAGTAGTCGGCAAACCTTTGATCAGCTATATCTCCTGAACGGATCAGGCTGGAGAGCCAGTGAAAACATCCCTGGATGCGGAAGACAGCACGGAATCCCACGAACGTGACAAAAATGTACTTTTACATTTGAAATTTTTGAGAAGAATCCATATTTATGCATTTGCCATACTGATTTTTGGCAATTTTCGGAGAAAATCCAAAAATTTGTTCTCCGCATCCCGTTTAGTCTTTTCGATCGTTTTTTGCGCTTCGCCGACGTCTGAAGAACACAAAAGCAGGGTATTCTCAAAAAAGGTGAGACTGTGATGTTTTGGGGGGTGGACATTAGGGGGAAAGAAGTGTGGGTTGGGTCAATTGACTTCCAGATCACGTTTTAGGGACCTGATAAAAAATACAGGGGGTAATTACTCAGCTTGTTCTGTAAAATGTTTTAGGGGCTATTCAAAGCTTTAGAGACCCTTATTAGCTGCTAGCCTGAGGGGTTGGGGAGTTATGACCAAAAAATAGAAAAATAGGTGTCTCTGCCACCCAGTGGATATTTTGATTTTTTTCAAGAATAAAATATTCCTGTCAACATTTTGGCTTGAAATATCGTGCGATGGTGTAAAACAGCCAAATACATCTTTTCTGCAAATTTGGTGGGGTTCGTGGGTGCTGACTGGCAGAAAAGTGGCTTGAACCGCAAACAAATCCGATATCCGTGGTTTTGGCCCTGTTGGATCCCCCACCAAAAAAATTTTTAATTTTTTGATCATCATTGTGAAGGCAAGGTCTTTACCGAAATTTTTATGTAGAAAATTTGTTTCCAGAGTGCTTGTTTGAGCTCTATGGCTGGTTGAATGGACGCAACTGGTTTTCTTGGCCAACGCGAAAACCGTTTTTCCCTCAAATGTCGTCACAATGACGTCACAGGTGCGTGCAACGTACCTCGAAAGATGTGGTATTCTCTCCCGGATCCAATGATGCCTTCACTGACTCTCTAGCTCAATCCCTTCAGAAGTTATGGTTGTTCAAAGGCTTGCCGGCCACTGTGGTGGCCGGCGCGGGCGCTTAAGGGTGGAATCTAAATAATTTCACCGTTTGTTTGCCTGTTGTTGTGCCGTTATTACTTGTACTCTTGACTTGGAAACATCTTCATTTCAAATGACCGCGCTTTTTATGCTTTCCCTCCATCCTACCACAAGCCGCATTGAAATGTTAAATAATTTTTGACACATTTTGATTCAATTATTTTTAACACTGTGCGTCAAACTTTTAAATAAATTACTATTAATGGTTAATCCATTGATGATATCAGCGAACGCAACTACTTGAAACGATTGTTACAATTGCTACATGCTTGCTACTGTCGCTTCGGAGCAGTTTCCTAACACAAACATGGGCGTCGGAAGGTGGGGCACCCTCCCTGGAATTTTTAAAATTTCAGCAAAAAAAGGTTGCTTTCTTAGTTTCGAGTGGGAAAAACAAATTTCACCACTTTAGGTCCCCCCTTGAAAATTTTTGGAAAAAAACCCTAGTTTCCCCCTTCTGGAAAAAAATCTTTCCGACGCCCAATAACATAAAAATTATTTTATTACGAGGTTTTAACCGATATGGCAAACAGAAAACTGTTAATGAGACAATAGACCAGTGATGGCGAACCTTTTACACACCGGGTGCCTAAACGACAGCCCTAAACTGGCTTATGTATTCCAAAGTGCCAACACGGCATTTTAACTTGAATGGGCTAACTAAGTTTTTGGTTAGGCCTAATGCATAAGTTGGTTTTTCTAACATTTTTTATCTTAAAAGAAATGCACAGCAACAGAGCTCCAACACTTTAAGCACATATTATACACATTACTTTCCCATTGCCCAATTAACTCCAAATGACTCTGTCCGGACCTCTAGGAATGATCTTCAAGTGTCTTTTTTTGCTTTTTTCGCTACGCTTATTTTTTGGGTTTTTGAAACTTGGAGTGTACAAAAGCTCATAATTTGAAAAAATGAAGCACCCAGTTTAAAGCTATGTCTATGCAAAAATAGCTAACACTTAATTCCCTGAATCAACAATCTACTGCAGTGATTCTCAAAAATTTATTCCATCCCCTCAAGGCATCTATAATCCTGATGTCATCACGGCATCCTGTGACGAGTTCTGCAGGTTAATTACATGCTGGAAAATTGTGCTCACTGTGGACACGCTTGATAGTCTGTAGCAAACTGGAAATTGTGCGCGAAATCACCACATAATTTTAAAGATATAGCTTCGTTTAACCAGCAGATCTACAGCGATAAATTCTTACCTGTCTACTTAAGTTTCACTCCTCAGAAACAAAGAAATTAAATGTTACTACATTATCTCCAATGCCACTGTTCGTGCTCGCAAACGTCACCTTGATTAACTGGTAACCAGTTTTAACCAGTGGTTATTGTGATAAAAAAATGTGAAAATGTCGTACTTGCTTGTCTCGTCCACAGTTTAGCGCAGTGATTTTCAACCCATGTCGCGACCCAGAGGGGTCGTGAACCATGTTTCGAGGGGTTGCGAGTAGATATTTTATGTACACAGCTGCCTTATATTTACTTTAATTGAGTTTTATCTGGGGTTCGTTGGATTAGAGTAGGTTATACTATAATGGGTCGAGCTGCAAAAAAGGTTGAAAACCACTGGCTCAGCTTGATGCAGGTAGTAGGCTTTACCATTGAAAATGCTTTAAGGATAATGCCAAAGATTTGGTATAATG
>Ga0210059_1009368_pt1 | contig 15312 bp, 12 predicted proteins | sample Ectturendosymbi2_FD_188042 | JGI IMG/M metagenome (GOLD analysis project Ga0210059, IMG submission 188042) | Ecteinascidia turbinata endosymbiont from Florida, USA - Sample 2 (SPAdes) (version 2) | ecosystem: Host-associated > Tunicates > Ascidians > Unclassified | place: Key West, Florida... | reverse complement strand
AGAATAGAACTAAACTGAAATAGTTTTGTATTTTTTTTAATTACACTTTTACATTTTGCGCAACACTTGAAAAAAATTGCAGTAAAAAGTTGCACGCAAAAATCGAAAATGTTGCAAAAAGTTGCAATATAACAACCCTGGAAACAGCTCAAAACATTGAACTGCATGTATTTTGAGTATTTAGGAAGCTGTTGGAAGCTGTAAAAAAAGTTGCAAAAGTTGCAAAAACTTGCCCTACTGATCAGCCACAACCCAGTCATAATCCGCTAAGCTGATGCGATATTCAACGTGCATCAGCAATGGGCTCTGCTTGTTCACTGCTGTTACACCAATGGGTACGCGACATTTGTCATCCTGGCTGATAAAACACACCTCCTTCTGTCCTAGAATAGATGAAAGTTCTTCCAAATGTGTAATTGTAGCTGTACAGAACTCACCGTCGACATGTTTTGCGTGATCATCATTTTGCGCCCTGATTAATTTAACAGGAACTGTCTCAACGTGACGTTTACCTTCAAGGGATGAACTACATCGTCATTGAAGGCGAAGCTAAAGACCACTCCTGCTGATCACAAAACCATCGCTTTTTCAACTGTTCTTTCAACTGATCTAAAGTTCTACGCTTCGGTACATAGCATTCTGTCTTTTATCATGGGAAGCCAAACCGCGCATAGCAATATAGATAATAGTTTTCAGTAGAAGTGTCTGTTCTTCTTCCAGTGGTGGCCTACCAGAACTGATTCTTATTTTTAAGATTTTGCATAGTTCTGGATTTTCTTTCAAAGCAGCATTAAGTTTCTTCTTTTTATTCTCCCGGGCTTTCTGCGATCTTACTTGATCTCCTTTTTTCTTCTTTAATTTAATTTCTAACTCGCGCTTCCTTTTTTTCAACTGTTGCATGGTTTTGTGCTGTTTCTCAGTAAGCAATCCTTGTCTTTCACGTTCGCACAAGCCCAGCAGATCAGAGGTCAACACCTCAATTTGTTTTTTCAGCTGCAACTGTGCTGGTGCTGGTCGTTTAGACACTACTCCGCCTAACAAACCTACGGCAGAACTTGGCAGTGAATCATCTTCCTTGACAGATTCTTTATTAATCAAAGATTGTCATTAGCCACTGGAATTTGGTGAACTGGTAGATTGCTTTTGCCTAATGATGCCGAAGATGCTTGTTTTGACAAAAACTTCATTAAACTACCTTTATTTGTCATAGCGGTCGTCTTCAGTTCCGTCATCAACTGTTCCGCTCTCATTGGAAAATTTTCAGTCTTCTTAATCTCATTCCATTTGCTATTTAGTTCATCCTGACAAGTCCGCTTGCTTTTCGAGGGGTATGCTAAAACGTATGATTTAAACAACGCCTGATACAACTTATCTCTATCCTCCATGCCTAGAAAGCCAACAAATCAAACACATGCGAGAATATTTACTTCTTCGCCTAGTCTTTCACATTCAAACGTGTGGTGGCTGCTGCACCACAGTACAACTGCGACCTCCCTCGCATTTTGTGCTGTTATCCGAAGTTCAGATGTGAACAATGCGGTTTATTGCGTAGCCGTCGCATATTCTAGTTTTACGAAAAGACATGTAGGAAAGCAGGTCGACTGCACAGATGTGAAAGTAAGAGCGGAGCCTACTGCTCCACGCAGTATCGATAAATGATTCAGAGCCGATAATTGTGACTTGTCACTGTCTACAATTGAAAAAAGATAGCCTTATGTTCCTGACCGCCAGTGGTATTTCAATCCCACGGCTTTGAAACTTGTGGTGATAGACAGATAGTAGATACTTCAAGAATTTCAGACACTTGTTACTTCTGCATTTTGATGAAATTGAATAGTCATCTGCAAGCAGCGCACGACCTGTCTCCGGGACCCCGGAGCAGGGTTAAGGCATGGGGGACTTTATAAAATTTGAGGGCAATGAAAATTTATAAAAAAATGAACATGCATGTTTTTCCCAAAAAATTTGTTGCAGTAATGATGCACAATTGTAAAGCTATATTTTGAAGGGTGTCCGTTCAAAACAGACCCGTTCAAAACAGACCATTCACAACAGACCACGTTCATAACAGACCCATTCATAACAGAACCGTTCATAACAGACTACGTTCATAACAGACCACGTTCATAACAGACCTGTTCATAGCAGACCCGTTCATAACAGACCCGTTCATAACAGACCACATTCATAACAGACTCTGTTCGTACCTAGGGCCGGACAGGGCAAAGGGTGTTAGGCAAAATGGTTTGGACTTTTAGCGTCCACACTGCAATAGACATTAAGAAGGGGTTCGTTATCAACGTGGTCTGTTACGAACGGGTCTGTTATGAATAGGGTCTGTTATGAAAGTGGTCTGTTTTGGACAGGTCTGTTATGAACGTTGTCTGTTTTGAATGGTCTGTTATGAGTGGTCTGTTATGAACGGGTCTGTTTTGAATGGGAACCATTCTGAATCATTGTTATGTTTTTATGAGTCACGAGTTTCTAACTGTTTGCTGTAATTGGGTTCAGCGCAAAAGCCTCCTCATACTGAAAGTGGTGGTGGCAATTGCATATGTTGCAACAATTTTGACCTCAAAAATAAAAATGCAAATTAAGGAAATGATTCTGAAGTTTTCAGGATGAGTGGAAACTTAAATAATAATGCACCTTCTGATGGCACATGCCAACTTCGGATTGCTTTTCGCGTTGTAGCTGTTGTGATCAGTAGCTATCAGAACATCTCTGAAGGCAGCGGCTCGCTCAGGACGAAAAGCTATCAGACAATAAAGCAAACTATCTTGTGCTAATGAATTTGGTTTACTTTAGGTACGTGTGGCCTCGCCTTTTGTGCAGCTTCTTGCTGTTCAGCAGGGTTGCCAGGTATTCATAAGCAAAAAAGGCCAAAACAACCCATAAAAAAGCCGAATGGCACTGAAAAAAGCCAAATACAAGATAAATACACAAGGACACCTTTGAAACACTCGAACACACTTTTAAAAGGCAATATATACATATTTTACACATAAAAAGAATAAAGCGCACTGTATTAGTAAACTTCTCGAAACTTTTGGATTTGCTGAAGAGTAACGTGAAACTTCAAACCAGAACCGTCGCCAGAAAGTTTTCAATAGGGGAGCTATGCAGTTCTGCGGTGGGGCTTTGAGTTTGTGCGGGGGGGCTTGACATTATAAAATTAATCAAAATTTCACTTAGTTATAGTGTTTCACGTCTCAATTTGGGGGGCATGGAGCTTAGTTTGGGGGGCTAAGCCCACCAACCCCCCCCCCGTGGCGACGGAACTGCTACAAACCTAAAAGCATGAAACAAACAAAACACAAAATTATAAATTCTTGTGCAGAGTTTCCAACGAAAATTTACCATTTCGTGTCCAGAAACAGTGCCTAGAAATCTGCCAGTGCCAGAAATCTGCCAATATCATCTTTATCCTGCCAAATCGACATAAAAAATGTTATTCGCCAGAAAAGGCCAAACGAAATTTGGCCTTTTTTCAAAAATAAAAAAAGCCAAAGGTTGAAAAAAAAGGCCAAAAATTAAAAATTTGAAAAAAAAGACCAAAAATTAAAAAATTGAAAGGCCAAAAAAGGCCAAAAATTAAAAGTTGAAAAAAAGGCCAAAAATTAAAAATTTGGCCTCAAAAAAGCCAAACTGGCTACTCTGCCGTTCGTTACCCGGATGCATGTTGTACTGTGACGTAATACTGATTATCACGTGGTTTGTGTCTTCTTCGTTCGGAGACAAGACAGCGCAGGGTTGCCAAGTTGACCCTTCTGGGGCCAAATTTCAGAAATTTGGTCCCAAATAACACTTATTAGCTCCAAAATTTTCGTTTGGCCCTTTTCTAGGTTAGACTGGCCCCTTGCAGGAATTAGATCTGACCACCCTGGGTTCTGTCTGAGAAACCAATTGTTCGCTTTTAGTTTTTTGACTAAATTGCAGATTTTCATTCCTATATTTGAAGGTTTTTGATTGCAAATTTTGTTAGGATCCTTAGATTTCTTAATTATATTAAAGTAAGTTCATCAAAACACGTGTTAACCTACTTGCTGCAGTTGCAGAGGTAGGCCTAGCCCAGCAGTGAGAACTCTGAACTGTTACGTTACCTAACTTACTTACTGTTTTTCAGGTGGTGCACGTGTTTGTTGGTTTTGTTCAGATTTTTGTTGCATTAGCACTTATCGAAGGGTGGTATATTTATCTCAGTTTATGGCTACATATGGAAATTAAGTTGTTCTCTTATGATCTTTCATCACGTACTTGTTTTGCTGTTGTGCTACAATTGTGATTGAGGAACATTGCCATTTAATAAGTTGCTAATTATGGGTTCAAATGAATTCGCAACTGCTGATAAATTTGGAAAAAATGATTGGCCCTTTCAAAGCCTTGTCTTAGAATTTGGCTCAGTTTCTAGACTAGATTTGGCCCCTTAGCAAAAACTAGATCTGGCAACCCTGAGAGTGAGATAGCGTATTACGAAGATCAGGCAGGTGTGTAAATTAAACTGTGTGCCTGGTGTGGCGTTGGCTGTGCGTTGCCCGTAATGTTGCTAATGCTTTGCAGGTAACATGTTGTCCCGTAGTTACTTGGCAACGAATTTATTTGCTTGTTGGCTATGTTCTCTGCCTGTGTCTGTTTGATTACAGTATCCTGTAACTGTGAATCGCCAGTGTTCCACGAAGTGTGGACAGTACAGCGGTTCATGTTTAGAACAGAGTTGCAATTGTATGCTGAGTCTGAAGAATTCTGCCGCTATTTCGTTAGTTAAGACTAATTAGGTTTTTCAGATGTAACCAGTGCAACTTCGTTCAGGGCAACAAAAACCTGTTAACCCGCCAAATATTTCATAAGATCAGTGATGTAAAAGAAAGTGCATTTTGATGGTTGTTTGTTCAATAATGTGTTGTGCTTATGCTCAAATGTGTTGTGCTAGATAATTTATACTCAACAAGCAGCTAATCAAAAACTTAACATATGCTGAATCAATGTTGATGTTTGATGTTCACGTCATAGATAATTTTGATGTTCACATTGAAAGCATTTTCATTTTGTAAACATTAGTTTTCCTTTTTTTCTGCAAGATGATTGTTTGCAAGTTTGCCTTCCGTCTAAGAGTGATGAGATATTGCTTGGTTCGTTTCTGCCTTGTAGACTAGCCTAGTGTTTTCTATAGTATATGAATCAGAAAGTGTATTTTATTGAAATCAAAGCGATGGTGTTTCTAATGCTCGCACGTGTTTGAAAATAGATGGAGATGTATTGCAATAGAGAAGAGCCTTTTAGACGTTATGGTATAACCTATTTAGGGCAATGCATGAAGCTAACATACACCCAAGTCAAAGCTGTTGTTGTATATAGTGATCTTTTTTATTTGTCAGATATGATGATTTATGTTGTCAGAAGATCGACGTGCTAAGCTCATTTACGCAGATTTTGTGAGAAAGCAAAAGTTGCCCAGGCTTGAAACAAGTGGAAGTTATTTTATGCTGTTTACATTTGATACTTTATGTGGTCAGGATTAATTTAAGTAATTTTCAAGTCAGTAATGGATGTATACAGTTTGGTTTACTTGTTGACATGTACCACAGGGCTGCAACCAGCTAATTATAAATTGTACTATTTTCTGTGGGGCAAATTCATTGTAATTTAGTGTTGTGTCTAACAACTAAAACATGGTTTGGAAAATTTGGGGTTGCGGCCAATTTCCCGGTTGCTCATCCCCTGCTTGCAGGTCTGACATGTACAGTACAAAAGAAAATGCATTTCACTATCAACATACAAAAAGAGATGAAGCTTCTGAGACTCCGTTTGAAAACATTGCAAGGCTGTGTAACAAGCCATTGAAAATGTGGAATAGGAATGTCGTTCTTCAGAAATCTGACAATGACATGTTCGTGTGAAATAGCAACACTATGACACTGCACAATTTATTTACTTGAACTTTGTCAAAATGTAATAATTCAGAAATATTGACAAATTACTATTTAACCCAAATTTGGGACCCTGTCTGGTGTTGTACCATTCCAGGTCAGAGTGGACCTAACAATAATTATGGTTAAGGGGTCATTCCACTCTCCTCCACCAAAATCCACAGACTGCACTGTGGGCCCACGATTGGCTGCAATTCAAAGTCATGCCCAGGACTGAAACGATTAAAGAAAACTTGATTTAAAACAAAAAAGAGTTGGGACAACCACCATCATGGCAATTGTGGAATCGACACAGCTCTATTTTATAGTTGTACAAAAATTCATATAAAAATACAATATGAATCTAATGTAACAAACAATGATGAAATGTATTGTTCTTCTGGGTCAAAATCATTGTTTTCGGCTGACGTACGTTTGAAGTCCAATGCACAATGGTTCTTTGAAGAAACCTAGTGTTGTGTAGAAAAGCTGCATGGGATTGTCAGCTTTTTCAACCAGCTGTTTTTTGCATCTACACTGCATCATTTTACCCAGATATATATTCCATGTTTGTTCTGTTATGAAATGAAAATAAAATTTCATGTATTTCATCGACTGTAGTCGTGCGGAGCATCTAGCTGTCTGCATAAAATTTGCATACACCCTGGTTTTAATTGTATTCATCGAAGAGCCTATCTCAGCTCCAGCACTGCTGACTGCAAATGTTGTCACAATCGCAACCAAAACTCTAAAACCACGATATTGACCACTTCTACAGCTTCATCCGATGCTAAAAATATTTGCTGACCTTCAGTAAAGAAGGTAATGTCGCACTTGAAAGCTTTCAAACTAACATCAATAAGGTGTATAGTGTTGCAACCTCTCCGGTGGCATTGCATTAATTGTGTGATTCACCACGAACGGGACGTGCGTGAAGAATAACATAGTTATATATGTAGCGTGAGCAAGCAATAGTAAGAGAGATTGCAAGCATGATCTCTATTGTTGCTTGCTGCCATGGTGCGAAGCTTTGCGCACATGCCGCTCGTGATTTCCGATAGCAACAAAATGGTGTTGTGACCAGGATCTGGAGGTCGTGCCAAGTTCAGCCTTCCCACAAAGAACGTGCGATCGGTGTGGTTTGTTGTAAAAAGGAGGGGATGTTGTTGCAACCTCTCTGGTGGTGTTGCGTTGATTGTGTGATTCACCATGAATGGGATGTGCGTGAAGAATAACACCATTATATGTGTAGCACGAGCAAGCAATAGTAAGAGAGATTGCGAGCATGATCTCTATTGTTGCTTGCTGCCACGGTGCATAGCTTTGCGCACATGCTGCTCGGGATTTCTGATCGCAACAATAGTGTATCTGAACAAACACTGGTGAAGGGTGACATCCAACTGCTTTTCATGATAGTTGATTTGATTTCAGGAAAAGAGTATAAAGTCGATCTTAAATAACAAAGTGATTTTACTTAGTCTGTCTTTTTTCTCTCAGACTGCTTTCAAGGCTATAGCAGTTAAATCCACGTGTCTGAAATCTGAAAATGGTTTGTAGCATACTGTTTGAAGTATGAGTTCAAGTTAACAGTGTGGTGTTTAACACTTTTTCCGAAATAGCCTGAGCAACAAACATTCATAAAAAGTTGAAAAAAAATTCAAAAATTTATTGGAAGTGTTTGTAAGATTTAGTCAATGATCCCAACCATCAACACACCTTTGTTGTTTCATTGCTTAGCGTAACAACTCTTCATGTGGCTTAGATTTTTAGTGCTCATGCGCACCATGGACACTGAGAAGTTAGGAAAAAAGCTTTTTTACGAAAAATTTAATTCTAGGCTGTATGAAATTGTTACAGGATTCTATGAAAAAGCTTGCATCTACGTGCGATTTCTCTTGATCTACTTTGATAAATGTGTAGTTCAATGTGATTTGAATGATATGCAAACGCCATCTGCCATATTCAGGCATTGTTTTCCTTTCGTCCAAATGCTATGCTGCAATTAAGCCACGTTGCTGTTCCTGTAGAATCTTCAGCAATGCAGCAGAGGTTATGGTTAAACATCAGATATAACTTTTCAATGTAGTAGTGTTGATTAAAGCTAAGTAAAATTGATATTCAAACAGAGTATCTGGAAACTTCTAAAATATTTGTTTTGCTGCATGACCTAAATCAGATGTTCCCAATCTGGGGTACTTGTACCTCTTATGGCAGGGCTGCACAACCTTTTTGCTATTGCTGGCTGCATTATGTTTACTTTTATGAATTACGGCCGCTAGTGAGTTCAAGAAATTTTATATTTTGTGGTGCTTCTGTTCTGCTTTCACACACTGAGCCTACCCTGCTTCCACACGTTTGTTTGGCCTTCTTTCTACTAAGTACCTACTGTATGCTCATACAATCGACTTCACAGCTTGTAAGTTTTGGAATTTATTGTGAAGTTTTCATTGGTGCAGGTGCAGAACATAAGTTTTCATTTGGTGCTGGTGCAAAACATAAGGCAGCCAACCAAAACTAACTTTGTGTAACTATCTTTTTCAGAGATTTAGTAGAATTAGTAATTATGCTGTTCTATGTGATTGAATTTAAGAGAGTAATCTTACAGATATTGTTCCATCCAATTGGCTGGTTCCTTTTGGTGATGATGTGAGTCAGGCAACTGCTACTTACTGGCCTCCATTTAAAGATCAACTGAAGATAAGTAGAGCAGTTAGAAACCGTTAGAGTCCATCGACTGATTGGAAAATATATATGATCCGCCAAATTAGTTCATCAGGTGATTTTTTTGTTGCAGTAAACCCATGAGCTGTTAGTTTTTATTGTACAGGATTCAGTTGATGAAGTTCTTCTAGATTGCAATTAAAAAAATATTTTTTGGTTGGGGGATGCGGATTTTTTGTGACTGACGTCATAAGTGAAGTAGTTTTGGGGTCATTTTTGCTAATGTTGCCTGGCCTAGAGCCCAATCACTAGGCCAACGTGTTTCGCTGAAGTTTTCATTGGAAACTAGGCTCGAGTCCGAATCTTTTGAGCCTTTGATCAACTTTCTAGCGTTTCTGGTTCAAAAGTTATGGTCTAAAATAAACAAATTGATTAATTAGCTAATTAGTCAAATATTTTTACTAACTTACATCATAATTTTTGAACATGAAACCCCAGCAGGTCATCCAAAGTATCAAAAGACTCAGATTGTTAGTTTCCAGTAGAAACTTCAGCGAAATGCTACCACCTAACAGTTGGTGCCCAGGGCCAGACAAAGTGGGCCAAGGTGGCCTAAAAGTCCTCCACTTATGACGTCACTGACAAAAAACTCGCACCCCCCAAGCAAAAAATTTTTTTTGAGTGCAGAACAAAATGAAACGATTATGTGAGGAGCTGCAATGCCCAAATATTTGTTTTGTGGTGGATTTCAATGCTGGGGCCACAAATGCATTTGTTGGTTTGTTAGTAGACTTTTTATGGAAAATGGTTTTATCATTTCTGATTATGCACTACTACACCAGGATACATTCACATCTGTATTAGTGATGCATACAACACAAGTTCTTGGATAGACCATTTTGTCTCATCCTTTTCAGTACATCAAGCAATGTTCAATATGGATGTGCTAACTGAGTGCATACTTTCTGATCATTGGGCTATGGCAGTCAGCATTCAGTGCTCCCACCTTCCTGAATTTGATGATGAGGTGATGGATCCCAGCCAAGTCGAATTGACTGGCTTAAGATTATGGCTCAGGAAAGAGAGGATTACCACCATGAAAGCAAAAACCTACTTGATCAACTGCAATTACCCACAGACATCAGGCATTGTCAAAACTTTAATTGTACAGATGAGAAACATCTGTAAGAAATAGAAAACTTGTATGCAGAGCTGACCAGTGCTCTGCTTGCTGCTGCATCCTCTGTAATTAAAACAACAGGTAAAAAGAATGAAGGTAACATCAACATTCCTGGCTGGAACTCGGTGGTCAAATCAAAACACCAAATTGCAAAGGCAGCCTTCCGGCTATTGGTAAACTGCAATAGGCCCAAGACTGGTGGCATATACAAGAACATGGCTAAAACAAAAATGATTTCAAATATTCATTAAGATGTTGATATCATAAGGCCAATGGCCTAGCAGCTGCACTACAGGCTGATAAAACCAAGAAGTCATTTTGGCAAAAGGTCAGTAACAAAAACAGATTCCCATCACTACCAACATTGGTGGAAGGGGAAAATGGGGATTCAGAGATTGTTAAAATGTGGAAAGACTATTTTCAGGGAATATTAAACTCTGCATACTCTGCCAATGGGTCTGCAGAGTCTGTGGAACACAGCATAGACTGTAAGGAAAACTATCTGGGTCTTGAAATTTCCATGTGTTCTTTTGTCTCCTTGGCATCACTTCTACAAAAGCTGCCCTTGAAAAACGCTCCAGGGCCTGATTGTAATTCTGCAGAGCACTTGCTGTATGCAGATGAATCTCTGCGTTTTTTTTCTCAGTGAACTGTTTAACATGTGTATTGTTCATGTGTATATACTCAATTCCTGTTTAAACACAACAATAGTTCCCATATTCAAAAACAAGAATGGGAATGTGTCTGACACATCAAATTACAGACCAGTGGCAGTAGCCACAGTGGTGTTAAAGCTACTTGAACACTTCATAGTATCTGGCATCTCTCCTTTCCTTGACACCACAGACAATCAGTTTGGTTTTAAGGCTGGTCATAGTACTGATCAATGTACATTTTTGTTGAATCAAACTGCTTCATACTTTGTAACCCATGGCTCATCTGTGCATGCTGTGTTTTTAGATGCCTCGAAAGCATTCGATCGAGTATTACACATGAAATAATTTGAGAAACTAATTCAAGGAAAGGCGCGAATGTGTTTTGTGCACCTACTGAAACATTGGTACAAGGAACAAACGATGCAAATGAAATGGGGCAAGAATTTTTCTGAACCGTTTCATGTGTCTAATGGGGTTAGACAAAGGGGAGTACTGAGTCCATACTTGTTTGCCATTTATTTAGATGATCTGTCTAATGAATTAAACAACATTAAAACAGGGTGTTATATTGTTGAAGTCTTAATAAATCACTTGATGTTTGCTGATGATATTTGTGTGTTTTGTCCCAGTGTACATTGGTTGCAAAGAATGCTAGTTGTGTGCCAGGCAAATGCAAAATCGCATGGGATTATATTCAACTCCAACAAAACTGTTTGTATGACAATTAAGGCTAAGAGTGCAAACAGCGCAGCCACTCCATTATTAAAATTGGGTGGTCAATACGTAAAATCTGTTGACCAATACAAACATCTGGGGATTGTAATAGATACTGAGCTCTCAGATGACAAAGACATTCAGAGACAACTGCTATACCAATATTGTGCAGCAAACAAGCTGCCAGCCTCCTTTTCCCGATGTTCAAATGCGGTTAAAAAGTACTTTTTCGTTCCTTTTGTACGCCCATGTATGCATCACAGTTGTGGTGTAATTTCAGGAAGTCATGCATGCAGAGGTTGCCTGTGGCATATAATTTTGGATGCAGAGCTCTATACAACCTGCCCTGGAGGGCGAGTATTAGTAGCCACCAGATGCAATGTAACCTTCCTACCTTTGAGGCTCTGTTACGAAAATACATGCACCCGTTTCTCGAAAGATCCAGAAAATCAAACAACAAATGGTTACCTGCTTTGATGCAGTCAGATTGTTTGTATTTGTCCCTATTCTTTGAACTCTACAATCGCATTTTACTCTGTGAATGAGTGAACGAACTTTGCAGTATCCGTTTGATTGATGGCGTGTCATGTCACAATGCTTTCGCATTTTACCTAGACTCGACCAATTTAGGAATTGGCGCCCTACTCCGCAGTAGTTTTGCAACAAGTGTTGCGTGCTAGCGAACAATAGTGTTAAGGATGTGTCTGTAACCCCATGGTTCTGTCTTCAATGCAGTTGCAAAAAGTGTCTGTAACCCTGTGATTCCGCCGGCTTCAATGCCTTGTACCACGTTCTGTTTTTATCGACCTGCGTTCTGCAGAGTGTGTGTGTTCATACTATGGACTTTGTGTTTGGACATAAATAAATAAATTAAATTATTTATTGCTTCCAAAGTGCACACAACCAGACAATCTCTCAGCTTGTTCTCATTGTTATTCAAACGGAAGAAAGTTTTTTCAACCTCAGCAGTGCTTTGAGGTAATGCAGTTATAAACACATTGCATAGCCTAACAACTGTACATTTCACTGTACATGTATTGCAGTCTTTGCAAATTAGAAGACTTGGCTGCACCTAATAGGAAGACTTGGCTGCACCTAATAGGCTAAGCCTTGGTTTTCATTCAGAATACAAATCTAGCCATCAGAAAACTTAGCCACACTGCAGTACTAACGTCAAAACTAACCCAGTACCCCCAGGATTCATTGCCTTCCAAATTGGATAATGCCTTTTGCAAGCGCGCTCATTGATAAATTGTTGACCAAACACGTGGGTGAAGTATCACAAAGGTAGAGACAAAACGATAAAAATTCTAAACACAAAAATCCCTACGGATCCCCACAAAACAGCGATTTTTCCCGCAGGGATTCCCTATTCCATAGAAAAGCCTAAAAATTCCTACTGTAGGGATTTTCCCCTATGAGTGGCAACACTGCCAAGGGTTACAGAGTGGCATCATTCAGATGCTTTAAGAGCACACCTCGGAGATATAGAAACAGCAAAAAAACTTTATTGCACGCTTATCCGTCCGTGCCACCGGACTACAACGCAACTTGCCGTGGAAGAAAATGTTTGGGGAGTTCAAAATAACCTACTAACGTGTGTTTGTTTATTTGAATAGAAAACTGGGTAAGGAGAAGGAAGCTCAGCAGAGGTGAGATGGAAGACTGTTTGTTTGTTGTGCTGGTAGTTTTCTGCTCCACCGTGTCCTATTTTTGATGTCGCTGTGAAAAACGTCTTACATATTCACAATCATGACTCAGTTGAATTGAGTCTAAACGTGTTTTTAAGATGCGCAGTGGCATTTAGGGTTTTCCCTCCCCATTTCGACAAATGCCGTGCGGATGAGGCCATAATGACCAACACTTAATTTTAAATTTTGTTTTTCATATCGTTTAACGGATAGTTGAAAACTTTATGGCAATCGTTTTATAATTCCAAGTTCACTGTTCGTCACAATCATCATGAATTTCAAATCGATTTGGTGCCCCACTTCAACAACGCACTGTTTCAAACCAGTAGAAATGTGCAAACTCCTGCTGCCACTTTTACAAACAATATTGTCTGTCACAATTCACACTGACTGTTCATTCGCACGACATGCACAGAAACCAAAAAAAGAAGTCCAAGAAAAGTGGAAGTGGTGGGAGGAGGCTGGGGACAACAAGGACAACAGCGTCAAGTGGACCTTCCTGGAGCACAAAGGCCCAGTCTTCCCTCCTCCCCCCGTACGAACCACTGCTAGACGATGTGCACTTCAAATACGATGGTAAATGCGGATTCTTGGTGTGCAGAAGATGCGTCAGGCAACACCAAGTTTTTAGGCCCCACTGTCTGTTGGTGCGTTACGCAAGGTTTGGCGTCAACTGTCAAGTTGGGTCTTTGGAGGCCAAATGGCTCGTGGCCTGGATGCTGGTTGCAAGCTTCCGGGTTGTTTTGTGACGGGTGTTTGAATAAAAACAACTCGTCAACCGTGGAAATTTTCCATCGCTTGTTTTCGCAGAACGTCACCTGATTGATGACATATGCGAGAATTACCATAGAAGGAATGTGAGGATTGTTGCTTCGGCGACTTCCACATTTTTTTGTAGCTTGTGCTGCTTTGTTGTGCTCGAGGCATTCGTGTGGCACCTTTTCGGTACTATTCACCAGGACGTTCCTTGTTTCACGTCGCCAAGTAAAATGAGCTCCGCGCATAAATATGACTTTGGGGGAATTAAAAAAAACAGGAAAAGGTATAAGAAGGTGCGGCAACCACGCTACTTCTTCACGAGCGGTGCAAAGTGAATTGTGTTTGTTTTCACCGACCCCCCCCCCCCTTTTTATTTAATTGAAGGCAAAATCCTCAAACTTCACCCCGAAGCCGAAAAAATGATGACGTTTTACGCAAAGATGTTGGATCACGACTATACGACGAAGAAAGATTTTAACAAAGAATTTCTTCGGCGATTGGCGGAAGGTTTGTTTCGTGCGCTGCTCCTACCAGCTCCTTGCTGGGAAGTTGTGCACGTGGGCGTCGGAAGAAGTTTCCAGGGGAGGGGCAATAAGGGGTGAGATTTCATTTTTCTAACTCTGTGATACGAAGAGAAAATTTTGCTTCTACTGAAATATTCATAGCAAAATATACAATTTCAAAATCCAGGGGGAAATGCCTCCTTTACCCCTTTCCGATGCCCATGGTTGTGCAGCTTTCACTACACTGTCAATCGTGGATGATGCTTTCCAATCCTCAGGCGTAGAAATATTTTTCCTCCCCAGGTGATGACGCCAGAAGGGAGGGGGCATCGTCACCGATCTGGGTAGATGTGACTTTACCGCGGTCAGCAATTACTTCAAGATGAAGTCGGAGGAGAGGAAAGCTCGCTCGAAAGAAGAGAAGCTAGTGAGTCAAACGTGTCAGGCTTTCCGAAACAACGTGTCTGAAACGGAAAAGCAAGATCGCTCACCTCTGTTCATCCATGGCTGCATTACGGCAGCGATCCCATTTTTTGTGTGTTGCTTTTGACTCAGTTACACAAACTGCGTACTGGCCTGACTTGTTTGTTTTGGCTGCAAAAACAATATTTTTTGTTTATTATTATCCAACAGCAGCACCCACAACTCACCCCTTCCTGATCGCTACCTTACCTTTCGCAGGAGGAGAAAAAGAAGAACGATGCGATGGTGGAGGAGTACGGCTACTGCAACTGGGATCACCATAGCGAGAAGATCGGCAACTTCAAACTCGAGCCCGCCGGACTGTTCCGCGAGAGAGGGAACCATCCCAAGATGGGAAAGTTAAAAAAGAGAATGGTGCCCGAAAACATCATCATCAATTGCAGCAAGTAAGTGTTTCTGGCGCTCGATTCCAGATTTGCTGCAACTGAGTTTTTTTCGCTGAGAAATTTCGGTAATTTGTGTCACAGTTGTATTAAAACGCACCATAACAGTGTTCATTAGTCTATAATCTATATTTTCGGATATTCTGACCAAAATGACTGCATCTTTTTGGTCATATTGGGTCTATGACCGAAAAAAACAGCTGTACAACGCGGTGCTTTTTTTCACGGTTAATGTCAGTAGCAACAGCAGCTGTGTTGGTTTTGCGAGCGTTCTTGTTCTTGTTGTTCAGTAAACAACTGTCACGTCACGTGTTTTGACTATTTCCGGCCGCGATGTGTGGGTGATGAGTGATGATGCAAGCGACTGAGGGAGGAT
>Ga0210059_1009367_pt1 | contig 15313 bp, 8 predicted proteins | sample Ectturendosymbi2_FD_188042 | JGI IMG/M metagenome (GOLD analysis project Ga0210059, IMG submission 188042) | Ecteinascidia turbinata endosymbiont from Florida, USA - Sample 2 (SPAdes) (version 2) | ecosystem: Host-associated > Tunicates > Ascidians > Unclassified | place: Key West, Florida... | reverse complement strand
GATGGCTTACGCATAAGCCAAAACATTGAATAAAACAATGTGTTTGATTATTGTGGCTGTTTTATTTGTCATAAAAAAAAGTTCATTCTGATTCTCTGTGTGGACTGGAACATGTTTTTATGCTACAACCTCAACAAAATTAATGTGTATGTCATTGTGAGTTACAGTATACATCATGAATTATATTGTAGCTGAAAATGTAGATTTTTGATGATGCCATATTAGATATTTTGCAAAAATTGTTTGTTAGTTGGTTAACTAAAGGTGTTAACACCTTCGAAGCCAGTATGATTTCAGCCTAAATCCAGCAGTTTGCATGTGTCCTTGCATGGGCATAACTCTACTGCCAACTGTGCTAGATAACTGTTCAAACCCTCAAAAGACTCAGCAAGCCTTCGAATCTGCAATGAAAAAAAAGTTTTTGGGTTTGGGTTTCGTTTTGTTATGAGTGATGTCATAAGTGGAATACTTGCCAAGTCTTTTGATGGCTTGAACAGCTCTCTTCTGCAATCAGCTAAGGAGTTATGCCATTGCTAAGACACACAAAATATGCTTGATTTTAGGCCAATTTCTGAAGTATGATATATTCGTATGCTGGCAGCCAAAGTGTTAATAAAGATGTTGGTGGACTTACTATAATGCACTGACAATGAAAATATGCACAAAAGCTGTCGGTGGTGAATATTTATAAGTTACGCCCAAAGGAAATGTCACCTGATATAAGGTAGGCCTATGACCGCACAGTCACAGCATAGCAGTGGCAACACTTGTGAAAACTACTGAGTCATTGCTGAGATTAAATCCCAGCCACAACCTAACTGTCAACCCAAATCCTAAACACTACAACACTAAAACTGCAATCCCAAAACCCCAACCATAGAACCCTAACCGTGAAACCTTAACGTTCAAAACCCTGAACCTAAAACCCTAGGCTGAAAACTTGTGTCCGTAGATGCAATGACTCAGCAGTTCTCACACAGCATTGTTGCCATCATGGACGGTAAAGTGGTTAAGTTAGGGTACCTTATGCAAGGTGAAATTTTTATTGCGTGTAATTTTGTAAATACTTACCACCGACAGCTTTCATGCATATATTTGTTGCCAGTGCATCATAATGAGTCCACCAACATGTTAATTAGATTGTTTTCTGATTTGGTGTTCAACTAAAGTTTGACTATAAGTTTTTTGTAAAAATACTGGTAGTTTATCTGCATAGCTTCGAAATTTGTATACTTATGCAACGATGATGAAATGCAAATTTTGTTGGGTTTATGTCATATTTTCATGTTAATTCAGAAAAAAATTGTTCATGGTTTTATAACTTGTTGTGCAATTCTTGTAGTTACATAGTACAATCTACATTTGGTACACCTATGGGGAAAAAATCTGGCCAGTCAAAGTTATTTGCAGATCAAGCTTGGCAATGGACAAAGAATCAAAATTGTTCAGAAATAGGAGATGTTGAGGTCTCCACAGCATATAGACTGAAACTCCCAATTTGCAAAGCTTGTAAAAGAAACTGTCAATACAATCCTAGATGTTTGCTTGGTTTGGGTGAGTCATGTTGGTCAACAGCAAGCACTAAATTAGCATATCAACAAGAACTTGAAAAAAACATTAAGGAGGGTGAAGCAGAAAGAAGAAAACCTGGAGAATTGGTTGGATTAAAAAATCTTGGTGCTACGTGCTATGTCAACATTTATTTGCAGTTGTGGTATTTTAACTTACGCTTTAAGAATGCTGTATATATGTTAGATACACCATGCAGGTCTTCACCTAATCAATCAAATGCCTTGTCTTTATGTGACCATTTGCAGTTGATATTTGGCCTGCTGGAGTGTAGTATTTCAACATGTGTTGATCCAGCTGGATTTATTGACTGTTTGGGCCTAGCTACTGACTTACAGCAAGATGCTCAAGAGTTTTCCAAGCTTTTCATGGGCATGCTGGAAGCAAAACCAGAATTATTGCCAGTTATTCAAGGGCAATTCAGTGGTCTGTATGAATACCGTACTGAATGTTTAACATGTCATGCAGTAACTGAATGCCCTGCTATGTTTTATGAACTTGATTTAAACATACAAGGTAACAAAGACCTGAAGAAGTGCATACAGGAGTTTCTCAAAGAAGAAATGCTCACTGGAGAAAACCAATATTATTGTGACAAATGCCAGGGAAAGCAAGATGCTGTTCGATGTATTAAACTGAAGAAACTTCCTCCTACTCTGAGTTTACAACTGCTTCGCTTTGTTTATGATTGTTCAACACATCAGCGCCACAAACTATCCACAAATTTAACATTCCCAGATCAGTTAAATTTTTCAGACTTTGTCACCTGTAACAAGGAGAGTGTTTTCAGGAAAGACATGGTATACCAATTATCAGCAGTGCTTATACATCGAGGTCCCAGTGCTTCTTCTGGACATTACATAGCCCACATTTTAGACACCACAAGTGGAAATTGGTACAAGTTTAATGATGAAGTGGTTGTGAAAATGAAAAGTGGAAAAAAGCTAGACTTGGGTGGAATAAATGAAGCTGAGCTTCTGCAACAACCATCCTGTAAAAAATCAAAACTTTCAAAAGGTTTTCATTACTCAAAAGATGTTTACATGCTTGTTTATTCAAGAAAAGCCAGTGAAGATGTACCTGCAGTTACAGTCCCCAATCATATACAGAAGATGGTAAATCAACACAACGAGGCATTTGAAGCCAGCTTACTGCAAAGACTAGAAAGTGTTAGAGAAAAGCACTTGGAACAAGAAGAAACACAAAAAATGATAAGAAGGTTTGTTGAAGAAATGCAGTCTGAAAGTAATGCCCATGAGTGGGTGACCACTGCATTAATTAAGCAATATCTTAATCCCAACTTGGTTCATCAAATACCCTGTCCAGAAATTACTTCTTGTGTGCATGGAAATTTAAGTATTGAAAGTGTTTCTTCTATGAAATATTTACCACTGTCTGCAGCTAATCTCTTGTATAAAAAATTTCCCCACGCAGTGAGAAATAACCTGAAATGTTGCAGAAACTGTGTAGAAAATCAATGCTTGTTGCTGCAGAAAAAACATAAACTAGCATCAGATGCTAGCTTGTTGAATCAAATACTGACAAATAACACAACAGAAGGTAATGGTAATGTTGGATTTTATGTGGGAAAACAGTCATTGCGGAAGTGGAAGTCACTTGCACAGCAGAAAATTGAATCTTGGCACCAAACTGGGACATCAAGTCATAGTGAAATGCCCAGTGCTATTGATGATGTAGTAGATAGTTCTGAAAATGATGATGGTGCTATATTTAACGGTGATATTCTTTGTGACCATGGTAATTTGTCTCATGATGGTAAGATGTATCGTGTGGTGCCAGGAAGTGCATGGCAAATTTTAAAGGAATACTTTTCTGATGCTGTTGAGGTTACCCTTCAAACTGAACCATGTTGTCAGTGTCTTGCTCTGCTTCACAAGAAAGAAGAATCTATACTTGCTTTTAAAAAACTAGCTGAAGAACAAAAATCTGATCTGAAATGGCTGTTTTTAGGAAAAAATAGACCTTGTATGAACCTGAAAGGCCTGAAAACCAAGAGCTCACTGTGGTATGAAGAATTTTATGTACTGTCAAGTGCATTTGTGGATAAATGGAGAGAATTTGTGCGACAACCTTATAATCATGATGCAGTGGTAGAAATAAACAACAAAAATTTTTTGTGTCCACATGAAAAACTGCTGTATGATCCCATAGAGCTGGTTTCACCTGAATTGAACTCATGTGGCAATCGCCCAAATTTTGTGTTGTTATGGAGTGAAGAGTGGAAATTGATTAAAAAACATTTTGTTGTTGATGTTGCTGTGAAATTGACTAAGGTTCTAAGTTCACACTGTGCTGTTGTTCTGGACAAACTAAATGACACAAATGTGTTACCAAGTGAAAATTATAATGATAAAAAGTCTCACATTACATCTTCAGGCAAGGTTGAAAAAGACCCTTCTGTACTTATAAGATCAAGTGAAAAAATCCATGTTGAAGTTGAAAACTGTACATCATTTGAAGTTTCCCCTCCATCAGTCATATATAGTCCTGAGCTCTGCAAAGATTGCATGGCACATTTAGCTCAAGAAGAACAAAAACAGCGTTGCAAATTTGAAAATGCAGACATTTATATTTATAAATGTGCTGATGGACAGGTCAGATTTGATGATATTTCATTCAATAACTCTTTTGGAAGCAGTTCCATAGCAAATTCTCGCAAAACAAGACGTTGTGTTCGGGGTGAGAAAAAAATTGAGAATGTGTCATCGAATTGGTCTGTAAAAGATTTAAAATTAAAAATAATGTCAAAATTTTCAATTGCACCATTTGATCAGAATCTTTATTTTGCTGGGAAATTTATAGCTGATGAAACTTCATCATTAGAAAGTTGGTCAATGTACCCAGATTGCACTGTAATCCTTGTTGAAGATAAACCTGATCCTGAAAACTTGGCTGTGGTGTTTGAACCTGTTGTGCAAAATGAACCTGAAAAAGGGTTCAAAGGAACTGCATTAATAGGAAGCATGGTTATCTAAATAATATCTGCACAAAATTTTCCTTAAATATGGACTTTTTGATTTAATAGCAAGCAAAACGTTAAAGATTAATGATGCATATATGGTGTCATAAGTGAATTTTTGTAGTTAGACTTTCCATGTTCACAGGATGCTTTAGTAATTCTTTATTAATGGGAGTTATGGATAGTTTTTGAGCAATTTAAATCTTGTCAATATGAATTATGTGCCAGCTTTGAAATGGGAGTTTTATTAACCATGCTAATTTCATATTGTTTTTTTTTATCTTTGCATCTAATATCAGATGATTATCTTGAAAGGATAATTATTTTAAGAATCACAACTATTGTACTTGACATGTTTGCTGCCGGCGTACAAATATAGCGTACCAGGAAATCGGCCTAAAGTCAAGCATATTTCGGTTGTCTTACCAACCACATAGCTCTGCAGGTGATTGCGCTGGAGAGCTGTTCAAACCCTCAGAAGACTCGGCAAGTCTGAGTCTGCAGTGAAAACAAGTTTTGGGTTTTGTGTTCCGGGTTTTTTGTGAGTGACATCATGAGGTAGGTTTTTGGACATGTTGGCTCATGTTACCTGGCCCAGGCCCTAACTGCTAGACATTAGTTTTTCTCTGAAGTTTTCATTGGAAACTAGGCTAGAATCTAAGTCTTTTGAGCCCTTGATCAACTTTCTAGCATTTGTGGTTCAAAAGTTATGATTTAAAATAATCAATTTACTATCTAATTAGTGGATTAATTACTAATTTTTTATTTTTAGGTCATAACTTTTGAAACTGAAAGCCCAGCAAGTCATCCAAAGTGTCAAAAGACTGGATTTTTGCCTAGTTTCCAATAGAAACTTAAACGAAATACTACCATCAAGCAGTATGGGTCTAGGGCCAGATGAAGTGGGCCAAAAAGGCCTAAAGCTACTACACTTAGGATGTCACTCACAAAAAAATGAAAACCAAAAATTTCTTTTCATTGCAGACTCAAAGACTTGCTAAGTCTTTTGAGTGTTTGAACAGTTCTCTAGCGCTTTCGGTGATGGAGTTATGCCCACGCAAAGACACGTGCAAACTGCTGGTTTTTAGGTTAAACCATACCAGCAGCTAAGGTGTTAATGCTACTATTTCTGAGCAGGTCTGTGTGTTCTTTCAGCTCAGTGACGTTTCAACAACTTTTGAATGGATAGAGTATTTTTTACTACCCCTGCCCACTGCTGCGCTGATGACATTTTATTGCTTGTTGTGTGCATGTATATTATATGTTTATTTTTTTTCGTCAGTGATCATTGTGGAATTGCAAAGAATCAGAGCAGTTGAGGTAGTATGTATTGAACTGAAAAAACACTAATGGAAGCTGAACATATTTCTGATTCTACTCTGCCCACATCTAGCAAATTTCCTGAATCTACTACTAAAGTCAATGATGTCATTTGTTCATTTCTGGTTGAGCACACTGATATTCAAACAATGAAACAAGACCTCCAAGCTCTGCTTTCTACTTTTAGGACAGAAAAGTTGAAAGCGTTTGGAAAAGATGATGCTATTTTGCAGATGGATGGTGTCAGAAGCAAGCAGGGGAAACTTGCTCGCTTGCATTTTGGATTACACGCTCAGATTAACTACAACGAAAATGTAGATACTCCTGAAAACTATAAGAAACGTCAAGAGAATCTTTCTGAATTGCTAGATGGCTTGGAAAATTTAAGCTCTGCAATTGAATTATTAAACTCTGCTAAAACTTCAATTCACTGTCATAATATGACAAAATAAAATGCGGTTGTCTCAGAGACTGATGACAATGTCTTTAGCATCCATGAACATTTTTCCAGCTGATACTCTTTTGCATGAGGTCTTACTGTTTCAACTGTAATCTTGTCAAAGTGTCCCTGGCTTGCTTCACTAAAGATATCTCTGTGAAATTCATTGCACTAAACATGACTTCCACCTTCATTTTTGAAGATAGGTTGTGTAAGTCAGTTTCATGTAGCCTTTAATAATTTGATGTTTTCGCACATGAAAAAATTATGGTAGTTACTTAATTCATTGTTCTTTTCATTTTGTTTTAGTTAGTTGCTTTACAAATGTTATTGTGGAATGTAGCTTACCTTGTCACAATCATAGTGAATTCATATAGAAAGTATATATTCTTCAATACAACAGCAAATTATGCTTAATTGACCTAAAAATTGAAATGTCATAACAACTGAAACAATAATGATCTTAAAATGTGAAGTTTATTTTCATTTCTCCAGATGATTTGTTTATATTGTATTTGAAAAGCCCTCACCTCTTTCAAGTGACAATTTGTCGATTTTAATCAAAGTTTTTTTCGCACACCATGTTTGTTGAATAGTAATGAGAAAAAGCCATCCATAAACAAGAATTCGAAGCTAATTGTGTGTGGCTTGTGTCTAGTGAAACTAAAGCTCTTGAATTTGGTTCGTGTTTGGACAGTTGTTTTTGGACACTCTTTCACAATGCTGTGAAACTTGGGCAGTTTCTAAGTAAATGCTGCCTTTGAATTTACTAAATTTGCTTTGGTAATATTTATGTGGTAGGTTTCACCAGAGAAAGTGTAGACTTGCCATTTTGTTTACATGTGGTTATTCTCTCCTATGGTTAAGGTGTAATGAATGTGAATAGCTGCATCTTTGTGCTAGTTTGTCATCCCATCTCTTTATGATTGTTTAAAAGTTAAAAGTAGATGGTTGCGTCCACTGAATTTATGTCTAGTTTCATGAAGTGCATCTCAAGACTGAAATTCTATAGAACAGATTGCTATTTACAGCTGTATTTAAGAAATCAGCTTTGAAAGAATGATGAAACACTTTTTTGTATAATCCTTCTAGCTTGTACTCCAGTTTAGGTTAAGCTTGCTTGCAATGTTTTTTTTCTGTGAAAGCTGAAAACGTCTTCTTGATGGTTGTGCTACTTAATGAAATTGCTACATGTACTTCTGTAGGTTAAGGCATTCCTTCGTGTGAGTCAGCATGTAATTACCTTCATCTACTCAAGCAAACACCACCTTGCGTTGTACTACCAAAGCTGCGGTGGTCTTGTGGGCAAGAGACGTATGTAATTTGTTGAAGCTCTGAAGTTTGCTGATAAAACACTCTTCCTTTATACTTGGGTAGTGGATGGTAGTGAACTAACCTGCTAGTGCTATTATGCACCAGATGCATGTTGGTGATTATTCACATTTGTAAATGCAAGTATAAGAGCAATGCAGACTAAAACTTGCTGGGCTTATGCTTTTGTTATAATAATCACTAGATGATATAGGTTATGTGCATGGCCTAGCTGTAAATAGTGTTCTTGTGACCTTACCTGCAGAATAACTGTCAAATAGACATATCAAGATGCGATGTTTTCTGAAGATTAAGAAATGTGATAAGCAATGTTTTGAACGTGTGGATTACATGGATTGCTGAAGAAAACGTCGCCTATCAATTACGTAAAAAATTTCACTGTGGTTTTCGTTCGCGACTGCACTGTCTGTGGATTTTTACTAAGGGTGACACCTGCCTGTGCAGCATATAGTTAGAAGTAGCATTTGACATTACTGTTTGTTTTTTTTTGTTTAAAAACAGCTGATGAGTAATACAACGTAAGCCCTCGCCATAAAGACCCGTCATCGTATGATGTTTCAGTGCGCACTGCATGTGCGTACGCACATACTTGCTAAAGACAGGTACAGGAAGTTGCAATCACGATTCAGTTTAGCGCGGTGCTGCCACTGAGCAGTGTGTCAGGACATTGCGTGGCGACAATACAGCCGCATTGGTGTAGTGCACTGTCAGCCAGTTTTGTAGATTTTGTTGTTGCCACCGGTGAAATCGAATTACTACTGCTTTCTTAGGCCTGTTTCTGATGGTTGTGAGAATGAAAAAGTTTTATCCTTGTTTTGCTAGAAAACCAGAAAAGATAACATGAGCTGTTTGTGGTACGTTGCGCTGCTATCCAACTGCGTTTGCGCCAAACAAGCGTAGCAGCTGTCGTCGCTCTAGTTTTTGCTTTATGGTGGTGCTGCGCGAGCTTACGTTTTGATCATTTCGGTGTAAACTTTTCGGTGCTTTTTCTCCAACAAGCATTTGTTGTAACTGTTTGTCTTATCGCAGGTAAACCACTTCGTGTGAAGTGAGTTTTTTTTTAAATTTTTTGTCCGTGAAAAAGCAGCGTTAGAAGAATGTTTGCAAACAGCCTGGTAGATACTTGTTTATAGTTGGTGTAATTTACAGATGCGTGTCGGCATATTGAGTGAAAAGAATGGAAAGGAAGCGAAGCACAAGAAGTGTGAGAAGACTATCTATTAAACGAGAAAAGCAATCAGAAATACTACTGTCTAAGCTTCCCTACGCAAATCTGGAGTTCGAGGATGCTTTAGGTGGTTTAATTAACACGAGGCGTTTTATTTTTGCTTTGGCAAGTGTCTGCTGTTGCAAAACGCTTACATCAAGGCTTGATTGAAACGAAACATTTTGTTAATGTGGTAACTTCACGTTGTATATCGCGTGTGATCTTATGTGGTATTTAATTATCAGATTTCCTGTGGCAAATGACGTATGAAGACGCTTCAATGCTTGTACATTCAAAATGGCATAATGTTTTTTTTTTACTCTCCAAAAATTTAATTTATGCGAGTAAGAAATGAAGGTTTGAAACTTTGCAGCATTAGTGCCTGACTCCCATTTTGAATAATTTTTATGTTACCTAATATTTTGTTTGTCACTGTGGAAGAAGCGAGGTTCTAAATTTAAAAAAAAACAGCCCTCTTATTGTTTCATGAAGAAGGTCATTACAGCAGCGCCTGACTATGCACAATGCTTATTTTGTGGGTACTGTAGCAGCATTTTGTGTATGTGTTGGGAAGCGTTATGACCGGTAAAATCCTAATACAAGTTTGATAACCTGCAATACCGTTATATCGCAGTTTCACAGTTACAAGTATCAGATGTTCTGAACAACTGCATATTTGGCGATGACGGCTCGCTGAACTTCGACCTTACCTCGCATCGTGCATCTCCTGTCGTGAGAAAGCAGCAGTCTTGCTTATATCACCGTTGCTATCACAACACAGCCCTGGTGCCTTTGTGGCAAGTTTTCGCTTCACAAGACCAAGTTGCCACTGGAAAAATATTACTGGGCAAGCTGATGGTGAGTATATGCAATGTAACGTAGGTGTACCATCGTAAATAGGCGGAAATACATTTCTGTTTGATTCAGAGTGTCAGTTGGTGGAAAAAGCATGCGGTGAGAAAAGTAAATAAGTTTCGGTTGGTTCTGGGTTAGGTCGTAGAAAGATCTCGAGTTAGAGTGTTTGACGCTTATGTAGCAGAGCTTCTTTTATCCGTACATTACGGAACCAACTTAATTTCTGGCAGATATGCATAGTTTTCGTTTGCTAATTGTCATTCTGTCCCAGGTTTCATACTGTGGCTGTTTGTTTATCTTGTAGCATGTATCCGCTGCATTGGCTCCATTGCTGGGCTCTGCTAATCATCAAGCAGAAGTAGTGCAAAAGCAATTCATCAACTTCTCTCAAGTCTCCTTCCACAGCTACAAGCAATACGTTATGGTACTGGTAGTCTAACTTCGACTTATTTACCACGCGGCCGAGTCGCTTTAGTGCAGGGGTTCCCAAACTTACTCTCGCCATGTACACCTTCAGCATTTTGATAGATGAGCATGTACCCCTCAAATTTCTTATGACAAAAAAGGTGAGGAAAACAACAAAAACATATGTACCAACAAGCATATAATCATTTTTCAACAATAATATTCACCATGGGCGTCCACAGGGGGCAAAACTGAGCATTTGCCCTCTTGGAAATTCGGACTAAGAATCAAAAGTCTCTAGAAAATATGAAGTCAGTATTTTAACTTCGATTAATTGATTTAATTCTTGCATTAACAGTGTTTTTGGCGGCATGACACCCACACTGCACAAGAGGCAGGTTGCGAAACTTGCGACGGATTGTTCTATCGTTGGTCTCTATTGCGTAACAATAACATGGCAACAAATCTTCAAAGATTCAGTTTAAGTAATTGTAGAAGGTGTTTAGCCCGCATGTAACTGTTGAATACAGACATCTGTGGCAGCGAGACAGTGGCCGCTGATTGCCGAAAGGCACGTAGTTTTAACTGTGTGAAAAGAAGCATGGGTGAATCTGTAGCAATGGTTCCACAAGTTTGAAAAATCCATTGTTAGTGGGAGACTTTGAGTGTGAACCTGGGTTTATTTTTTAAGCCATTGACCAATTTTTTTTAAATAACCAAAAAAATTATGTCCATGCGGATGCGGTTATAAAGCCTGAACAGATGGGCTAGTGAATACTGTTACGGCGAGTTTTAATACGATGGAACAAATGACCGAAATATCTCAGCGAAAAAATTACAGGTGTGGTCAATTTGCCTTGAGTGAATAGCTTAATTAAACTACGCTTATGCAGGCTTCTTTTCACACAGTATGAAACTGTGTGACTTGTTAGAATTCGTCACATCTTAATCGTTAAGGTTTATTTCTGACTTCTGAGCAAGTACTGAGTGCAAATCTACATTTGCCTGTGACGACATTTCATAATTCATCTGCTAAATTTTTTTAAGCCTGCATGATATTTTAACTTCAGATTAGGAAAATAAGAAGTGAACCAAATAACCGCCCGGACTATTATAGCGCAGTTGCATATTGCCTGTGTCTGAACAACTACACATACACACAAAACTCACACATTTGAAGTTTTGTTCTAGTGGTTTCAAATGTAGTGGGCCTTCAATAGCTATTGAAAAGGTGATCTGGGCTGCGACAAAAAAAGTTTGCCGATCACTGGTGTAAGGTGACAACTACAAATAGTATTCAAACTCAGTATAACGTTGGACGTACCGCGTAAGGTGACAGGTACACATACCGGTAGTATTCAACTCAAATATTAACACCATATAAACACCCACCTAAAATAAGCGCCCATGGGCGGACTAAAGACTGGGCGGCTTTCCGGAAAACCCCGATATGAGCATTCCCCATGAAAAAATAAAAAAATCAAAGACAAGCAAGGTTTTATTTAAAGAGTGATTGATCGCGTCGGACGATATCTCAGACGTTTGCAGCTCTTGTTTCTAAGTGACGGTACCAAGTCTTGTTAGGTAAAATAAAATCGTAATTTGTGGTTTCGTTAGTCGTAATGGAAAATGGCAATACTTCTGTGAAAAAAGTACCCTGTTTTGAAAATCTGCAGATAGCCTATGGTGAAAATTATCATAATAAACCAGGCTATGGCTGCCAACGAAGCGCATTTTTTGTGACTGTTGCCATAACAAGGTAAAGTGTTTTGTGAACATCCATTTGCATTGCATCTATCGCAACCTAAAAAGGGCAAGGAAAAGGCCGGTGTTATCTCCCATGGAAAAATATTTAGACGCCCATTGTGTTCACTGATAAATGCATAATAAATTGGAAACGAATAATACATAAACATATTTTTCCCTTCAATTACTAACTACAAATGTACCCATTCGGATAGGCAAATGTATCCCCAAGGGTACATGTACCCCAGTTTGGGAACCCCTGCTTTAGTGTATCGTTATCTATACGATGACAGTAACTCGTTAAACTTTCGCCTTAGGTTGAAAGGGATTTTTTGTATTAGTATAATAAATCTTTACGGACAGGCGCGTTCGTGGATTCAAAGTTGTTCTGATCTAATCTGTGATGATATCACCCTTGGCGCTGTGTTGGCGTGGGATAGCTATTTCGCGCTCATCGCTTTAATTGTGCGCAGGACACAACATCCGGGATATCGATAGACGCAGAAGAACTCGCTGCTCATTGTTGGGCAATTTCTAGAGACCGTTTCCTCAACAATCCGTTGATCAATACACTGGATTCGGTTGTCCCTTCTGGTTTGGCCGATGCAATCTACTGGCTGTTTTGTGTCTTTTGTGCTATTACCGAACCCGACACATATCCTCCAAGTGTGGACTATGAAGAAGTATGTTGAATTTAAGAGATAGATCCTGTCAGTGTAGTTTTCGATCTCAACTTTCATTTCTTAAATTTGCTTGGTTGAAGCATACTGCTCGACTCTAAAATAGAGAGTTACGACCATTCTTTCTTGCTGATAGTTTGCTGTTAGTCGCGGAATGATTGCCTAATTACCGTTGATTTCCAGATGGATCTTCTTCTTCGTAAACTGTTTGCCAGCCTTGGAATACCATGGGAATCAAACCACGAGTTTGACTTGTCTTATTCTGACGACAGTGTCTCAGACAAGACCAGCGAGCATGACCCGCCTGCACCGCCGACGGTAAGTATTGCTTGTGGCGTGCAGCGTCGTTTATGCAGCATTTCCTTTGCATGGCAATTGTGGTGCGAAGCGATACAAACGATTATGTGTTGATTGGTTTAAACCGGAAAGTTCGTGGAAACGAGGTTATGCAGCAGTAGCTTATTTAAGCTCTGATGATACAAGTCAATTGCGTTTCATGAAATCATCAAAAATATTTTAAGTCGTGTTCCTGTTTGTACTTGGTTTCATCCTCGTTCAAAACGGTTTCGCTGTCCAAATACTTGCTTCAAACAGGGTAATCGGTCGCAGGCGTGTGTCGTGTTCATTTGCATCACGTTATCATGTTGATATTCTTGCGATCGAAAGAAAGCACGTGACTCGACAACAACCAGCAAATCAGATTTCAGTGTCACACCCGCGTTGAGCCGTAGATCTATTGATTTCTCGCAGCATAAGATGTCCAAAGTTCACACTCAGCTGATAACATTCAGTGGAAAAAACGTGTTGTTCGTAGCAGTACCTGTATTTTTTCACTAATTTTCTCGTGCGCCATCTTAGTTCCTGTTTGTGTCGCCTGTGTCAGTGAAGCTCGGTGCAACAAGTGCAATGGCAAAGCCAGTCCAATTTTTCTTCTTATTGTGAATGACTTGACTGAACCCCACCACCCTGAGTCAGTTGTCAGACGTCATTCCTTTTTGTAAAATCAACGAACCGTTCAAAACCAATCGGTTGTAGAATATTTAGAAAATCATTTTTTTTCATTCTGCATAGCGCACATCGATTTTTTGTGCCAGCATACAGTACCAGTGTCATATCCAAGAGATTCGCGAGGAGTTTTCTGCCTGTTAAACCCATACGTGAATTTTGATCGCCGCAGAATTGACACACATCAGGTCGCAGGTGGACTAAGATTACTCTGAATCGGTGGATGAATTTAAGATTTGAAAATTCAAACTGAACGTAACAAAGAACCGGCTCTGTGCGAAGTCACAGAAAGCAAACTTCACCCTCGTGTTTTTTATCAGACCGCCGGATGTGGAATTGTGATCTTGTGACGTTCCGTCATGTTTACCTGCAAGTTGAAAGATCAATATTAAGAACATTAGGAACATCATGCAATGCTTTTGTTTTGGTATAATTGCAAAACCTCATAAATGATTAGGCATGTTAAGTTTTGAGTGTATTTAGTCTTTCAACGAAATCTCGGTTAACAGTGTATCGTAAACAAAGCAAAAAGACCATATGGAGTAGAGCTAAGCGCTATTACATCAATTTTCATGGTATTCGTGTAGAAGCTGGGTTTACCGCGCAGCTTCACCTTTTGCGTGTGAGCTTCATTTTTTTGATGTATGTCGAGACATTACCGCGCTATATCTATAGTTGAAAAAATGAAGTATCATAAATAATAATTAGCGTGTGGATTTGTGTTCTTTCAATCACGCCGTAACACTTTCGCGCAGGTTACATTCTCGCAGTTCTTGTCAGTGATCGCTGACATGGTGGGCGGCGACGTTGCTCGTTCCAGCGCCTTCGTTAGAGCTGTTCAGCGTCTGTGCTTGTCCGAGTACATGGAAGTGATGAAAACGGTACGTTGCGCCAAGCAAGTTTTCGTCATATCTCGTTTGTGTTATTCCGCGTACATCGCACACCAGTTCCTGCCGAGAACTGGCGTGGCTAACGACGCTTGTCACGGTCAACCGTCTCATCCAAAGTAGATGCCCTTGTATGCCGAACTCTTGCAAGGCATTCCGCATTCAGTGTTGGTTTCTCTCGCTGCTCGTAGCGAGAAGACGATGGTGCGAAAAGCCGAGGCAATGTCGTGCGTCACTAAATTGCATCGTATCGTGCCTTTCACACAGGGCTGGCTTTCTGCGAAAAAGCGAAATAGCGAGACTTGGAAAAAGCGCTGGGCGGTCCTTCGCGGCTCGAAACTCATTCTTTACTCGTCAAACTTATGCCTCGAATTAAAGGATGAAATCCGTCTTTCAGACAACGTGCATATTGAAGTGAGTGACTGTTTAGTAAACCTAGATTACCATAAACATGTGCTTGCTTTTCTCGCTTCGGTGAGAATAGTAAATAAAAATTTTCAACGAGAGCGTTACACAAACAGTTCACGATTTAAATCTGTCCAGAATTGTGTCGCTTGTCAACGTTTCAGTTCTGTTTTGCTGGATCGCTATTTGATATGAATCGAAAGCTCAGTATACTTTGATAATTCATCTTCCTGCCTTTGATTGGCAACCAGCACGTTGTCCGCAGTTACGACCCACCATCACTTTTATTCGCTCCCTCAAAAATGCAATGGGCTTAATTACGAAAAAACATGCGCCAATCTACACTGTTTACCTTTCTCGTTGATGTCACGTATGTTGCTTGGCGTCATTTGAAAGCTCGCATGATTTTGTTCATGCTCATACCCGTATTTCCTCCGGAGAGGATCAAGGGGCGACAGCCGCAGGAGGACTCGAAATCCATCA
>Ga0210059_1009366_pt1 | contig 15313 bp, 11 predicted proteins | sample Ectturendosymbi2_FD_188042 | JGI IMG/M metagenome (GOLD analysis project Ga0210059, IMG submission 188042) | Ecteinascidia turbinata endosymbiont from Florida, USA - Sample 2 (SPAdes) (version 2) | ecosystem: Host-associated > Tunicates > Ascidians > Unclassified | place: Key West, Florida... | reverse complement strand
CATCCCCCCACAGTTAGTGGCGTAACTAAAGGTTTGAGCCAGGGGGGGGAACTTTTCTGAAGGTGGCCCGTTAGCCATCGTGTGGGCATGCAATAACTAGTTTCTAAAAACTCACAAACGTTACATATATATGGCCTTAAGTCTTCCTTTGTTCGCGCCACATATATACGGTTGTAAGTCTTCGAGCATACCCCGTTCATGGTGAATCGCACATTCAATGACACGCTAACCGAGAGGCTGGAACAAAGGGTACTCGAATAACACAAAAATGGTTATACTGTATAGCGAAGTACACAGCAGATGTTAGATTGTAAACACAACTAATACAGGCATGGGCGTCCGCAAATATTTTTCCAGAGTAGGCAAAGTCGACATTTTGGTTGTCCATTTCAGGCTGCTGACGATACAAATGCAAATAGACGTTCACATAACGCTTTACCCTTGCTGCATTACAAAGAAAATGAACCACGTTACTGCAACAGTCCCAAAAATGCGCTTCGTTGGCAGCAGTGTTTCCTTTCACACGGCATAAAGCTCGTTGGCAGCAATATTTCTTGTCAGTTTTCACATTGTATGTTTCTTTTCACACCGTGATTTATTGCTATCAGTAGTCGCTGCCTCGCTGCATTACCTGCCACAGATGTCTGGGTTCAGCAGTCACATGCAGCAAAACGCCTACTGCCGTAACTTAATGAACCTTTGTTGCCACGTTATTGTTACGCGATAAAGGCTAAGTTTACAGCTTTCCTCCCCCAAGTTTCGCAACCTGCCTCTGCAGGCAATGTAGCGGGTTTGGTGAACTGCAAGCTCATCAGTCATCACTGCATGATGCCCGAACAGTAAATCCGGCTCTTGTGCAGTGTGAGTGTCATACCGGCAAATGAAACTGTCATTGCAAGAACTAAGTCAATTAGGCTGCTGACTTTAGGTGTTCCAGAAATTTTTGGTTCTTAGACCCGATTTCTAGGTGGTAGCAAATACCCATTTCCCTCTTCCCATGAACACAAGGGGATGACAAACACCGAAATAGCGCACCAGCTATGACTACTTTCACTTATCAAATTTCAGTATAGCAGTGGGAAGAAAATGAAGACATTTTGACAACAGGTTCTGAAGTAAATGGCTATAAACGTCTCATGGAGATGCTCAGCGGCGCACAAAAGCATGTAAATTGTTTTGACCACGGTATCAAACGCTTTTGCGAGATATTTTTAACTTGAGACGTACAACCGTTTGTTTTCAAAGAATTTAAATCATGATTTGATGGTTGGCATTAATTATAAAATCAATTTAATTATGTATTACTATTTGTCTTGCGCATATCCTCAATATGGAGGGGATAAAAGAGTAACCAAAGAAAATGCAACTAATACTGACTACTTTATCAAGATAATAATTGAAACTGTGCAACAGCGTATACTAGTCACAGGGTTTTTTTAAAGTGTTTTAGGGACCCGATTCGGGTCCCTAGAATTTCCAATCGGGTCCCTAGAATCAAAGAAAATTATCATCGGGTCCCTACAGTCACAGAAAATCGGGTCCCTAGAATCAGCGAAATCCATACCGGGTACCTAACATTTTCCTTAAAAAAAAACCTGCTAGTCATAAATGTGAACTTTTCAATTACTGCTACATGTGTTTTGTATTTGAGTTGGCTTATAAACTGAACATCTCCGTGGATGGATATAATCGTCGCAATTCATGTCACGTAATTGCTGACCAAGAACTTGTCATTGAGTGCCTACGGCGTTAGATATTTCCTAGGTCAATACACGTGGAATTTTAAATTATATCAATTATTAGGTGAAACAAATCAATAAATTTGCAGCAGCAAAGGCAAGAAAACCTTGTCTTTGAACTTGGATAATTACTAGTGAAGCATTACAAACTGACCTGTTTCAGCTAAATTATTGTTAGTCGGGGTGATGAAGCATCAAAAAATTATGCCATCTTTCTATACTTTGCAGCAGAACTTTGAATTTGCTGTTGTGCTTTCTCTTTGCGTTTTTGAGAATCAGAATTCACATTTAATCCTACTTCGTATATTTATGTTGCACATATTTGCATTTCGTTGTCAAAACTGCAATCTGTACTGCATAATCAACATTACAAAGATCACTAAGTAAAGAAATGGGATACACACCAAAATTTTTGACTGATAGCGTTAGTGTCAAATTGCCATATAGAGCGTTTGCAATACTCAGAAAAAGTGGAGAAATGATAGTGAATCCGCATGTGGATGGTTATTAGATGACTCCTGATAATGATTGCATACTGCGTTCCAAAACTTTTTCGAGCGTGACTGAAATCTGAGATGGTGAATATCTTGCGAACCAAGTCTCAAACAGCGTATATTAATTTGACAAAAATGTTGATTGTATGGATGATTTTTGGCAGTAGGTTGCTACGTTTGTTTTCAGTGTCAGCGGTTTACTCTTTTCTCAAGTACCTACGCTACACTACAAATATACATTAAGCGAACAAGTTTGAAGAATTGCAACTCAGGTTTTTGATCGCCTCGGCGCGACCTATTTTCTGATCCTCTGCGAAATCGCAACCTTTGTTTGGGTCGCGACCTATACTATGGGAAGTGGGAACCACTGGCTTCAACGCTTAAAACCTGTCAAAACGCTTTAAACCTGTTTTAATTTGTAGATGTGTATCGCTTCATCACATCGCATACTTCAAGGTGTAAAGTGCGCTGTGCAGACGATAACTGCCGTACCCGCTGCTGGGATAGCCAGAAAACGAGTTGCCACCTCCAGCCGAAATGCTGAAATGAACACCGCTGGTTCAACTTCAGCGGTGAATTTCAAACAGCTTTGTTAATCTGACTTAGCAAAGCAAGAAAATAAGTTGCACTGTCGCTACCCAACTTTATCTGTATTCTACTCTCAAAGTCTCTGTCTAATCTCAAGTTAAAGTACACGAGAGTTTTCAAACATAAACATATTAACAACTGCATCACACACTCCAAAGTAAGCAGAAATATCATGGCCGCAGATGCGGGCAACGTTTCACAACTACGGGCGATTATTACATCACACACAGTATGCACGTTCAAGGTTATGTACTGCGTACTGCACGCCGTTGCAACAACTTCGATTTTGGATTCATTTGATGACTGTTAGTATGCTAAGCACTGCACTGCAGGCTACGGACAAGCGAAGTTCACTCACGTTTTTCCTGTTTGAGTTAGTTATGACACATTCCGTATAAGACAAAGCTGCCTTCATGAGCATACGTTAGGAACTGGTATATATACAATGTTTTCATACTGTCATAACAGTCATCTTGTCAAGCGTTAGCCTAGTTAGCCTAATCTAGTACAGGCTTTACTGCAAGTTACAGTAACACGAAGTTGATGGGCCTATTCATTTTATGAGACAAAATTGGCGATTATGCTGGTTGCGCTACTCCAAAGTGTGCAACACATTCAAGAAAATTTCCTTGAGTAGATCTACATGTTTCAAAAAGGTGAAGTTTGATAGAGATGCTTAATAATTTGCCAGAGAGATAAATGGACCCCTAAGATACATAAGAAAAGGAAGCTAAAGCTATGCAAAGTCAGTAAAGTTTTAGGTCATTTGCTAAGTGAAGCAGCAATTTGTTTAATGCGTGTTTTGTGATTGATGGTTCTGAATGAGAAACATGCAAAATAATTTTTTATATCCTTACTTGGCAGAATAATGGATACAAGATGTAAATTTGGAATGTCAAATCATTTTATTGAGAAATGCTGCATGTAATTTTTTTGCATTATTGTTTTAACCATCACAGTTTGGGGAAAAACAAAAATTGAAACAAGATGCCATTCCAACCTTGGTTGGTGTTCCAAATCTACCAAAATTGTTGAAAATGTCAAGACCCAAATTATCAAGGGCCGTTAAAGTTCTTAATCCCCACAAACATGCATGTGCACGTATATTGATTTAAAAAAATATATTTGAATTTGTAATTGTTTCATCACCTTTACGTAGTGTGGTGATATGTACCAGTCATATTTAAATTTTATATTTGTTGTCAGTAAACGTCAATGACCATACTTACTTTTCAGAAAGTTTCCTGAAAAGTGTAGGCTACTACGAACAATTACGAAACAGTGACAAATTGGAGGTAGTTGCACATTGGAGGATGACAACCAAGATGAAAGGTTTGTTCATTGCATCTCACCCAGTATTACCTTGATCATGATTTTGATTTTTGTTTGAAGAATTAGTGATGTGATTGCATCTGTTTGAAAAATGCATCTATTGTTGTCAGTCTTGTGAATAGCTTTATAAGACATCAACCACAACATGACCAAGACTATCAATTAATGTTTTTATGTGACAGTTCAAGTTGCTCTAGGAAAACATTGCTAATTTGGAAAGACCAATAAATAAAATTGCTAATCCTGACCAGGTGGAAATGCTGGAGAGCCTATCACATCATGCTATGAGATGTTCAGATGAAACTGTGAAGAGAGCATTGTAGATTCAATGTGCAACTGGAGAAGGCTACAAGGGTAAGCCAGGTCTACAACAGTTAACAATGGTTTTGATGTGAAAGAAAGTGAATGAATTGAAAGATGACGAGTTGTACTGCTCAGCGGCGTACACAGAAAATTTTCATGGGGGGTTTCATTCAGTGGCATAGGGTAGTCATTTGTATTTGTTGTGCACTGTTTGTAACGTCACAATTTGACGTCATAGTCCCGTTTCCAAACCAACGTTTTAGCGAAGTTCGTTGACATAATATGCACGTTTTTCTATACATCCACGCTCCTTATTTTATGTGTCATTGCACCGAATATAACCTATAAGCGCTCCAAGTTAGGATATCGGAGGAAAAAACACCCAACGCTACGATACACAGTTCGTAACTGCAAAAATATCAGGCGGTGCGTTAAAACAAGGGAGTACAACACACTCACCAATTCGTCAGAGCGATTTACAGCGGAAAAATGAGACTGCGCTAATGTCTTGTCGCATGTGAGCAGTCGAGCATAGAGTAAGTGCGGGTGGACTGGTTGGCGCATACCCCGGTTTGAAAAATCGAATCTTGCTAAACTACGCAAGAATTGAGAATGCGTATAAAGTTCGCAAAAAAACTTTCGATTTTGCTGTTATTTTTAGAAGTCCAGCACACTTTTAGTTTTCCTTTTTTCCTGCTGAGACACAATAAATGGATGCTTCTATTTTAACAACTGCTGTTTTTGAGCTCGTGAAACAGTTTTGTGCTACAGAAATTGGTAGGCCTAATGCAGCCAATGCTGTCAGCGCTTGCGCTGATCAGCCTTAGCAGACAAAATAAAAGCAATTTTTCAGATAAAATGAACTATCGCCAAACAATCTTAGACATGCATAGCCTAGTGGACGAAAGGTCTGCAAAAAGTGGTGAGATGGTTTCTGGACGCAGACGATAACCCAGGTTCCCACCAAAACCTATTTATTACTTTTTTAGCCCATTTACAATGTTCCTTGAAATTTGCATGCAAATTTATTCCGTGGCATTTACATTAAGTCGACAAATTAACAAGCAAACGTGTGTGAAAACAATTAATCTCCTTGCGAAGGTAGCAAAATTTTTATAACATATCAAGCTCAAGGGGGGGGCGGGGTAACCCCAAACCCACCCACCCCCCTTGCGTACGCCCTTGGTACTGCTCATTACTGCCAGATGAGATATATGTATATATTTAGGTTTAATTATTTGCCACTGTAACAACATAGGTTTTATTTCAAGCAGCAGTGCATATGCAATCTAAATATTTTAAGATGGAACCCTAAACAGCAGCTGCATGTTACACTCAATGGTTGTTTCACCATTCATTTGAATACTGTGAATGTAATCGCACCTTTTAGGCAAAATATCAACTTGTGCTGTGATGTTACTCGGTCACAGACAAAAGCCAACACCGCTGAAATATTGGGAAAAACTGTTTATGTAATCATCTTAGCCGCCCCTGCCCTCACTCCATAAACAACCAAAACAGTGTTGATTATAAATTTCTTCTGTGAATTGGCAAACCGATTGTTTGATTTGATGAACAGCCAAATTTTCTGGTAATGCTGCCCCAACCTGCTAAAATAAGTTAATTTTTTGCAGTGAACAGTGTATGTAATTTTTTCAAAGTTATTTATGTGTTGTTTTCAGGCCCTATGCGCATTCGAAGACATGGACAGCAGGAGTAATATAACATGGAGCCTGGATTCCTGTTCAAAGCCGCTTTAAGCTCAGTACCACCAGTTCAAATTATTTCATGCAGACATTGTGGTCAGTGGGACATTCAAGTTTTCGATGTCTGGCAGACTAACCTAAGATGCTCCCGGAAAACCTTTTCTCAAGTGCATGGCAAAGGAATCCCCTATCCTGAGCTTGTGCAATTTCGTTACGTTCTGCGGGAAATGTGCATCACCCTTTTCTTAGGACAATTGAACAAATTTTTGGCCATAAATCATTGTTACTAGAAATCATGCTGACATTGTCTTCATCTGATTATACCATACCTTGCCGTTGTATCACAATTATGCCAAACTAATTGCTACCCGCTATTTGAAACTAAGGATGTACATTCACGCGAAAGAATTGACATTGCAATAATTGCTTAAAAAAATCAATATGATAGTAAAACTGCTGCCTGAGTGAATATCAAGCAAGTCAACAGAGCTGTCGAGCAATTGTCGGCTTTAGTCTTCTTTTTTTAGTTATGCATAACTTTTTTCGTGTAACTCAAATGCTTCGAAGGGATCGTTAATTATGGGTATATTGAGAAGCGCAGCTATGAAGAAGATTTTGACAGTGATAGTAGTTCTGCTAGCGTGCAAAGTAACGCTGAAATATTAAATGTTCATAACAGTGACGTCGTCTTTAGTCCGACCGTTCTTTCCGTTTATTTTTTAACAGTTGAAAATTGATGTAAAACATGGGTAAAAACCTTAGCAAGCTTTTTTCGGGGGGAGCCACGGCCTCTTCAGCCTCATTCTTGCTGCGCTACAGCAGTAGCTTTGATGACCCTGTGTCAAAATTTATTTCTTATCGGCGAGTTCAATCGAAAAGAGCCGTGTTGCAACAAGTGATGTTGTTAATTGATTCTTATTCGTGTTCATGCCCAATGCTGGTGATGCTCTTGTGCACCTGCTGCGAGCCTGGGAATGGTTTGATTTGTATGATTTTATGCCATTTTGTTTGTGTTCGAGCGGCTTTTGCTTTTGTGTTTGTTGATGCAAGTGGAAAAGCAAATAACGCAAAGGTAATTGTTTACTATGTGGCCTACTATACCGTTTAACTGACATTAATTGTTTTACCTGCTTCCACACTGCGTAAAATAATAATTACCACGGCATCGTTAGTTTGTGATTGTTTTTGGCCTCTTCCTCTGATAGTGGAAGACTGAGAATGTTTCGATTTTAGACCAGACAGCATTTTTTTTCAAAAGAGCGTTAAGCTCAGTAGCACAAGTTTGATTTCTGTGCAAGCCAACATTGTGGTAAACAGGTCACTAAGGCTATTGATGTCTGACAGACTAACCTAAGACGCTCCTAGAAAAACGTTTTCTCAAGTGCATGGCCAACGACGATTTCGTCAAACTCTGCGGCAAATGTGCATCGCCCAATTTATACTGGTTCAACGCACTTCCAGCTACGAAGAAGATGATGCCCCAAATGTATTGTATTTTCTTAAGGAAGCTACTCTTTTACTAGAAGCCAACGACGACATTGAAGATCAAGGGCAAGAGGCGGAGACCACTTCTCCCCTGTACATAATGAAATCGACTGCTTATTAAACAACTTAACAAAATCGGCTCTATAGAACGTAAGAAGTTCACAAGCAAATGTATTTTAGACCTTTTACCTGCAAGCGGAAATTTAGCCCATTTTAAATGGGAAGATAATGAGATAACTGCATAATGACTGACCAAAACAAATTTTATGTCACCTTTCGTCTAAAGCTCTGTGGATGCTTCAGACAATAGAAATTACTTTTTCGAAAAGAAATTAATATATTTTTGGCCGTAAATCATTGCTACTGGAAGTCCTGCTGACATTGCATTTGTATTGTTATTCCATACCTTTCCTATTTGCCAAACTAGGCCTACCGAATCGTTGCCCGCTATATGAAACTAAAAGCACATTAATGCGAAACAATTTACATTACAACTAATTTAAAAAATGCACATGAGAAAACTGCTGCACGAACGAATATAACGTAGACCAAAAGGGTTGACGAGTAATTGTCAATTTCAGTATTTACTAATTTTATTTATACAGTTTCTACTCACTGTACACTCGAGTGTTCCGAAGGGATGGTAAATTTTGCGTTTTTTTGAGGAACGCAGCTATGGTGAAGCTTTTCACAGTGGTTGTTTTGCTAGCATGCAAAACAACGCTGAACATATTCGAGAAAACGACTTTGCTATGCTGAAATGTGTAATGTTGATAGCAGTCGCAAAGCGGATGTTTCATAAAAGGTAAGCCAAGAGATTTGATGATTGTGTGTCGAAAATGTAATTTATTTCTTATCGGTGAGTTCAATTGAAAAACAGTTATGTTACAAGAAGTGCTGTTAATTTTTTCTTGGACGTTTTCGGGCCCGGTGCTCTCGACGCTCTTGTGTAGCCTATGTGCTGCGCGTGTTTTGATCAATATGATCAACAGCCAATCTGTTCAAGTGTTCGAATGGTTTCTGTTCTTGTATCGTTTCTGTGCTTTTTGTTAATACAAGCGAAAAAGCAAGACACATTCAGGAAAGGTGGTTGGTTGCTATATTGTACAGCTTTTCAATGTGACTAATTATGCTGCCTGCTTCCACACTGCGCAAACACATCGTAAAGATGCAAAAATTAGCAAAAATGACCACGACGTCTTTCGTGTATGCTTGTTTTTAGCACATTCCGCTGATAGCGGAAGACTGAAAAAGCTACGGTTTACAAGCAAACAGCATTGCACGGAAAAGTGGTTCAGTACAGCAGCGGAAATTGTTTTTCCACAAATAAACTTCTTTTGAACAACACTTACAACTCCGTAATTCCGAATTGCCTGCAAAATATTTTCCTTCATTTCGATTCATCGAAAAATAGACCAACAATGAAGATTATGTACCGATCTCCCATGCATTTAGATAGGCAGAACGCTCAACTTGGGACCAAACATGGAGTCCATTGTCGCTTAACAATGGGACGCATTATCGGCACAACTTGTCTTTAACTTTGCATCCCCCCGTCAGTTACGCCGCTGCCCGCAGTCGAAAAGTGCCGCCCCACCAAGCCACGGGTTAAAGCAAAGTCAAGTCTTTCGGGTCAATGGTCTTGATCAAGTCTTTCGGGTCAAAGGTCTTGACCCCAAGTCCCTGAGTTCAACTCTGCGAGCAAAGAACTGCTAGCAAATTTGATAACGCTTTATTTCAACGCTATTTATGCGCGTTTAGCTAAAAAAAGATAAATGGACAGTGAGTGAACACTCACTATTTTTCGGCTCCTTGTTCAGATTTAGTTGTGTTTCATTTGTTTACTTCGATCGTAATAAAATAGTTCAAAAGCATTATAATGGTTTATTGTTTCATATGACTCAACCAACACGCAAAAGCGCTACATAAGGCCGTCGCACGCTAAGCAAACCTGCCAGCAGTGAACATTGAGTAAATGAAAATACAGTGGCATGTAGCTGAATAGTGTAGACAGAGGGTTGCTGTGTCATATAGGATTGGTGAAGGACCATGGCGGTCATCTATTCAACCAACCCTGTTTATAACTTTTTGAAAAGTGTTGAAAAACAACACTTGGAGATTAAATAAGCACAATTAGGAAAACAAACAAACACAGAACATGATGACGAAAATGTAAAGATGAAAGTGCACGCCTATTTACACAGATGAGCGGATCGAATTTAGTTGAAGGAATTTGATGTTGTTATAAGTTCGGAAACAGTAATTTTGATCTAGAAGAAATTTCAAGCACTACAAATCATTTCCCTATCGAGATTTCAAACTGACGAATACAAAAGTTTTTCTTGCGATTTAATTCCAAAAACTGGCTTTGGATGTTTTAAAATTCTTTTGCACTACTGCAGTATAGACGTAACAACGCATCAAAGCGGTTTAAGTTGCACTTTAACAACATGCAGTTAATAGCAGAAAGTTTCTAATAGTTTCTCAGGGACTTGGAACCTTTTGATAGCTGGCGATATTGCAATCTGGTGTACACCGTGCTGCTTTTGAAAAGTACCATCAGAATTTATCTCAGGGATTTGCTGAACCCGTATGACCACGTTGGAAGGTACGACTAAATATTGAAACATTGTGAAGGTCAGAGAAATAACGTCACACGTGCAGATTCTCCGGAATGCAAAGTAGTCTGTTGATCGATCTCTGCTTATCTTTTGAAAACTGACATTTCGCAAAACATTTAATTACCGTGGAAAGTTTGAGCACAGTCTGAACAGCATCGAAAACAAGGCGGTTTATCTTACGATTAAAGTTCGACAAACTCTCGTGTCACTTGAAAGGTCAAAATGCACGTATTTCGTGGTCAGCTGGTGCTGTACACACAGCGTGGTGCAATGAAAAATTGTTGGCATCCCTGGCATAGACGTACAACCGTACGTCACGATGAAGAGCAACATTGAGCAAAGTCAAAGTGATTGTGACGCATATCGTGTCATCCACGCATAACTGTTGAAGTTCATCAACATCAGCAGCAATCGCAGTGAGAGCTGGCGGGCGCGCCACATCAATTCGGAAGGATTAGAATGACATCGTAGCGGTTTTGATGTGATGCTTTTGCACTCTTTTGCTTGGAAACCTAAGGTCGTGTTTTGGGAAATTGCGCGGTTTATTTCTAAGAACTTCCATAGAAATATCGTTGTGGTATGAGAAGCCGGTGCATACAGGTACACTCGCAAGGACTGACAAACAAAGGTGATTATTTTAATTCAGTCGATGTTGCCAGCGTTCACTGGTTGTCACAATAACACTTGGCAAAATATAGGAATTCACCAAATTGATCGTAAGCCAATCAAGCACAAAGATATCACAGACTGCAAGCGTCAAGGTCCAAACTAACTTTTCAAATTTCCACCAAAGGATTGCAAATAATTAATGATTAGCACCTCTAACTATCTGCATTTTTAAGCTGCACGTGTCTGCGTCATCTGATGTGTTAAGATTGTCTTCAAAATTTTTGAAGGTTTCAAGCTGAATAGTTTTGCAACATCAACAAATTTCAGCAGGCTATTCAATGTGGGATTCAAACACTTGTGATATTTCAAAATTTGTCAAAAACAGAAGATCATGTGTAGTTTTGCCAAAGAAACATCCAGAGTTTTTTTTGCAGGCAATCACGAACTCATCGTGAAACAGTGAAGTTTTCTATCGCTAAAGATAAATGATTGCATAGCTGTGGGCGTCAGAAGGATGGGCATGGAGCTTTGGCCCACCTGGAGTTTGAAGTTTTACATTTTCCTGTAACATTTTCAGCGGTTGTTTTCATAGTTTCGAGATGGTAAAATTAAATTTCACCACCATTTCTCCCCTGGAAAAATCTTTTTGGGAACCTCTGGAAAAATCCACTATTGACCCCCCCTAGAAAAAATCTTTCCGACGCCCATGGTCATAGGATGCCAATATCATGCGGATAAGACAAGGCCTAAGTGGAAAGGCCAAGCAACAGAATCAAAAGTCAGGAACGTTCCAGAAAAAAGCAAAAGACGGCGGTATCGTAATGCAAAACGACAGCAAGTAGCTGACACCAGAACATCGAAACCAAGCAAGGCTAGGACAAACAAGACAGCATTTCAAACTGTGCTCTGTTACATAAAAACAGACCAGAACTAAGAAGCTAATTTCAAAGACCCTACCTACCGTAGTAATAAATATAAGAAATCTACATGACATCTGCTCCATCTGATCCCAGCATCTTTCGGCCACCTAAAAGGTGGTTTTGACGTTGGTATCCCTGGGCCTGATGTAATGAACAACTTTGTTGGTGGAGGGTGCACTTTGTTACTGTAGTAACAAAAACATTTGCCAGAAAACTTCTTAGTTCTGCACGTAAATGACCATTGTCTGTCCAACTCTTTATGAAACCGACGAAGTTTGAAAAAAATACATAGAGAGCGTAGAAACATATCCCCACAGGATTAAAAGTAAAAAGTACCTTTTTAAAGTAAAATAAACATGATAATATCGTAAGACCTTGTCCTTTTCAAGCTTGCTGTAGTAAATCCGATGCAGCGAGTAACTTGACAATAATTGTTTACAACTTTAGTCTAAATTTGCATGCTTCGGGATTGCTCGATCTTACGAGGAAGCACAATCACATAAAAGTTCTTTTACCCGATTAGAAGGTCAACGTGACAGAAGTTTGCTTTTGACATCAAAGTTTTTTTCAAGAATACTTTTACACGGAATTTAAATCGATTGGCAACACAACGTTGAATAAATTCGCCGATTTCAGGGGGTGAATATCGCAGTAAATCTCGCAGGATAAGATGAACTCACAAATAACTAGAAGTACAGCGCATTCGGCGTTACCTTTACATGAAGAGGTAAAGCATGCTTCCTATTAAAATAACAAAAGTAAGCTATATCAGTGCTCTTCAACAGGGGTTTCGCAAAACATGTAGTGGGATTCCGTGAGTTTGAGGGGCTCCATGAGGGTTCCTCGTTTTTTAGGGGAAAGGATTTCTTGCTTCATTACGATGATGCGTCATTATGTAATTTTCAGATCACCGTGCCACATTCAGCCTCCAAGTAGGCCAGTTAGTTGTACAGGAGGTTGATATTGAGTTGTTGCGTCACTTGTTGTTCATTGTTGTGCAATTAAAGAACAACGTTATTGTTGCATAATAGTTGTACGATGTCGCCGATGTACAGTTCGCAGAGTAGTAGAGAGTAGACAACGGACTAGAGCTGTTGTTCAGCTTTTGTGGAAATAAAGTAAAAACAGTGTGAAACCCAACTTTTTACTATTTAATCAACCCAGATGAAGCAAAATAGCGCCATTTTCTTATATGAAGAGATATAATAACAACTGCGAAGATATGGACGGTAATGAGCAATCTAGTTCAACTGTAAATGAGGCACCTAATCCGAAGGTGACCAAATGTAATTCAATTGCCAAGGTTAGAAAATCGGACGACACATACTTCAGATACGGGTTCTTTTCCCAAAATCTGAATGTAGAAGATACTTTTCAAAATGCAAGAACAACCGAGTCATTAACTTTCTTGTTTTTTAACTTTTGTAATAACTGTTGATTTGTTGAAGTGTCTAATAACGAAAAAGTTGATTTTCTTGCAAGTAATTCGTGTTTTTTACATTTTTGTCAATGGGGGTTCCATGACAACGCAAAAATATATCAGGGGTTCCACGATGACAAAAAGGTTGAAGAGCACTGAACTATATCATGCAGTTTGAAATGGCGGAAGAATGAAGACGTTTCATTTTAGTGAAGTCAGTACAGTTCAGATATATGCACTGCAGTGTGTTTGCGGTACATTGAAGTGTTTATTCCATTTGGAATTGGGTTTTGAGGACATCTCAGGTCCGTCAAAATGTGTTTGGTTTTCAATTTCCTCTCAAAGAAGATACTTCAACAAATACTTTTGATAATAATTTAAATAAACCTTGCTGATTTAATAATGCTACAAACAGGTCGTCAGCATTGGAATATGGACGTTTTAGCTGATTTTATTTCAAGGCTTTGCCCGCGCGGCTTTATTCCTGGCGTAATTGTGAACATATCTGCAATGAAGGAGCTGTAGGAGAGCTCATGGCTGTCGGATAATGGATTAAATGCTGAATGTAATTCTACGCCACATGGTTTGTTTGGCGTTTACTGCGATATTGCGTAGTAGTCATCGCACATATGTTCAGCCTCCTACCTTTGTGTGTTCGTACTTTTCATTTCATGTGTTTTTTTGATGATGACGACTTCAGCACAAATTGAAACACGTTTGAGAATGTTACTTGTGCAGTGTGCACAGACAGTGCTTAAGTTGAAGATATGTGTAGACAAGAATCGCCGCAGTTAATAGAAAGGAAGACACAGGTTGATACTGATGCTCAAGAAACAAGTAGAGCTTCCAAGTATACGTTTGAGAATGCTTTCAGCTATCATCATGGAATTTTTTTTGCATTGAAGCTATTCCGTGAGTGCTCTGAAAAAATACAAGGATTATGATTAATAAAGGTTGTGCAATTGTAACAGAACTAACAACAGCGTGAAGGTCAGTGTCACACGTGACAAACAGATCATCAGATGTTCTTATAAACACTAGTTCCATATATATGTAATGGCAGCAATGTTAGTAGTATGTGACCATTTGGATTCTGACACAAACGAGCTCACTTTTCCCAGATTTGGTAGGAAGAAGTACGGAGTAAATGATCCGCGCCAGATTCGATTTGCTAACGTTGCAACCTCTTTTGTGGCCGGCACACAGCAGTTTCATTTCTTTTATTGAGGCAACGGAATTCAAGGACATGTGACAGCCGTTGATGTGAGGGTTATCATCCCGAGTCGAAAGCACCTTTCCACAACGCTGATATAACTGACATGTCAACACAGATCCACCACATTTTGGCAATAAACAGTGAACTTTCGTTGACCGTTGAGATTTGGCCTAATATACAGCTATATTGGCATCTACGAGTAGATGCGCAGCTACAGAGTAACACAAAAAAACGGTCATCACCAAAAATCGAATAACTTCCAAAATTTTATTTAGATTGACACAAAACTTCGGCTACATTAGGTCAAGCCTGTGTAGCAGACATCTCCAAAGTTTCAAGTCTGTGCTTAAAAAACTCTTTGTTTCACTGGCGCTCAAAAAATGTGCCCCAAATGAGCTCCCCGGCGCTGCAGGCACATTTGGATCTGGCGGGCAAGTTCTCAATGACCTTCTCGCATTCCTCGCTTGGGATCGCTCTTATTGCTGCTGTGATTGCTGCCTTCAGGTCAGGGATAGTCTGGGGTTGTTGCCATACACCCTGTACTTAAGGTATCCCCACAGATAAAAATCTGGGGGGTTCAAGTCCGGTGAATGCGGCGACCACTCTGGGTCACACCTGCGACTGATCAGTCGGTCAGGGAAACGCTGCTGCAGCCATGCCAATGATTCATTTGAGGTGTGGGGGGTGGCACCAACCTGCTGGAACCACTGGATGACCCTGACGACACCTCTCTGTCGACCAAGCGCTGTCCAGAACTTGCCAAGCACCTGGACACATCGCTCGGTGTTGATTGTCACAGACCGCTCGTTGTCGTCCTCGGGCTGTGGACAACAGAGTCTCTGACAGCAGCAACGTTGTGTGGTGTCTTTGATGATTTCGG
>Ga0210059_1009364_pt1 | contig 15313 bp, 13 predicted proteins | sample Ectturendosymbi2_FD_188042 | JGI IMG/M metagenome (GOLD analysis project Ga0210059, IMG submission 188042) | Ecteinascidia turbinata endosymbiont from Florida, USA - Sample 2 (SPAdes) (version 2) | ecosystem: Host-associated > Tunicates > Ascidians > Unclassified | place: Key West, Florida... | reverse complement strand
TAGTAAAAATATTTGACTAATTAGCTAATTAATTAATTTGTTTATTTTAAATCATAAGTTTTGAACCAGAAACGCTAGAAAGTCGATCAAAGGCTCAAAAGACTCGGACTCGAGCCTAGTTTCTAACGAAAACTTCAGCGAAACACCTTGGCCTAGCGGTTGGGCCCTAGGCCAGGTAACATGAGCCAAAGTGACCCTAAAACTACTTCACTTATGACGGCAGTCACAAAGAATCCACACCCCCCAACCAAAAAACTTTTTTTCGAGTGCAATCTACTAGACTGGCCGATCCGTTTGAGCCCTTGAACAGCTCTCTAGCGCAATCGGCAGAGGAGCTAGGGCGTTGGTAAGGCAACGGAAAACTGCTGTTTTTTAGGCCGAAATCGAAGAATGAATATACCGTAGGCCGGCTCTCAACGTGTTAATAAATGTCATATGAAGGGAGTTATGACCCAAAGGGTTGATCCATGAGAACATCAACTGAAGGCTTTGAGATTGTATGTATTGTGTCAGTCACATACAAATAACTCTTTGAAATGCTTGAAACAGAGCAAGTTCCTTTAAAGACTGAATAAAAAAGTTCACCACATTTTGAACAATTTTAAAAAGCGAGTTCGGAAGTTTCATTAGGTTGATAGCTGTGTGGATTTTGAAATTCATTGAGTTTCATATAGTTACTTCAAGTAAACTATACCATTGAAAAAGTATGACTGCTTAGGAATATAGTTCTGAATTTCCTGAATAGCAACCTCATCACAACCAGCCTGACTGTTTTTTACATGAAGTCATTATACATTTGTAATTTGTGGTACAGAAAGAAGTGAGCATTTTATAGCATATGTCTAAAAATATCCAATTAGTTGCCCTCTACAAATAAACAGTGGGATCAAATGTAGACCTGATGTTTCAATCACAGAAAGTTTTTGGTACTTTCTTGTTTTAAATTGGCATTCATACTGAAATTTCTCCATGTGTCCACAGGAAGGTCAAACGTTTCATTTATAGATGTTGTGCTGCTGAATTGAGATCAGTCTATAACATCATGCATTATAAAAGGTTAGGTCACTCAAAAGCAATAATATTTATGCATGTTAATTGCAAAGAAATGGTTGTAATACAGGAAGAAAATCGTTTTTAAACTTTGAACAACATATAAGAATGGTGGTGTCTATTTACTGCCAAGATTCTGGTGGCAACTCATCGGCTGGAGCTACTGTGTCGCTAGTCGCATATTTGGTCTCGCGGCATGACGCAATTCGAAGAAAAAGGTCAGTTTGTCAGGCAAATGGTGTGCTGCTCGTAGCATAACGGTTATGCGTTACGGCTGCTATGCCAATGGTTTTCAGTTCGACTCTCACCTTGCCAACTTTCGTTTTGTTTTTTTCTTTACTTTTTTCAGGCTTTGGTGTTACGTTTAGGGGTTAGTGCTGCGATTAGGTTAGGGTTAGGGCTACGGTTACATTTACTATGTTTCTACCAAGCCTTTTGCCGCCGGCATTTTGGCGGCAAAATAGACACTGCCTATGAGAACTGCTTTAAATGCATCAAGGTGTTTGCATTGGACATAAGGAAAGTCTGTTTTTGCTTATGTACATGTGCCTGCATGCTGGGTTGCCTGCTAGTTAGTGGTCACAATCAAGCCGCAAACTTAAAAATTTCAGTTTCAAAAGCTGCACTGCTTCAAAAAAGTTGTATTGAAAACAAAAATCCCCAGTTAATTTCATCAAAATATTTGTTGTGACATGTTCGTACTGCATGGTGCAACAACCCAAAGAGTATTTTTTGCACATCCACTTCACAGTGGGTCGTCCGCAAGTCCTGGTAATCAAACAGCGCCATGCAGACCACAGCTTTTAGCCAGAAGTGTTAGGCCAGCCACAATTATCATGTGCTGGTATATAAAGACAGCAAAACATAATTTTTGTTTCAGGGAAAACCCTGCACTCGACTTAGCGTACATGTAAACCGTCACAAAATTCTGGGCTGCACTTTGCTCCACTTTCCTTCGCTGTAGTGTAGAACGGCCTTAACTCTTTTGGAAGTTTGCTACTGTATGTGGAAGACCAAGCAAAGCAACTGTGTTGTCTTCAATTGATTGGATCATGTTGCAAAGCAGTAGAAGTACTGCATGACCAGAAACCAAAGGTCTGGATTATAGTTCACGGCCAGACAGTTACCGTGCTCCGCCCATGCTGCGCGATAGAGCATGGCATCCTGGTAACGAAGCGAAATCCGAGTAGCTATTCTACTGGGGATTAAAGTCACAATGCGTGTTTATTTTGAGTTTCCGCTTACTTGTTCTAATCGAATTGGACTGTGGAGTACCAAGAGTGGACAAGTCAATGAACATCAGCACATGTTTGCAGGGCAAAGTCCTTGTGCAAAAACATTTAAATCAAGAGTAGGCAAATAAATCAAGAGAAGGCAGTGGCCACTCCAGCTCTTGGGATCAGCCCGAGTTGTTGATTACACTTTATATTATAGAACGCAAACTTGCTTGCTTTGTATATTTGTTCCTACTGATAAAGGTTGTTAACTCAGGCTTTTTCCATTGGGCCTTGCCAGTGTTCATACAAGTATATTTTCGTTTCGTGTTGGCCTTCCGTAATCATTTTGCAGGTGACATGAATCAAAAAATGTTGTTCGTAGCAACAGCTCTCTAGCACAATTGCCTGGTGAGTTATGCAGTTGCTAAGACATGCTGAAAATCAAGGCTGCTGCGATGTGTCCTGGCAGCGAAGGTGTTAATAACCCATAAGGTAACAATTAGTGAGATTTCAACTAGGACACTAACCTTACTTTGCCACATACCCAAACATAAAATATGTCAACAAACCCAGTGTTAACATCATAATCATAAACACTTGACCCTACCAATGTTATGCTACTTTGTTAGCACCAAGATCTCAGCATCTAATGTAGCTGCAAATGACAGCAATAGCCTATTTTGCTACAATAGCATTTACTTTACAGACAGTTTTATAAGACCAAGCCAAGGTCCTGCATGCAGCAGTTGAATAAAAAGCATTCAGTTGTTGAGAAATTTCAATGGAACACTTAAATTGGTTATCATTAAATGGAATTTACAGAATATTTTTAAATATCATTTTTGTGGTAAATTCTTACAGCACTTCAGGTAGGATTACATTGGTCTGTACATATAAAATCTACTTGATATGACATTTAATTAATTTTTTAATTACCATACACGGGGTGTTATCTTGTGGAGTATTTGACACAGCCAAGTAATTAAAAAGTAATTTGTTTGTTGATTTTAATTTCTTTGAAGGTTACATAAATACATATCTCTCGACACGCAGACCAAAATTTGTTTGGCTGCTTCAAGCTTCGATTGCAAGCAAGCATATGGTAATTACTTATCACATATAAGTACCTTGTTTTTTATCAAAAACTTCTTTCTGACTTTGCAATTCACTTGTTCCAATTGAATGTGCATCATAAAACTCATCTTCATCGCTGTCAAATACAATGGCACCTGCAAAACTAATTTTGTTAGTGATGCATGTGCATCATATATATCAGAGGTGAAAAATCTTCTTTGTCATAATACCTTTGGTTCTGGTCGACTTTCGCTTCAAAAGGTATAATTTACCCATATTGGGCAAGTCTTTGAAACTCCATAACTCGCCAGTCAATTGTGCTAGAGAGCTGTTCAAACCCTCAAAAGATTTGGCGAGTCTTCTAGTTTGCAATGAAATAAAATTTTAGGTGTTGGGCTTCAGGTTTTTTGTGGGTGACGTCATAAGTTGAGTAGGTTCAAGCTGAGGCCATCGGGGCCCTGGTAGAATGACCCAGTCATTCGTCCACTCATATGCATCTAATCTTTATTTGACTATGACATCAACTAAAGCAAATTAACAGTTTCCTTTAACCACTTATCATAGCAAAACTCATTGAAATAATTTAACAAAAATATTGAACTGTACACAAACTTAATCTGATGAAAACCACCTTAAATCCAGGGAATAGAGAAGTTACCCAATAGCTAGTTTTATTCTTTTTGTGTCTATTGTGGAATTTTGAATACACATACCCAGTGGTAAAAGTAGTTATTTGGATTATAGCCTTGTGCATGCTGGTGGTAGGTGGTAAATACATGCTGATGCTTTTCACTTCTGTTGAGATAGTGCTGTGATGTGTTTGGCAGTTGATGCACAAGATTGACTGTTGACATTGGCTGATCAAAGTGGAGGTTATATAAATATATTACCTGTTTACTTGTATGTGAAAATTAATCTAGTAAACTAATACAAATTTGATGAAAGAGCTAATTTTGTATAAAGGTGAACACAAACACTATAACATAGTGTATAATGATTGTATTCAGACTGCTCATGGCACTTGTTGAGACTAAACTCATTGAAAGTATATAATTTATGTGTAGACATTAAATCTGTCTTTGTGATTAAGAAAATCTTGATACAGGTTTAAAAACATAATGATTGCAATATATACCCTTTATCATCACAAACTTCAATCAGCTACTTACTGTGATCTGGTAAATTTTGCAGTACCACTTCAGATTACTTAATCTTTGCACTTACCAGTCTTTGCTTTCTTCGCATCTGTTGGAGCACAATCCACATTCTTCAGAAAAGCAAAGTTCAAGTCTTTACTGTACAGATTGCTCTCGTCACTGTGTCTTTTTGGGTTCATTTTATTTGTTCTTGCTACAAAATATTTAGGAGAGAATGCCATGGATGTCTCATCTTCATCCATACCCACTCCATCGCAAACATCCAAATCATCTTTTCTCATTACTTGGCAGTGATGCTCCATCTGGTCAACAAGATCTTGATTTGCAGCTTCATTTGCTCTTCTCTCATTTGGGTCACTGTTAAAAACCAATTGAACATGACACATACTAGAAAACGAGCACATCAGAACACAGCTACTAAAATGGTAAAAATGTAAATATCATGAAAAGTATTGGTTTTAGTTAAATTTAAACTGCATATTTAGAAAGTCCAACCTAGAAAATATGGGGATAAACACAAATTTCATTAGGATTGGACCAGCAGATATAGGGTTATACTCATTTTTAGGTTGGTCATCAATGCGAATGCCATCTAGCGGTAAAAATACAAAAACAACAAACCAAAAACTGCTCAATCAGATTTTGCAAAATCAGTGTCAATTTTCCTAAAAATTGTAGGTGCAAACGTATGTCAAAAGAAAGAAAAACCTAAACCATGTGTTTCTAAATATAAGAAATTTAGACTGAATTATAATGAAATGACCCAGTTACCGGCATTTTAAAATTATATAATATGTTCATTTTTGTGCTGTACTTTATTTGCATTATATTCTTGATGTTCATACAAGCTGTCTCCTTTACAACAAACTCATGTGGGGTGGATTGGCCGGTATTCAATAGTGTTGCCAATCTAGTGGATTCACTACTAATTCTAACGGTGAGTCATGAGTGGCAGTGGTGAAAAAGTTTTGCAGTGATACAAAAAAGTTGAGTAGAAAAACTGGCGACATAATGCAGTTTACCTAGTGGAATTACGCCATGCATTCCACTGGAGGCAATGTGCTGTTTCAACTTCGTTACTCGTTCGACTTCACTCTTTCTGTTTCTTCACATCAATAAGATTCATTTGGTGAATGACCCAACCAAATAATGCATTACAAATGCTTTATGACGCCACAGGCCAGCTATATCAGAGCCAATAGATTTTTAGAACTTATAAAAGCATTTCTTCATCCTGCAGTTCTAGAAATCTTCATGTTTGGCAGTAAGCTACCACACAGTGGTGTCAGGCAGCAAGCATGTGGACGGAAGTAGAGTAAGGTGGTAAACTTGCAGATATTTGTTTGATACAGATAGTCGCATATTTCGGTTAAATGCATAAGCTTGGCAAATTGGCTATGCAATTAACTGGATTCGTCACAACAAAAAAATCCACACACAGGAAGACTATCCAAAGAAGCTCATATTGGAATGGTGGTAAACCAATATTTCTATAAGAGCTAGGTCTTAAACAGAGGTAACTATGCACTTAAAACACCTCATTATGTGACAAAATCACCTTAACAATCAGACCAGTGGTTCCCAACCTATTTTGATGCATTCCTACCTTTGCTCATTTGGGAAATTTTCATTCCTGCCCTGTTGCACAGACATATTTAGCAGGGTGGCTGAAGGGCTAAAATGGCATTTTTGCAATGGCTCAGATCACACGCTGTGGGTTGAACTAGAGATAGACTGATAATGTCGGCCTGGCCAATATTTGGGTTTTTATCAGAAAAAGTAGGTGTTGACAAAACGCTGTTATATTTCTCACACATCCAGACAACTCGCACTTACAAAGCACAATGAACTGCGCCAAGACAGTTATCTTGCAGCAATGCTAGCAGTGTGCATTTTCATCAACAAGCAGACAAGATGAACCATGAAGCACGCATCAGCCGTCACAGCCAAAACAAAAGCATCATCATTAATCAGATTAATTACAATTCATAGCAAAATAACTGCTGCAATTTGAAAAATTTTAGCTCATAAATCCTGATCTTTTAAGTTTTGGAAAAAAAGGTAAGGCATAGAATGCATTATATTTTTGATGAAGCAGAAAACAAGACCTTAAAATTTTGGAAATATCGGTATCAGCTATTCAGTCCATGAATGGCCGATATATCAGTATCAGCCCTAAAAAAGCCATATCGGTCAATCTCTAGGTTGAACCACAACCCTATTGGCATTGTTGCATCTTTTCAATAAGCCACTATTGGTGGCTTCAAACAAGCAGCAAGTTTAACTGGAAGAAGTCAAAAAATCACTCATCAAACTTAGAATGTACTTTAACAAGCAGGTATATATCTATTTAATTTAATCTGCATTCAAACACAAAGTCCATTACAAGCGCACACTGACTGCACAACATAGATTGATAAAAACAGACACAACAGAACGTTTTACAAAGGCGTTGGAAGGAGAACCACAGGATTATAGACAATTTTTCAACACTACTGATCGCTAACCAATGACACTTAGTACAACACTAAGTTTCCAAAGTAAGACACTGATTTCAATACTGGTCAAGGCCATGTAAAGTACGAATGCGTTGTGACATGACTTGCCCTCAAACAAACAAACACCAAGGTAACATCCAAGCACTTAGTCACTAATGATAATCCAATAGATAACACCACTGTTAATTTTGTGATTGAAGGAGCTAATTGAAATAGCCAATGAATAAATACGTAAGTAACTATGAAGTGGAAATTCTTCCCCTGAACTCATGAAATACCTCCTTGTGGAAGAATTCCTCCCCAGCTATTCACAGGGTCATTGTAAAAAAACCCGACCCAAAAAAAACACCCAGGTTTTTTTAAAAAACCCACTTAAAAATACCTAATAAAACACACCAAAAAAACCCACTCTTTACTTTTCCTTTGAAAAATCTACTAAGTAAAAAATAAAGTAAGCAGGACAATTGTACAGTTATCTAATTTTTTTCAATCAAACAAAACGAACAGCAATGAAATTTAAATGACTTGCAAAAAAGTGAAGAATAAATCGAACAGCTTAAGTAAATTCCAATGGTTATCTTCTTCAGCTCTGCACAATCGGTATATTTTAACCAATTTTCTGCCTTCTCTACATCCAAACTTTTATGATTTTGAACCATACCAAATCACATATTGAAAAAATACACTCTATAAATGGTGAACTAGCAAGGCATCCACATGAACTTGACATTAAACAGCAGAGTTGGTGCGGGGGTGGTTTTTATCTGTTTGCTGTGCGCATGCTTGCCAAGCCTTACCACATAGGAGTGAAATGACCAACAACACATTGCGACACAAAAATGGGGTACATTTCTTTACCCTCAATTTTGAATGCCATAATAGGTATAACAAGCTATTATTGTGTAATTCTGAAAATAGTGTTATTGCATGATGGAATAAAAACAATTCAGAATGGGGTTTTTCTGTTTTCTTTAAAGAACAAAAAGTTGTTTCTTTTTCCAAAACCCCAAAAACATTGTTTTTTTTAAAAAACAAAGAAAAACAGGTGGGTCGTTTTTTTTTTAAAGCCGGGTTTTTCTCAACCCTGGTTATTCACCACTAGATTAGACACAGTCCATGCGGCAGGCAAGTGCAAAATGTAATACAGTACCACATTTTACAGTGATGTACAAATCAAGACAGCCATGAGGCAATTTTGGCCCATAACCACCAAAAGTGATAGTTTTTTAATGCTGAAAATCATTTCGGGTGAAAAAAATCTAATGCACAAAATGTAATAATGGCTTGCTATTTTTCAAAATTATAAAAAAGGACAGCAAAATTGCACATTAAGTTCGAATCACTTCCATACATTTAGAAATATTCTCTTGTGATAACCATTTTAGTCTTGCATTTTACAGCACCTGATGAGCATGATACAGTACACTGGTTGTTGGTATCATTATTTTGTTTGTTTAAGTACAAAATGACACAGTACCTTAAAGCCATAACATGCTCAGTGTCAGCATTTGAAGTCTGTGCCTCATCATTCATGGCATCAGGTGTTGATGTGTCATTATTTTTGTCATTACAAACATGAGTATCCTCATTGCGAGGTACATCTCCAGATCCATTAGATCCACCTGCAGACTGTTCAACGTTGGTGCTTTCACATTTAGTCAAATCTGTTCTAGACTTTTTGGCAATATCATCCCCATAACTGCAAGGCACAGTTGTAAATTTTCCACAATCATGAGGATTATTCCTGACAGCTTGAGTTGCTTGTTTATCACAGTCAAATTGTTCATCGGTTGTTTTCATTGCAGCATCATTCAATTCATCCATTGTGACACAGTAATCATTACCTTGACTTCAATAGCCTGATCAGTAAGCATGAATCACTCCTTTGCCATTGCTTATAACTTCAAATTTTTTCTTAATGCCTGCATGAAGATATTTACATATCAGTACCAGGTATAATATTTTCTTAAACAAGAAGTACAGCTATTAATCATGTCTTAAAATATGAATGAAATGTATCCTTAACTTAACTTCCTTGAGTTTGTTTTCGTATTGCCCACTTTAGTGCCTGCTGATTTGTCAGCTCACCATTCAGTTTATCACATTATTGACCGATCTTCATGGTATACTTAACACTACTGTACTTAATGTTTTACTTTACATAGTAACAATTTGTGCATTTTTCTGTGCAGGTTTTACACAATTTTATTGTGCTGTTATACTTAACTGCCATGTTCACTGTTGCATACTGTCACTCATTTCCTATAGTGCAACGGTGCACAACCTGCAACTATATGGCCGCATGCGGCCTTCGATTATGAAATTTGTAGCTGTCCACATGCAATTTTAAATATAAGATTTGGCAGCCGTGCTGACGTATACTGAAGCAAAACAAATGCAAGGCAAGAAAATCACTCGACATTATGCGTAACAATCTGGATAGTGATGTTTCTATTAAGAAATTCGTCAAAATGTTTGACATTTTATTATACTTACAGGCACAAGTGAATGGCATGCACCAGATAAAGCTTATTCTTTAATTAAATGTATCTCACAAATATAACTCAAACACATTGGTAGCTGTACTTCATATAAATAAAAGTAATGTGGCTGGCAATAGCAAAAGGTTGTACACCCCTACTGTAGTGTGATGGCTCAATTTGCGTTTCTGTCTTTGTACATCACACTGGTAATTGTTTTTTGTTATTGGTAAATTGCATGTTATGTGGTTAAAAACATTGCCGTGAGGAAGCCTACTTGAATAGGTGGGCAAAACGTGGGCTAAATAATAAAAATAATAACCAAAAGAATGAACTTATCTGCTTGAAGAAGTACATTGTGAATGACATGCATGAAATATACCTATAATTTTTAGATCCTCAGTTATGGCAAGCTTCTCTTCACATATCCTGTATTGACTCAAACTTTATGCAATAAAAAACTTAGTAGACGTTAACCGGTTTTTTTTTGTAGACTGAAACATAGACCGGAACATTTTTGAAATGACTGAAAAAAAGGTTGCAATGTGAATTTGATCACTGAATTCAGACTTATGTAATTCAGACAACGGCATAATGTTTTCCATGCGGTTTGACATTGATGCTCAATCAGTGCCAATGGATGTCCAAATGGAATTCACTGAAGTATGGAGTGACTTGGATCTAAAAGCAAATTCTATCAAAAATTCATCTGGAATTTTACAAAGAGCATCTCTCTAGAACAGTGGTTCTTAACCTTTTTTGTCTCATTTACCCTTTAACAAAATCAAAAAATTGATTTTACCCCCAACAATATGTAGTGTATCAAGGCATGACTTTTCTGGAAAGGGTTTGGATCAGGTTCTCCAGGAAAAACATCGTAAACTTAAACTGAGATAAATGAATTTTGTGCTTAGCGGAAGCAATTTTAGGCTAATGCTTGTACAAAACTTAAATAAAATTTTCTTACAAGCAAGCACGAATACTTTTAAAAAGTTATTTGCTGAGATTGTTGAAATTCTAAAAACAATTGCATATGAACCGGCATATCACTGAATCAAGGGGCGAAACGTTTAGAAGAAAGAATACACAGCCATGTTTGAAATTTTCTTTTTTCTGAAAAATGACGAACAATTTCAAACCAGTCATCACTCAGTGAGACTTTGTAGCCAGCCCAAAATTTTGGGGGAGCCAAAAAATTTGTGGATGGCAAAATTTTTGATTTTAGGCTAGCAATAGTATTTTCTTTGGGGTACCACCTCTCAAAGCCCAAAATGATTAGATTTCTAAAAGTTTTGCAGGCCATGGCCCCCTGGAAATTTTGGAAACAAACAGTGATTGAAAGAACTACTCCCATGTCATCCTTAGGAATCAACTGAGATTGATGTTTTGTTTTATGGTCATTATTGAGGAAATTAACTGCATTTGAAATTATTACACCTTTTCAAAATAATTATCTACCTCAGCAGATCAAATGTGCGCTTAGACAGCATAGGATATTCTTTGCCCAATACACACTAAAATTTGGAAAAGTCACAGATTTGCAAGATATGAATTTGGAGGAAAGCATTGTTTAACACTGAAGATCAATCAATTCATCTTTTAAAGCACTTTGACAACATGAGCCCATGCCCTGATAAAATTTACACGTTACAGTTACATGTTTCAAAACCATGTTCAAATATTCTGGAAGGGATTCACTTGCCAGTGCATGTTGATGAAGAACACAAGGGATAAAAATGATATGCAATGCCCGTTTTTTCACCAGAGTTGAAAAACTTGACTTTACTGAGCATAGAAAAGGCCTCATCTGTGCATAGCGACCCAACGTGATTCCACGAGTGTAGTTTGTTTAAAGAAATTATTCGTTTTTTCCTGATTATCAGTCACTTCGCTCGTCATCTCTAGACTGGACTTTTGTACATGAAGACTTTCAACTCAACTGCATGTGTATATCGTGAGTAAACCAAAAAATATGTGCAGTTTGGCACGTCAGTTGACCCCAGAGACACTGGAGAACAGGAAAATGATGGGGGCATTTTTTCCCCGCTCTTTCAAAAAGGGGGTAATGGGGGCTGAGGTGCTTTTTTCACAACACTATCATGGGTAATTTCATGGTTGATCAAGATCGATTCGAAACAAATTTATTGCAGCTATTCACGCAACAAGAAAATTCACAATGGTTTTCTCTTAAGTTCTACTATTATTTGTGATGTCAATATTGATGCTGAACAGAAACAAACATAAATAGAAGTTTCCAATACCCTTAATTTGTTTATTGCTCCACTTGATCTAAAATATCACAAGACATAAATGTTATCATGGTTGGCCTTAAGCCGATGCAGCTACATTGCCATTGGGCCCCACACTTCTGAGGACCCTGCACCATGATGATGGTGTTTAGGAAGATTGTTCATTTTTTCCAGATACCCCTTGCGCTTGAGAATTCAGTAGAAACGGCTTATAAATCTCATTGTTAACACATTAGCTGCCGTAGCCTGCTGGGGTACGATATAATCGTACAGTACTTGGAAATCGACCAACAGTTTTTGGTTGCCTTACTAACAGCATTGCTCCTCTGCCGATTGCATTGGAGAGCTGTTCAAAACCATAAAAGATTTGGCAAGTCTTCTGGTCTGCAATGAAAAAAAAATTTTTGGTTTTGGGTTTCAGGTTTTTGTGACATCATAAGACAAGTGAGGTAGGTTTTTGGCCATTTTGGCTCATGTTACTTGGCCCAGGGCCCAACCGCTAGACCAAAGCATTTCACTTAAGTTTTCATTGGACTAGGCTAGAATCTGAGTCTTTTAAACCTTTTCGGTCATTTTTGGCTACTGGTGGTACCTGACCTGGGTCCAATCATTAGATGGAAGAATTTCGCTCAAGTCTTCAATGCAAACTAGGCTAGAAACCCGAGTCTTTTGAAACCTTGACTGACTTTCTAACTTTCCTGGTTCAAAGGCTATGGCATAAAATAAACAAAGTAATTAATTACCTAATTATGGGATTAATTACTCATTTTTTTGTTTTTAGGTTATAGCTTCAAAAGACTGATTTTAGCTTAGTTTCTTATAAAAACTTGAGTGAAATATTACCATCTAGCGCATTGGTTCTCAAATGACCTTTTTACTTGACTTGCGTCAGGCCAAGCATATCCCTAGTCACTTCCATTATGAAAACGCAAGGCACCAAGTTGAGAGGTGAATCCACAACCACTGGCATGGCAGGCTTGAAACTTATCCGTTATGCTACGAGGTCAATGCTGCTTGACTGACAAACAAACAGACCATTCGATTCGAATCATGATCATGCGCATCATGATCATGCGGAGCAGTTCCCTAGTCACTTCCTTTCCAGAAACAGTGTGTTTTCCATGACATACTAGACACACAAAACTTTTGTTTATACAATCAACAAAATTTTTTACAATTTTTCAAACTTTTTTGGCCAAATTTTTGAGAAATAAAGCTTTGCACCACAGCTCTCGCAGTGTCTGTGCACCACTGAACCTTTATGCTGTGCGTGTGAATCACATGTGACTTCCAGTTCCACCTTTGACCTTAAAATCACATTCATTTCACTACTGAAATTTATGCAATGAACTTCTGTTACGAAGCCGCTGATTTTGTCCGTCCTGGACATTTATTCAATGGTTAGATTGGATGCACTCATTTCAGTTGCAAATATCTACTACAGTATTATTAGTATAGTACTATAGTATTAGTTAGTACTCACTACTAAGCTAGGCCAGTGATCAAATAACCCTTTCATCAACATCCACCAGTACAAGTCGAAAATGTTCCGGATTGCACAGTAATAAAAACGCAATAGGTAATTCTCATGCTCCATGGTTTCCTGAAGCAACAACGAACAAGCAAGACGAAGAGATCAGATCAAGACATGCATAATTTTAAAAACTACTGCCTGCAAACTTGCATCAGAGATGAGCGGACTGTCTAATTATGCGATCCAGATCCAGTCCTGAAATTTTGAAACTCAGTCCAAGTCCAACCATAGTCCAAAAAGTGAAAGAAATTTGAAATCGAAGTCCAAATAAAGTACAAAAAATTAGCAAAATACAGCTTTTTAATGACAAAAATTACGCAGATCTTTTCCATTAATTCAGTCCAACTCCGGTCCTGATCCTAACTTTGTGACACATTTTACAGTCCCGATCCAATCCAAAATCAACAAAATTCCTCACATGCCGGATCCAGTCCAATCCAAGTCCAGTCCAATGCTCATCTCTGACTTGCATCTCATTCTCAATCCTAGCCAGATCAGCAACAATCGGACCAGTGTTGCCAGGTGGTTGTCATAAAAAACTGCTAGATTCTGCTAAAAATCTTGTCACAAGTTTTCAGCTAACATCTGCTAAAAGTAATGAAATTCGGCTAAAAACTCTGCTATTTTTGTTAAAATCAGCCAATAACGTTACAAATCAATTATTCGTATTGCATCTTCAATATCACTGAGCAAGGGCAGAAAATATTTGTCTTGCCCACCATACTTTTCCTCATCTGATGTTCATGTTGTCTCATTTAAAGTGTCATATAAAAGATGAAGTATATTTTGGTGAAGGTGTAAACCAGTGATTCCCAACCTTTTTTGATGCATTCCTCCCTTTGCTCATTTTGCAATCTTTGATTCCCCCCCAACGGAACTTTCATTACTCCCCTGTTAGGGTTTGTAGGCTAGTATTAACTACAGTTGGAACAATGGTCTTTACTGACGACAATAACTTTACTAAAGTGGGACAAAAAGGATATGTTGTCCAATAATGGCACTAAATTTTGTCAACAAAACGTGTGATAGTCCACTAAATAATTTACAAATACAAAGTTATACAACCGGGTGTGGATGGCTATACTAAAACCCCAAATCAACGGAAAATCTCCGAAAGACGCAAAAAGACGAACGACAACCTTCTGAAACCCAAAAAAATGCTAAAACCGAAATATAATCAAGAGGAGCCTAGTCATTACATTTATCTGGCCAGAGAATCAAAATCGCCCCTCATCCCTCCCGCCAGTTACACCTCTGCAACAACACTTTAAATAATAATTACACAAAAATTATCAATGTTCAAAATATTTGTTACAGTTGATAAACATCAAGGCTTCAAATCTTTAACAGTCAAACGACATGTATGAGGCTGAACATTCGTCCAGCCAGACGGAAAATTCGTTTGTTAATATTCAAAATTGCTGACTATTTCTTCTAACTGTGGGTTATGATCGTATGCAAGCCAGCATATCATTGTGCAGCTTTTAATTTGAAATTAAATGAGCAATGACACCAATATAGTTGTGCTTCTGTCTGCTGGACCAAACGTCAATGATCAACAAAACCTCACTGGTTTTGTTGAGTGTTATTTAGCATTATCTGGTGAATCACGGATGAAATGCTAGTTATCAGTGTTGTGGAAAAGTACTTTCGACTTGGATTAAGTACCTTATTCCTCTGAAAAAAATTGATTTACTATATAAATTGCTGTACTAATTGGTAATTATATACTTAACCTACTCCAGAACTTACATTCATAAGGTCGCTCTGAATACAGTATACATTAAAACCTCTATTTGAGCGCCACCTCTATTTGAACACCACCTCTAACAGAACGCCACTATAAAGGAAGGGTTGAAAAATAGAGCGCCACCCTCTAATAGAACGCCACTTTGATGAATTCTTCTATTTTGGAGATAGTTACAGCTGAAATCAAGGGCGTACGCAAGGGGGGGGTTGGGGTTAAAAACCCCCCTTGAGCTTGATATTTTAGAAAAACTTTATGACCTTCGCAAGGAGATGTGTTTTCGCATACTTTTGCTTATTAATTTGTC
>Ga0210059_1009363_pt1 | contig 15316 bp, 12 predicted proteins | sample Ectturendosymbi2_FD_188042 | JGI IMG/M metagenome (GOLD analysis project Ga0210059, IMG submission 188042) | Ecteinascidia turbinata endosymbiont from Florida, USA - Sample 2 (SPAdes) (version 2) | ecosystem: Host-associated > Tunicates > Ascidians > Unclassified | place: Key West, Florida... | reverse complement strand
GGTAGGTCGAGAGTTCTCGACTCTCGGCCGGGTCTTACCAAGACCTTATAAATTGGTACTGCAGCCTTCTTGCCAGGCGCACGGTGTGCGGAAGAGCTGCAGGGAACACATAAACATACCGAGTAAAATGCAACCAGAGATTGTACGAACTCAGTCGTGGTGCTACAAGACCATTGCAGTTATAAAGCACCAACACCAAACCACCATATAAGAACTGTGGCTGCACTGTCAGAAAAATTGGAAAAAATAATGGGTAACCCGCATATTGCTCAGCAAAAGACTGATAGCACTCTGTCAATAATGATAAATGAAATACAGGAAATTCGAAAAAGCCAGGAATACTTGGGCAGCAAATATGAAGAAATTAAAGATGTACTGAAAACTATGCAAAATATCAATAAAAATTTGTTTCTGTCCGCGTCGCCGATAGCGTCGTCTCGTGTGTTGGGGCGCGTATAATTGCCTCGAGTATGATTAAGTTCGCGGGTGTCTTACTTTGTTTTATGTGTGCGTTGGCTATGTCTTGTGGGCCTTGCGGCCGAAATCAATAAAGCTGTCAAACTATCCGCACATGGGGCCTCCAACCATCTAAATCCGGCGGTGCGTGGGGCACTACAAGCATTTGCATCCTGCACTGCAGTTTCTTGTTAATTTTAAACATTTTAGTCATCTTACACATATGCGCAACATTCGAGGGCTACTGTTATTAGATTAGATTTCTTTGTGAACTGGCATGCTTCCTTTCAATTCTACTTGAAGTATCTCTTAGTTTGAAACTCTTGGTTTATTGGAGAAAGTTTTTATAGATTTGTTTGAAAATGAAAGACGTAAAGGAAAATTCAGTTCAATGGACAGTAATCGTGAATGCCCTAAATTCTACAAAGTAGGCAAACATTCAAGTTCAGCAAAAATAATTACTGCTAATCAATGCATCATACCAAGAAAATGCACTGCCAACAATTCTCTTTAAAATAGATCACACTAGCCTACAAAATCCTTTAGGCCGAACCAGTTTTATCACGGGGATTAATGACACTACATTACGTTGAGTTTATTAGTAACAAACACTCAAATGTTCCTTCAGTGTCGGACCCCCTCTCATAGGCCCTGCTCGTACGCTACACCCAAACCTGTAATTTGGGGCAATACCACGGTATTTGCACCTGCAGAAAAGCAACAAACCACGCTGTTGCTGTGGCGCAAATTGTCCGTTAAGAGGCTCACAAACTGCCCGCAAGTTTGCGACGAGCAATTCGCTCAGGTGCGCAACTGCGCGCAGCACCACCAGAACTTTTTCGCAGTGAAATCTCGTTCTCGCGCGCTTGCAACATTCCAAATTCAGTCACGGGGGCTTTGGTGGGCGTAGCCTCCCCGAACAAAGTTACAAGCCCCTAAATAGAAATATGAAACACTATGCACCAACAGAGTTTTTGTCAAATTTTAGAATGTCAAGCCTCCTTAGGAGACTTTCTGGCGACGGTTCTGTCCAAATTTAATATCGTATATACACCACATAGCCTTTTCACCGCTTGAAATGCTTCACTGCTTGTGTTTGCATTATTGCGCAATTTGGCTTGTGAGTTTCTAGAGTCGAGACCAGTTATGGGCAACCCAGTTGGTTTACTGAGCCAAAATGAATGACGCTCCTCGACCAGGGCCCTATATTGAACGACATATTATTGAGGGCCGTACATTGAATGGCATACTTTGATCTTATCTAACCAAGTTTAACTTAAACTAATACACTTAGTGTTCGAACATATTGCAATGGTGATAGACGTGATAAAGTGGCAATAAGGACCACCTGCATCAAAAAGGTCAAGTTCAATATTATCATAACAAGGACAGGTTGTCAGTGCATAGGAATCTTTTGCAACAGCGTAAACCTGAACTGAGCCGCATGCGGCCCGCGGGTTGTACATAGCTGGTCTAGACTCACTTAACGCAATCTGTTCAGAACCATCTTTGCTGCTTTTATAACGTCACAAGCAGGGTTGCGGAGCCGGATTCCGAAAAACACTAGCAGTGGAGTCCAGTTGAATTATTTTTTACATCCAAACCCTAAGTTAGTAATCCTAATTCGTGCCTACTGAAATGGTACAATTTCTTTTGAAATTTTTATTGAAACATAATTCTTACTGTGCACCACGATTTCCATTGAATGCTAGTTGTTACAAAACTGTTGACATTCAAAAAAATCCATTCACGTTGTGCTAATGAGTGGGAAAATTGTGGAAGCTCGGAGTCGGAACGGGTCATTTAACCTGTAATTCTGTTCCGGCTTAAATCGGAACAGAATTATTGCACTTGTTGTCTTTGACTCCGCAAGCCTGGTCACAAGTGATAAGCAATGAGCCATCGCCGCCTCAACGCGGCGGCAAGTCCACCACTTTTTTCCTGAGACCGTGTAACGCAACAGCAGCAGACACGCGCTCGACGCAAGATTTATTTACGCGATAGAACTCGCATTGGAAGCTATCCTCGGCCAGCTGTCCGCACACTCCTTCGCGACCGGACCGGTGATGGCGGAACCTGTCGAAACACGAGACGACGTCACAATACGGTTGATCACAATCAGGCCCGTACCAGCTTGGGACACCAGGGGGCAGAGTTTTCTGAGAGGGGCCCGAAACACATTTATCCAGGGGGGGAGGCTTCTCCCCTTTAGTTACGGACCTGATTCTCATTCGGAAGCTTTGGTGGCGAAGCGCTGTGGTTTGCAGGTGTCTGACGTCACAATTTTAGCAGGAAACATCTCTTCTAAAGCACATCTCTTAGAGATCTTGAACGTAATCTGCGACTCGGAGAACACAACTAAATGCTAAGCAAGCAAGAGCGAACGGAAGATCTTGTTCGGATCAAAAGGGCATTAAACTAGGGTTAGGTGCTGCGCGCGTAATGGGCCGGCGTAAGCTACGTCTATTGGGCAATGTGTAGGACTGCAGAGGTGCTACAGATGCACGTTGCGATCCGCTCAGATTAGATTTCTTCATCACGAGGCACAGACCCGAAAGATGGTATAATCATCACCACAGATCGCATTGCATCAAGGCAGTTAAAACAACGATACGTCAGTTTTGATTCGAACAACAAACTTGGGATTGCGGTAGCGCTTCAGTGGCATGAAGATCCACCAGAGAAATGCCGTGCTTACCTTTCATTTCGCCTTTGTTGTTTACTATCACGCCCGCATTATCTTCGAAATGAATAAACAGCCCGTGCTTTCGTCGAAAAGCTTTAGACTGTCGTATTATCACCGCCGGGTGCACTGAAAAATAAAGCATTGTTTCGTCACAACCAAAAGCACATGAACGTGCATACGCAACTACGTCAGCAGCGGGCGATCCTGTTGCCCGGACGTTGTCAAAACACTAAAGACCAATAACGAGGAAAATCGTCTGCACTTCGACAAGGTTTGAAGAAAAGCACTGAGCTATCTTTTACTGAGCAGTGGGCATGTTCTGTTTAAAAGACGTATTTTTGATATACAACTAATGAACTTCAATTTGTACCTTTCAGTTTCATACCAGTTAGGTTGGTGTTTTAGGCAAATTTGCTGCCTTTCTAGATTCTGCGAATTATGTATTGTGAAAATGGAAGGTCTTGCAACCCAAATTTGGGTTGCGACCCATTATTTTTGGACCCCTGATTGGGAGGTTTGGAGAACAGATGAATCTGTCAAGAAAGCAGTGAGGACTCATGTACAAACGAGTGTGTGTATGCAACTACGTCACTGTCCAATCGATAAACTGACTACAGATTGAACTGCAGCCAGGGACGCCGGAGCAACGGTAGGGCAGGGGGGGGGGCGGCAGTAAACAAGTTATGGGCAGTTCTTTTCAATACGCTTGATTGTGTTCATCAACAATGCTGAGGGGCGGCAATAGCTCAGTGGTAAAGTGTTTGCCTCTCAATTGGAAGGTTGGGTGTTCGATCCACAGTCATTGAGTGAATTGCCGTAGCGCTCCTTGGGCAAGAGTGTTCACCTCAACCGCCCCGGCAAGAAGCACAATTCAGGCTTCGGTCTGTCACCAATCGCCGTCACCAAAAATTAACAAAAGACAAACAAGCAATGCTGACCTCAAAAATAACAACAGAAATTATAGAAAACCATCCTGAATTTTCTGGGTGCATGAATAGCTGCAATAAATTTGTTACAATTCAATCCAGATCAGTGGTTCCCAACCGAGGAGGAATTCCTCCCAGGGAGAACTTTAATGAGTTCAGGGGAAGAATCTCCTCTTTATAATAAAATTACCTATTCATTGTAAGTGCTGTACTTCTTTCTTGAAGTTGACATTGGCTCTTCCAATCAGTTATATCACTTCATATTAGTGAATTATTTAGTGGACTATAAGACGTTTTTGTTGACAAACTTTAGTTCCATTATTTGACAACAAATAGTTTGTCCTATTTTTATTAATCAAATTATTGTCGTAAATGAAAACCATTGTTCTGATTGTATTCGAACCCGAACGGGGAAGATATGAAAAGCTCCAAAATGAGCAAAGCGAGGAAAGCATTGGAGGTTGGGAACCATTGATCTAGATCTGGGTTGGGAACCAATTTACTATCGCGGGCCGGATGGATTGCGCATTATCGCTGACAGGCCGCAAAAATCAGTCAATTTTCATCCTTAAATTCTACCTTTACATGAGGAAGAGCGACTTCTCTTGCCTTGCTGTTGAAGTACCTGCTATCATGGAGCTTCGTTTTCTCTCGTTTTTCTCATGATGCTGTACTCTAACCTGGGTAATGAAAATTCTGATGTGGGCCATATCGAATGTTCACACGGGCCGCATTAGGCCCGTGGGCCACAGGTGCCCCGCCCCTGATCTAGATAAATCACGAAATTACTTATGATCAGTGTTACCAGATGAAAATTTCAATAAAATGCCAAATAATGCTATAAAGAGGCCAGAAAAAGGCCAAACCGATTGTTTAAGGCCAGAAAAAAGCCAAACTTTATTTGCAGTATTGCCATGCCTTTGTCGCAAAAAGCATCTAAATTACAAGCATATTAAAATTTTTTTTCTTGGAAATTAAGATTAAGTCTTGCTTGGCATTGTACTGGAGCACTGAACTTCCTCGATTGTTCATGGTTTGTGAAATTGCACAATTTGGTTACAATAGTGCAACAGTTGGCATACTGATTTATCGGCAGCTTTCTGCACCCATACTAAAGTCATCTTCCACTAACTCCTGTACTTACGATCAGAATCATAATGAGCCCTTCCACTTCGATGTTATTGTCGCATTTCTATCGTGGAGACACAGACCTGTCTACAAGCATAGAGCCTGCTTAGTGCTTAGAACACAGAACACACATTACACAGTGCAGTAAGGGCACACATTTTCAGTGACTATGCAAAAGCTTAATTTCGAATCTAGCATCCCTCAGATAATACTAATATTAGAATGTGAGCATCTGATATAACATTTATCACAAAAATTTAGCAAATGTGTTGCCAAAAAAATGGAATAGGAATATTTTCATTCAAAAAAAAACATCTCAACGTAAAAAACACCAAACAAATTTTTTAGGCCAACCAACTTGAAATGGCCAATCTAGCATAAAAAAGGCCAATCTAGCAATCCACCTATGATACGTTATGAAAAGGCATCTCCGCCCCTATAGCTCCCCTTTTGAAAGGTCAAGGGGCCAATCCTTCCATCATGCCCTTGCTCCCTGGCGTCCCAGACTGCCACTTAAACCCATTTAGTACATCTATTCTATCTTGAGAATTCTGAACAGGAACCTGCACCATCTCAACCACAGTTTATGCCACTTTTATGTTAATTGAATAGGGTTTAGGCACTGTATGACTTGCAGCACAGCAATCACTGCAGAAAAATGTAGCAGTTTAATTGCAGTGAGGACAACTTAATTTTTTCAAGAAGCTCTTCACTTCATAGAATAATTTTATTTCAACCTTGTTTCCTCAACATAAACAGAATGTTACATGTCCCAACTATCACTTTTGTCAGCACCTTTCCTACTTATGTTCATGTGGATCAACAGCTGAGTTTATTCAGTCATCTGAACTAGAGCTCGACCTATAAGGATTTTTTGGGCCGATACCGATATTTTTCAATTTCCATTGCTGATATCCATGTCGATATTTTTGTATTACTCAAGCAGTATCTATTTTGCCTCATGAGGCAAAATAACCACTCCTGGAGCTATTTTGCCTTCAGCCGAAGCTATAGAGCATTTGCGTTAATCAATCAGGGTCAGAGACGATGTAGCAACTTGGGTTGCCGAACACTCCATGCAGAGCAACAGCGCAACACTTTTATGAGCAAATATCGCCACTATATATCGGCAGAATTTTGCTGATACGATACATCGGCAACATCATCATATCGGCCGATACATCGGTAGAGCTCTAATCTGAACACATGCAATGTACTAAAACAGCATTTTAAGAATACATAATCTGCAGAATCTACAAAGGCAGCAAATTAGCCTAAAACACCAACCTGACTGCAATGAAAGGCACAAATTAAGGTTCATTAGTTGTACTGCATATCAAAAATACTCTGGGGAGAAACAATGCCGTGGTTGTTAACATGTTTTCAGTTTCACTCTGCTCTTATGTAAAAAAAATATATCATAAATATAATATTGTGTTTCCATCTTGCTTGGAGGACAGCACTAACACAGGCAAACAAATAACTTACCTTTTTTACGCAACTCTGGTTTGCCTTTCTTTACTGTAGCTAGCACAATATCACCCACACCAGCAGCAGGTAGTCGATTTAAGCGGCCTTTGATGCCCTTGACGGCAATGATGTACAAATTCTTTGCACCTTAAAAAAATTTCCATTGCACTAGCACTGCAAGTCCATTACAATTAATATCTAATTTGGCCACAGCTAGTTACAATCAAATCTGCTCAGATACTTTAATTTATCAACATAGCACTTTCTGCCCCGAAAGATGGTTGATAAAAAGTATCATCAGCGCAAGAGAAAGAAACTATTGCTAGGAATAAAATTAATTTTAACAATGCTCTTTGTGATGTGTTACAAAAAAAATGTATTCCAATTTAACTGACAATGGCACAATGCTTTGACATATCACATAATATTATGCACAAATAAACGAAATGAGAAGTCAAAGACATAGAACTTTAAGTGACAAACAATAACAAGACCATGAAAAAATGCAGTTCATAAAATTGTAGATAACATACTGTTAAAACATGAATCAGTGCATTTTTTATGTTGATCTTTTAAAACACTTCTTGCCACAACCACGCATGAAATTGGGACTGGATTATGTGTAATTTAATTACGCCCAATGATGCTAACATTTTTACCTCACGGAAACATTTGACAAGCTCTTTAATTGGAAACACATGACATAAAAAAGCATTGCTTAGGTGAGTGCAACAGAAAGAATATTACAAATAAAGCTTAATGCTAAACACAAAACCAATTTTAATCCATGCTACACCATGCCTGCTGCACCTATGACCAATGTTGGGGCATGCAGAAAAAACTTTTGGCATGCACAACACAACCATGAATGCAGAATTGCATCAGACAGGGTTGACGCTGCAGCTAAAGAGCAAGGTTCAAGAGTCAAAAGCGTGCAGCATTTCTTTGTTTACAATTCAGCTTTTTTTAGCAACGTAAGTTTGAAGACAGTGGTGGAGGTGGTATTATCACCAATGGCATCCTTCCTTTAAAACTTGATCATGGCTCTGGTTAGCATTTCAAACTGAGTAAAACACAAGCAATGAAAAATCTAGGCTATGCGGCTGCTTTCCTCTTGTTTTTCTTTTATTTGCACTGCATGTCGCCTGATCTATAATAGTGTATAAATTATCTGTTTAGGCAGTGTCTGTATCCAGTTTTTGCTTTGGAAAGACTAAACAACCGTATCAAGTGAAATTGCTGACCTCTGAAATATCTGACCAATTCTTGCATGTCACTTGCTTCTCAGAGTTAAGGATGAAAGCGAGTAGTGATTAATTTTTTCTAAGTCTACACACAAACCCTAACTGTAAACCCCAACTCTAAACGCTAGCCCTAAACCCTAACCTTAGTTATACACTAAACGCCAGAACCCTAAGCCTGAAGCCAAACCGTAATCCTAAACCCTCATCTAAATCTGTGTCTGGTTTGACAGTTTCTAGGAAAGTGCATCAAAAGCACTCCCAAAAAAGATTGTGAAAACATACAATCTTACGAGTATGTCAGAACATAAAAAGTGTCTTCTGTACTATCAAAACCAACACAACCAAGGTGAGATCTGAGCCCACAACCCCTTGCATAGCAGGAATAGTCACTTTCCACTCGAACATGTTCTTGGTGGTACAAACGTCATTAACTCATTCTTTTGTGGCACAAAACGAAAACCAGATACGGTTTTTGAAGCTTTATATGTTTTTTTAGTCCTAGAAAGTGAAAACCAGATACAGTTGTTCATACCTTACCGTCTGTTTATCCAACTACTATAAGAGGAAAGCAACACACACTCCAGATTCAGTTCTCTGAACACTGCTTTCGCAGAAGACTTTAACAGTACTTAACTCCTTTTAGATGAAATACTTTAAAACAACCAAGCGTAACTAAAAAAGCTGCTGATCATTGTTCCTAACCTGCTGCTATAATTAGGCTACATAGGATGCTTCCATGCCAGCATCTAACTTTTGAAATTTGAAACTATCTAACCTTGTATCACAATTGTTACCTTGGTATTGGTTATATTTTTTATTTAGTCAGCTCAGTTCATATCTCATCTTACAGCCCTGTTCTGTATTATGCTGCATCAGATCTAGATTTCACTAGTCAATGCTAAGAATGTAACAAACTCAATAATTTCAGCAGCATTCGGTCATGAACTTACTACGCAGACACGTATATCTAGCCCCATTTTAGTTTTCATTCCTTATTCTCCTTAAAACACGTGTACAATGTTGTATTTTGCATCATAAAAATACAAGAATTGTTTTGCCATCTTATGATATTCCATAATTCATGCGGTGTGTGGTAGTAAAAGGTTCTCCACCTTTCTGACTGATCTAGGTCCAACTAGAAATGCATAACCTAACACGTAAATCCAATTGCAGCACAAAATGCTGCTGCAGCAAAATTGTTGATGAGCTGGGACTCCATGGCCTCTCCTGTACTAAAAATGCAGGCCGCTTCCCAAGACATTCAGCCATCAACTCCATCCTCAAGAGGTCACTGACCTGCATTGGTCTCCTCTCTACCTTGGAGCCTGTCGGCCTGACTAATGACGGAAGGAGGCCGGACTTTAGGCCCCTGGTACAGAGGCCTAAGCCTAGTGTGGGACGCAACAGTTGTGGACACTTTTGCTCAGGGCCACTATAAAGACTCTGCCAGACAGGCTGGTTTTGCGGCAACAAAAGCTGAGACTGCAAAATTCCAAAAATATCATGACCTCCAAAGCAATTACCACTTTCAACCAGTGGCAATTGAGACCACTGGTGTGAAATGGCAAGTCCACTGTCTTGCAAAGAGACTTGTTAATGCGTCTGGCGACCCTAGGTAGCGCCAGTGGCTCCACCAGCATCTGTCCCCGACTGTGGTCAGGGGAAACGCTGTCAGCATATTGGCCTGTGTGCAAGTTTGATCTAATTTTACCTGCTCTTTTTCCTAACCTGTTATTTTTCCTAGTTGCTTTTAATGTACTGACCACCATCACTGCCTACCACTTGCCCCTGTATCAATGTGTAGCTATTGCCTTCCGAATCATCGTTCTTTCTATAAGATTCATTATTCCCTCAGTTTCACAGTGTTACCTTGCGCATTTATTGGTTAAATATCTTGTCAATCGCATAGCCTATGATGAGTACAGCGTGGTGTCATGTTCCACATTGCTTGAAACCTCTGAGGCATTGCAGTTTTTGAGAGCCTTATTTTTAACAATCTTTGTAGTTGCATCTATGGATGAATTTTGAAAAACACTATGTAGTATGTATCCTGTTTAGCCTTGCTGGAATTAATGAAAATTCCACAGGATAGAAATGTGGCATATACAAAATTTTGCTGTGTGGCAAGCAATATCAATACTGCAAGCAGTTGTTATGCATGAGGAATATCTGCATGAGACAAAATTTCATGCTGCATATTATTATCAACGTAAAATTTCTTGAAGGCAAGGTTGTACCAAGATTTTCAAAAGAAGGTACAAGAAAATATATCCCTGGAATGAGTTGAGTGTTTCTGAACACATGCGGTATTCCACAAAATTTCCTGCAATGGATTTGCCATGGCAGGCAAATCTTGTCTTTCATGAATACAGTATGTCACATGGATGGATGGATGGATATAACCAAAACCACTCTGTGAGTGGCATGAATTTGGATAAAGTTTGTTGCTGTCATGTGCCAAAATTTTGCCTGTTGCATGCAAGTACTGTTCTCATCAAAAACAGTCTTTCACTTTTTCAGGAGGATAACAGTGGAATGAATAGCAAAATCAATGAGGTGATTTTAAACATTTATTTCCCACACTTGATTCACAGTAACTACAGTAGGCCTATGGGAAAAAAATCTGTATACTGTTTTTTGATTTACAGGAACTATTTGAGAAAAAACTGTAAAGGACAGACTTGCCCTCATGAATGAGTTCGTACCTGATCCTAGTTTTTTTCACTGAAGCATTTTAGTAGTTTTTAGCTGAGACATTTCGGTCACTTGTCCGACAACTGTATTAAAGCTTGCCATAAGTGTTTTTTAGCCTATATTTTGAAACATTCTGACCAAAAACTTTTTTCGGTTATTTCAAAAACGTCTTGGTCTATGACCGAAAAAAACAGACCTGGGCTGAACACCTATGAATCCACAGAAGGTGCAACACGGAATGCTACAATTATGCACTGCATTACACCAAACAGCAGTTCTTGCGAATGCAAACAGTTAATTGCAGAATAAAAATTGTATCGCAGTACCTGTATTGTCAGCACAATTTACGACAGCTCCAACAGGAAGACCCAAAGTCACCCTGAATTTGCCTCCAGATGCTCCACCACGTCCTAAAGCATATTTCTACAATTAGCAATTTATAAAAAAGCTAACGCATGTACATAATATTAGCGAAATACTGAGGCGTAAATTCGTAAATCTACAAAACGTTTGCTGCTGTTCAAACTTCTGTAGTTTCCACAGGCCGATGACCGTATCAAATCATTTTGTGCTGATTACAGTGTTACAGCATACGCATTACGAAACAAAGAAATGTTCTACACAAAACTCGTAGCAGCGCAATGTTCGATTTTCTCAGATAAAGTTCCATATACACACCTCGCTTCGACATGATTGCTGTTGAAAAAGAATTGTAGCTCCACAACAGCGACAGTGAACGTTGCGGCTTGGTGGCGCTAAGCTTCAGATCCAGTCACAAGCGAGCAAAGAATCCGGGTGGAAATCCTTTCATGTTTCGAGTTTGTTCCATAAGCCTATATTGCATTGCGTCATTTTCTGCTAACGTTTTAATCAGCAATCAAGTCGAAGGGAAGTGTGTGTTGAAATTATCTGAGACAGCAATATTTGTAAAGCCACAACAGTGACCCACACCAAGCGAATCGATCGCAATTTATTGCGTAAGGAAACTAGTTATCTGAGACAATCAAACCTTGTATTGCTGTGATCTTTTTGTGTGTACCTACTAGTGCTACTACCTAGCAACAAGAAAATTGCCCATGACCAGCAAATGACACCTGCAGAATTTTTTTCTGTGGCCTGCGGACATTGCGCCCGATGAGGCACTAGCAACCACGGTAGACATCACAGCGTGGTCAAAAAGGAAAACTACATCTGCACTTCCACAGGAAGGATCATGCTAAACCAACATCTGTCTTGTACAAACTATGGAAAGAACGCGGCTGCATGCACGTTTGCTTACAAGAATTTAAAATAACAGAAGAAACAGTTTCGTGCTTAGTTCATGAAGATTTAAGGAATAGTAAAACATCACGAACATCAGACAAATGCAATCTATTTGATCAAGATTATAGGACTTAGGATGCGTAGTTTTACGTGAAATTGATTTCCAATTAAAATTTTGCTCATTGATTCCTTATATACAGTATATCTCCCTGATGGAAAGTAGCTACTGGAATAGTAAGCTATAATAATAAAGTTGACAATCTAATACCAGTGATATAAAAAATGTTTCATTGTTCACTTCCCGTTTCACTTGTGGTTGTTTCTCTTAGAACAGGGGTTCTCAATACGTCGATCGCGATCCACCAGTCGCTCTCAAAAGTACTGTGGGTAGATCGCATGACATGAATACCTTCGACGTTCCCGGACAAACATGTCCGTCCTTATTCGCGCCATCGCTTAAGCGCCATCCTTGCATTCGAACAACTTTTTTTGGACTTGTTCTTTTGCAACGAAATTTTGCAACATACATTGTAAGAAGAAATCCCAATATATTTATTAATAAATACGTGTTTTGCATTTTTGTAGCGGGTAGTGTTACAGGCATGGGCGCAATTAGGTGGGGGATACAGGGGACGTGTCCCCCACTTTTTCAGACGGTGGGGAATGGGGATATAATATGCTATGTCCCCCCAAATTTTTCTCTTTAGGTTTTGTATTTGGAGAAGTTTCAAAAATAAAAGTAACGTTTGTCACGTTTTGTGCGAAGAACTTTTCATGTTGTTAGATGTTACACATAGCGAAGTTGATGTTGAAACAGTTTGATGTGGTATCATTGATTCTGATATTTTTATAAATTTTAGCTTCTATAAAATGATTTTTGGCATTTTGCAGTTTCTACAGATCACGAAAGCATGGGCGTCCGCAGGGGGGGCAAAACGGGCATTTCCCCCCTGGAAACTGGGACTAAGAACGAAAATTTTGTAGAAATTTTGAAAGCAGCCCTAAAACCTAACCGTAAAACGTTGCCTACATGTCAGGTAGGCTTAAAATGAAGTGCGCTAGATTAGCTGTAGGCTATGCTAAAGATGACTACTGATTAGCATCAGGTCTGCCCGCAACAGTTTTTGGACCAACGTTCAGCTCAGCACGAAATCAGATGCTTTTTCATCGACCCATATTCTGCTGTCTCTAATAAATTTTTTTCAAACTACACTATTTCTAAAATTGCGTCACCGCGATATAGTCGCGTTTCAAACAAAAAAATGAATGGATGAGAAGTTGGTCGTTGACTCAGTGCAAACTTCACGTTTCCCCCTGTGACGTGGGAATATATTTTCTGATAATATTCAATGCCCTGGAGATGCAATAAACAACTTCCAGGACAAAGTGCCACCATAATTATTGCTTTTGAGTTTTTGGTATGTTTGTCTTTCGGAGGGAAGTGAAAGTTGTGCTTGTTTTCGAAATAATATACCTTTTTTTCGACTTTCAAGCTATTTTCTATGGTAAAATGACTGATAAATCAACAACAGCTTGTTTTAAATAATTTTGATTGATAGTTTTCCACTGGTGGGCAGGTATTTTTGTAAACAAATTTCGCCAGTTTGGCTAGACAGTCGTGATGTGCAGGGGCGTAACGAGGTTAGATGGCGCCTGGGGCAAGAAGCAAGTTTGACGCCCCCATGATCGAACCTGAGGTCTTTCGGAAGCAAATGTACTGTATTGAAGAAAGTGCTTATGACATTGTTGTGACTTTTTGTTCCCCCTTGCCCTCTTTATGTCCCTGGTGGTGTGCAATGAAAATCAGAAAATTTTCCGAAAATAAACAAATTTTCAAGTCCGAACGTCATGAACTTCTATTCCATGAACATCTACAATTTTCGAACACGTTACGGCATGGGTCTTGCACAGACTGCCATCAAAGGTTTCTGGCAGCATCTCAGGTTTCTTCGAGTAGCTTTGTGTCACTTCTACGCCTGCCCCACGCGTTTTCTCGGCGTGGACCTGTGCTTGTTTTGCTAATAATAAAACTTTTCCGACCTTCAAGAACTTACTTTTTTAAGGTGGGATAAGTTTGAAAATAATTTCTGAATTGTTTTGACGGCGGCTTCTCCTGAAACGTCCCAGTAAGCCTGGGCAATGGTGAGAATGCGATTTAACCGAAATGCCTGTGGTTACGGCGTCTGTTAAAAAGAGTTACCTGAGCAGTTGGGTCTTCACTGCTGTGCAGTCAGTACACATTCGGATGAACTCGTCGTTGAGACCCTCCCCCTCATAAAAAAAATCCTGGATCCGCCTATGTCAGCCCTCCAACTTTGTACGTCTGGTCTTTGTAACTTAAAACTTTGTGTTACATCAGGGAGAATGCAAAACGTTCTTTAGTCTTATCTGAGCGCTTCTGCTACCAGTTATGCTTTTTAAGCTCACAATATTTCGCTATGGTTGCATTATAGCAAACTTCGCTAAAGGCTTTTCTTGAATCAACAGGATAGGTAGTAGGCACTGAGCCCACTTTTAAATCCTAAATCTTGCAATCACATATGCATTGGCGGATCCAGGGGGGTGGCTAAGGGGGCTGAAGCCCCCCCTAAATTTTTTCAGATACATTTTTTGATACATGGTTTCCGACACGGAAACGTCCATTGTGGTGGTTTTTTTGGATAACCTTTAAATAATCCATTCTTGCACAGGGATAAGGACAAAATATTAAATGCAAAGCTTATTTTGCTCAATTTGGGCAGTCCGAATGTGTTTATTTCACTATACATGAAAGTTCTAATGAATACATTTTTATACAAAAAATATGGTCCCAATGTCATATAAATACGTAAGTGTCCACATGGAGTATTTAGGCCTACATTATATATACCTTATATAAACGGCACGTACATAGGCGTAGCCAGGGGGGGCAGGGGGCTTTGGCCTTCCAAAACTTTTTAGAATAGGCCTATCTGGTCATTTTGTGCTTTAAGAGGCAGTTTCTCAAACACAATACTATTGCTCGCCTAAAATCAAACATTTTGACCCACCTAAAATTTTGGGCTGGCTATGCCGCTGCGCACGTAAGTATTCAAATTCTTGTTTCATTTGAGTAAGATTGGGATTCTTGTGGACAAAAGAGGAATAAATAGCTGACTCAGAACTGTTGCTGGAAAGTTTTCAATAGGGGAGCTTTGCGTTTGTGCGGGGGGGCTTGATATTCTAAAAATTGACCAAAACTCCACTTGATTTATAATGTTTCACGTTTCAATTTGGGGGGCTTGGAGTTTTGTTTGGGGGCTAAGTCCACCAAAGCTACCTCCGTGGCGACGGGACTGAGCATACTGTGGACAAAAGTTGAATAAACTGCAGATCATACTATTGTTTCCTACAAGCTTTTATGAATGAGTGCAGCTCATGTTATTACTGTACTTAAGCGAAGGCATTAAAATTACGCTACAACGAACTTA
>Ga0210059_1009362_pt1 | contig 15317 bp, 9 predicted proteins | sample Ectturendosymbi2_FD_188042 | JGI IMG/M metagenome (GOLD analysis project Ga0210059, IMG submission 188042) | Ecteinascidia turbinata endosymbiont from Florida, USA - Sample 2 (SPAdes) (version 2) | ecosystem: Host-associated > Tunicates > Ascidians > Unclassified | place: Key West, Florida... | reverse complement strand
AAAGACGGTCGAAGAACCTGCTGACCTACACTAGGAAGCCACGGAAACCGTAGCTGGCAGGAATCCTGCGATATCTGTACAGATGAAGTAAGTCAAATCCCCCTTAGAGAGCTGCACACATTAGAAAACTAGTAAACGCATGAGCGCGGCTTGAAGCCATTAAACGCAGATGGGACATAAGTCGCTGCGCGCCGTTACATCTTGTTCCTGCTTAAGCCTGAAGCATAACCGAAGTCTTCGTATATTGCATTGAATTTAATGTACATGCTCTAAAAAGCCTTTAACACACTTCATGCTACTGCACTCGTAAAACCACATTTTGCGTATAGTAGTGCTTCCCTTTTTACAATATACGTATACCGAAATACACGTAAAACCAGTTTTTACTCACGTTATTTTATCCAGGCATGTCCGTCGAAGTCGTTCTGTGGACGTCGTGCATCCTCGCCATCACAGTCCATGCCACCTCGTGTTTGTCACGATGGGAGAAATGCCCTTCGCGCTTCACGGTTCGCTACCTCCCCCCCGTTATCTGCTATACAATTGCCATGTCGCCCGTCCTGGTGAGGTGAGTGGTTCATTAGAAAAGGGAATGCTGTATACTCATTTTACAATACATACATAAACAAGGAGAACAAGTTCTGCTTTGTCTATGCATTTTCAGATGACGAAACACTATTCGATAAACTACGAGGTCATGTCATTCTGCCCTATCACTTGGGCAGGTTTTTAAAATGTAATTTGCATGTTCAAGAGCTTTTTTGAAAAAGGCTTGTAGAACTGGCATCTAAATTTCTAAAGGGGCGATTGGTGGCAATGAGAACGTTGTTTGAAAGAATAGTTTAGAAAAAAATAAATTTGTCAAAAACGTTCGGACGTAGAAAAGGCTGCCCATCATACGCTGACGCAATCCCGGTTCATGTTGCTTTTCTCGTTAAAAGCGCAGGGAAGCAGCACACGTTTATCGTTTATGGTCACTTGTCTACAAAACTTCATGATGAAGTCTGCGTGATAAAAGCCGACCATCAGCCGTTTGGTCAGAAAGACTAAAGTTGACAAACAGCAACGTGCCCAGCAGCAAACCTTGCCGTGCCGCTGCTAACGTTCCAGGGCGGTAGGTTGCAGAGCTGACAACCCTTTCTATCCCGGTTTTCGTTAATGCCGACTGAACATTACGTTGCGCTTCAGAGTAATCGGGATCGGTCGAAGATTGCGGGTGTGTGTGGATCAATGCGCTCGTAGGTAACTTTTCGCCTACACGTAGAACCCATAGCTCTTGAAGTTTTTTCTTGGTGAGGTTCCTATTGGTAGCAGCCATTTTTGCAATTTTTACACAGGAAAATTTTGCACGTGCGCTTTTGCTTTTATCACTTCGTAGTTTTCGCTTTATCCCACGACATTAAAAGACTTGATCGTTTTGGTCAGTTTTTTGCGAATTCTCGAAAGATAAACTGTGCCTAACCATAGGTGTAGGAACGGGCAAATTTTGGGGTGTGCGAAGGATTTTTGCTCAAATTTCCCCAAACTTACCCGAAAAAAACGACTACATTCCATTTCATGTTGGGAGCGTTTTTTTTTTAAATCAAGGCACCTCAAACACGATTTTTGCCAAAATTTCCCCTAACTTCCCCGAAAAGAACTAAAAACAAACATGATCTCAAAAAAACGTCTGCACGTTCATTTTGAGTGCCATTTTTGTAAAATCAAAGCACATACAGCAATTTTCCAAGGGTTTTCATACATTTTGCCCGAATTTCCAGAGGTTTTGTCCGGATTTTAATGGATTTTGACCGAATTTTCACCAAATCAGAAGTCTTGGGGGAGCTGTTGCGCCCCCTTCACCCCCGCCTCCTACACCAGTGTGCCTAACAATGACGTGAATGCACTTTTACTTCGGGTTTTAGTTAGTTAGGCATAAATTAAACGTTCTATTCCTTTTTTTACTTGCACAAACTACTTTTGCTATCCCCCTTGCCTTTTGTCGATTTCGTTGTCTCAACATCATGGTAATAATGCGCGTTTGGTGACGTTTACTCTTTCGTGCCATTTTCCCCGTGATGAAAGCCTGCTGCTGTGAGCTGGCTGAAAATATGGAGGCGTTTCAATGTTTCCAGAGGTTGAGCACAGGCTTTTATTCTGAATGAAGCAAGTATGTTAATGAACTATAATGGCTTCGTGAGCGCTCTGTGCATCGGCCCGATACTAAGTCAGAAGCAAGCGAAGTGAAAAAAGAAAATTATCGTTTCATTCATGCAGCAGCAGAGAGCTCGTTTTCTATGTGGTTTTCAACTTGACTGTGTGTCGCTTCGCTGCTCACAGTCTGCCGGCTCTACCCACAGAGAGCTCACACGTTTTGGTGCGTAGGCTACAGGTCACATGCGTTGGCCCATTTATTTAATAAACTTAGCTATCTCGTTTCACTTAACCACGTACTCCCACGAACGGGTGCGCAGAAATAGGCTCAACATATCGCATGACGACAAAGAGCAAACATTCGCAAAAGGAAACCCGCCATTTAGTACGGAGGGCTGTTCTTGTGATGTAAAAGAAAGGGCAGCAGTTTCAGGCACGTCTGCTTGCCTGTCAGGCCTGTGACGTCGATGCTCTTTCGTGGCAAGCGTTCACTGCCAAAGCGTGCGCAACTTTTTTCCCAGATGCTGGAGAATCATCGCCGGCACGAATCACGTGACCTCTGACGCCATTTGTTCTCGCGATGATAACGGCTTCCTGGAGCTGAGCGGCTTTTGTGTGGTAATGCTGAATCTGGCGGTGCTGATGGTAATCACCCGGTTCCCAGAGAAATATTATCCAGGTTCGTTGTCTTTGCGCTTTTCGAAGGATAATGACTACCCGCAAGCTTCTGCCCAATAAAAAATTGTCGCCCGTATTCAGAATATGTTGATTTGTGCTTTGGGCAGGGAGCAGTGTCCGCTGCCAGGTCGAATGGGAGCATTTTTTAATTCGGGTTTTGCTCTTTTTCGCACGTGTCGGTTCTCTTTCTACCCACACTGCAATTGCAACACTATTATTTTATCCACCTGTACAGACACTGCCGAAACGCTTTTCTTTGTTTCGAAGAAGCGTGGGCGTAGAGTAGAGCAAACCAAAAATGACGTTGGCCTTTCAAATACTAATAAAAACGCGTACATCGGTCGGTATTGTAATTGATGACATTTGCTGTTGATGGTAACGAACGTCTAATATACATGGATGTTGTATAAAAGAAACAAAAGCGTCCAATGCAAAAAATGACGAAGAAATTTTTGAGCTAGTTTGTTGTCTTGAGACTTTTCCGTAATGCTAGGCGAGCTTATATTTCCTGTTGTTGAACAACCATGAATTGCACACACTCAAACAAACGATAGCGCTGTTCTCAAACATAAATACCAATTCTAAGGCTTCAACTCGAAGTTCTTCGGTATTGTGAATTGCGTCTGGAAACAATGTTTTCCAAATTGTAAGTGGACCATCCGTCGACTTTGTTATGCTGTCAGTATTTGACCAACGCCTGTTTTGGATCAAACCGAGCACAGTTGCAGTAGCACGACAGCGAAAAAGCCAAACTATTATTTTTAACTTCATATTCCACACTTGGAAAACAAATTTCATCTTAGAGTAAAATAACTTATGTTAACGTTGATGGAGTGTCTTACCAAAACAACAAGAAGTTTTCGCTAACATGCTAATGGAACTCGGATCCCGAGTTCTTATCAGCAGGGCGCCACCTGGAGCGCACACATTTTCTAACATCTGTGCTCGCATGTCATGGCATTTCGCTTTTTAGCCCTGATGAAGACAGTTGTATCAATTGTCGAAACGTTGGCAAGTTTTTAACGTGTTTGTATGTTTTTAGCGCCAGTAGAGCCTGATTGAAGTTTGTTTATACTAATGGATAGTAACGTTTAACATTATTTTTCGCAAAAAGTGTATGTTTAGTAGCATATTCAAAAGTAATGCAAAGTTGCTGAAATTTGAAAACTTCAAACTGATCACCATCTTGTCAACGTCCTGCAACCTCGGAACAAATCAACCATTAAAACTTGAACCAAGAGCAAGTGGTTTGACTGAGAAATGTTTGGACAATAGGTTGTAAAAATCACTATGCGTGACCAGCGACACGGTTCCCGACCTTCGTGAACTCCTATAACCTCATGTCAACAAGCATGACCCGACGTTCAAAGCCAGTAACTGAGCCTGACTAGCAAGCGAATGTTCCAAGACGAGGACTCAACTCAATCGTTTTTAATAGCGTAAATATAAAATATAAGAACACAGATGCTCATTCAAAAGAAAGTTCTGCACTTAGCCGCGTTGGTTGGTCTTCCAATTTTGTACCTATGGTATAAAATCGTGAATCTTTTTACCAGCTGTGAGACCCCTGGGTACACCGTTGGCATATTTATGTTCAATGCGTTGCAGGCACGTTCGACATCTTTGGACATTCCCACCAGCTCTTTCACACTTTTTCAGCCGCCGCCATTTTATCACAACATTCCATCGTCGAGCGAGCACTGGAAGAGTTGCTGCAGAGCGACATCAAGCGGTAAAAATATAGAGAGCGAACCTTGCGAAATGCGAAGGAAGCGATGCTTCGATGTTTCGCACAAAATTAGATTTTTCTAGAGTAGTCACTGTTTGTCAGTCGCATTTTTCAACAGTTTTGTCGCAAGATGCTGCATTGAGGTTGAATTGTTACTTTCTGAAGTCACCATGAAAGCAACTGGCTGTAATTTACATGCAGCCATGCATATGGTATAGACCAGGGATTCTCAACCTTTTTTCTCCCATTTACCCCTTGCCAGCTTCCCAACATAAAATTTACCCTTTGTTTTTTGTTTACTCACTAGCGCTGTAGAAAAAAACAAAGTACTGTAATTTCAGCATCATTAAATTTACCCTCAGGATAGGTAACATTCACCCCCAGGGGGTAAATTTACCTCCAGTTGAGAACACCTGGTATAGACCAAGCTCCACACTTCTTTACGTGACTTCACTTTTGAGTTATTGGCTGAAAACTTGAGCGAAACGCGTCAGGCTTGTTGGCGATGATTTGAAATGATTGCGTTTAGGGAAAACGTGTAATTTTTGATAAATAGTGTTTTGATGTCAGCTTGATATAAGCAGACCAGTTTGCGTGGAAGGCAAGGCGTCCGACTCTCGATTTTCACACGTTTGGTGAACACGTGTGCTCTGTGTAAGGACGTGTGCTCTTAGAGACACAAGAGTCGTCTGTACTAAGCAAATCTGTAACAAGTAGCTTTACCGAACACAAAAAAAACGGGCGCATACCTGCAAACAAGTATTAAGTAAACGTAGGTACGGTACAACCTTGACAGAACGACAAGCCAAACGCTGACCATGCAACGGCAGCTGACACCGGCGTAACATGAAAAGTGGATGCGCACAGAATCACAGAACGTCTCCGAAGTTCGATCGCGACTGGAAACTTGCTGATTGTACATGACACGCTCTAGGCCACACACGCGTCTCCACGCCGAGAATTAGATAAACGCGAACTATTAGTACATCGACTCAAGGACATACCCAAGGGTTTGCTTCAAGCGGTAGAAAAAAAGCGGTCGCGATCATCTGAACCGGAGGATGAAATAAGCAGAACATTTTGGTTAAACTTGAATAAAGCTTAGTTAAGATGCTTGGGCAGATTGTGGAAGGCGGTATGTTGTACGGTTGTGCATTTGCACGTATTGCTCATCTGCGTTAATACCAGAACTTCAATTAAGTGTTTAATTCTCTTCGTGACAACGCTCACAAAAGCATTTGAACTATGACTATTTGGTTTGCTGTAGAAGGCGCTGTACTGAAACATCACAATTTTGTTTAAACTATTGTCATGACAACCTACACTAACATTGTTTATTATCTCTTTTTAGATTTTCAATGACGAACGCGCTCTCCATCACCCGGTGGACAACGCTCTATATTTTAGTTTTTTACTACATTTCGTCGCTTTTCGTCCTGTACAAGTTCGGCTTCTTTCTCGGACAAGAATTCAAGCGTCGCAGAGAAAGTAGAGTTGAGTAAAAACTAACCAGCGAGCGGCAAATTCAACCGACGGACAATTGTTCCGCTTCATATCGTTTGCATTGAATCACGACCACGTTTTTCGGTCAGTTCGAAGCACTTTGCCAGCCAAAAGTTTGTCATAATGCGGGTGATCAAACTGGACAGTCGCCTTCACCCAAAGCTGGCCTATATCTTGAATTTTATTTAGTTCTTCCATTTTTTCGGTATTCAGTGATTTCGTACGATTTTCGTAGAAGTGACATATCAATGCCACTATTCAATTTCCGGTTATATTTGCAGTTTCCAGCAATTGCAGGTGTTTGAAATATGTTAACCAGAATAAACTTTTTTGGAAGCATCGCGTTGGGAGAATTATAGTACCTTGTCTCTTATGTAGTAACTTGTGCCTTACCTGCAAAAGAAATTTTAGAAGTGATTTTTACTGCGCCAGCGTATTGGACAGTTACTAAGCCGCTTTATGCAGTTTGTATCGGTTTACTGGTGATGATGCATGACGGGTGTTGTGCTTTGACTCAACGCAGTATAACCTCAATGCTTCAGATTTATTCATTAATTTATTGTTTTTCTCAGCGGTCCATACCTTGAATCTACGCTTGATGTTTATTCGTATGCGCTATATGTTTGTGATCTCGGGAAAGTAAACTATTTACTTGTGTGATTTGAGATTTTTGTGTGATCGTATCTAACGTCTTAAATAACATAAATTTATGCTCTGTTTTTTTACCGGATGCAAGAGCTTTTGATCTTCGATTGTCTGTTTTTGATTGTTTTAGCTTGGTTTAGACAAAAACAAGCTACAATCGTCGACATAAAACACTATTATGCTTTCAAAGTATATTTATAAAGAGAAACGCGAGCGTATGATAGTTCAGTGGGAGAACGTCCGCCTTTCAATTGTAAAGGTTGGATGTTCGCATCACGTCCACTGACTGGATCGCCGTAACTCTGGGCAAGAGCGTTCATCTCAGATTCTTCGGCAAGAAGCAGATTTCAGGCTTCGTCTTGCTGCCATCCGTCTTCTTTTGAGCCAGCTGTTCTAACCACTGCTTGGCCGCACTTTATTTCGGGGCAGGTGTTGAGCAGCCATTCGATTGCCTCATCGTCCAGAACCGTCAGACCATGCAGTCCGTGAGGGAGTCTGTGGATTGGACATTGGAGGACAACGTGGTCGACGCTTTGTTCTTCCGCGCCACACTCACAGGCCGCAGAGGAATCCGCACCCCATTTGTACAAATATGAGCGGAAACGCCCGATGCGGAGGTGGTTAAGTCGGACCCAGGCTCTTCTGGGGAGGGTCGCTTCGAAGGCGTGGGTGCCGGTGTCGGGGATGAAAATACAGAATTTTGTGGGGTTGTCCGCCCACTCCGCATTGCATTGGTGGTCCGCCCGATGCGCCGCACGTATGTGCTGCCATCCAAAGCCAGATAAAAAAGCCTATGGATTGGTGGTTCGCAAACAAAATTTGCGCTAGAATTTTGGGGGTGCATTCGACTTTTCCATAATTCTGTTCTAAGTTTCACTGCAAAAGCAATTGGCTGTAACCCAGGGCACACCTATCACAAAGCTTGTCTCAACTTGAAACTCATTTTATCTTTATGCTATACTTGGTTACGTACAACAGTAAGAAGTCCTTCGTAGCCAAATTAATAAAGTAGGAAAATCGACAGGAATTTCACGTGGTCTGGATCCAAAGGGTGGAGAAGATAACTAGATTGATGTGCTTATAATGTAGTCACTGGTAGAAAAATATGAAATGTTGTTGCGATTGTGTGTGAGACGACTTTGATGATAATAGTCACTTTTGCTGTGAAATGTATGATGGAATTCAACACTTGGCGATTCGCAGCCAACACCTTTATGCAGACGATTACTAGGCTAATATTTTTTCCGGCGCCAATGTTACCACGTCAGTAAGACTGTCTCTTGCACGTCCTCGATGAAAGCAACAGTGCAAAGGTGAAGCCCTGTGGTGAAATTCGTGGATCCGCATTTTTGCTTCATGTTGCGTCGCATACAAGCACAGTGATGAAACCCACTGTGCGGCTCCCAGGTATTCGAACGTATTTGTTCCAGTTTGGAAACGCTCACTGCACCTTGACCGTGGCTTTTAGTGCACTGCAAAGTATACCGTTGTTACTTTTACACAAGTGAACGTTGCTGCATTGTTTCGTTTTGCTGATTCAGTAAACTCTCATTTCATTATATGCTGCATACATTTATGAAATAGCCCACAGCGTTTTTGACGCATCAGAAGCTGGTGCATGCAACGTAACATCGAGTTTGATTCTGATCCACTGGCTGTTTAAAGCATTTAAACTGGGCAAAATGGTATGCTTGCAACGTGATTGACGGTTGTCGGAAAATCGAAAGTTGTATTTGGAAAACCATACTTTTGATAGGACAATGCTTAATTCACTAGACAGTGTGGTACACCTACAACATGAATGTTGTTGAAGACGTCGCCAGTACAAGGAGGAAACGGTGCAAGGCCCCTGTTTGACATTTCAAATCTGAGTGGAAAATGTATTTTGGTTAGGTTTACAATTATTTCCTGATATTTTTGGAAATTGGCTGAATTTTTCGGTGTTTGGCTATCGGAACAAGTGATGACCTTTTTATTTGTTGCTGTATCTCAAAATTGACAGGAGTTCGGGCAACCACTGAGAAATTTGTTTCCCTTGTTTCTCCCACAACCATTTTGTTCCGCTACAACGGTTTGCGTTGCCTGCATGAATCTGCTCCCCGCCTGCTGTTTGGTTCCTCCAAATCCTGGTGACACGTCTGCTTGTTGCTTGGCGTACGACTGGCTAATAGACAGTGCGGTCCATAAGAAATCGCGATAAGATGGAAATGATTCATTTCGCTTACTTTTGAGACGATCGCAACTTTCGCTTAAAGTGCCTCGCACACTGCACTTAGCAGAGATGGTCACTGTCCGGTTTGCCGGTTGAATATCTTGCAGGATAGTAGGCTTTCAACCGGATACGGATATCGAAAAGAGAAGTGGGATGTTTGAGGAATCTGCCTGCCGTGCTGTGCTATCATGCGAGGATTCTGACTGCCCGCATTCACAGTTCAGTGATACTGTACCGCACGGGCAAAGCAGCTAAATCTGCTCGCAAAGTGTTTTACTAGGAAATTGGCTTCGCGTCAATTACGCGTTTTCAATCCTGTAAATTGAAAATCCTGTAAACGGATATCCAAAAACTGCTTTTAAGCGGGAACCGGATACGGATAAGGAGACTTGCTCCGAAAGGTTTCACTGGGTATTTTTAGGAATCATGCTGCGAAATATGTTTTGTCACTTTTGACCTCTTGGACAAACTTGCACATTGCACAATCATTTATTTATTATCTTCCGAAGCATCTTTTCAGCTCTCTGTTCCATGCCTCCGAGTCCAGATATGCATTATTTAAAGATGCACTTGACTTGTGCATAGTTTTGGATACGGGTAGTATGATTTCAGAAAAAAACAGGGTTCGGATAGGATACGGTATCATTTTTAAGAACATAGTAAAATAACACTACCAATCATCTCTGGCATTTTGTCTGTGATCCTTGCGAACACCTATTTTAAGAATAGTTGGAACCAGTTTCCATGCAAACAAACCTGCCCACAAGTAACGATGCTAAGCCTGAAGCTGTCATTTTTCACAGTGCAGGCCCGTAGCAACGCGTGAGCAGTGACCCTCCAAATTTTTCTGTGTCCCCCAAATTTTGTTACATCCAGAAATTTTTTTTTAACCATGTAATAAAAACGAAAATCTTGCTTCCCTAAAAATGTGCTTTCCCCACAAACCCTACGACCTGACTGCGAGCCCGCTTCAATGTGGAATACTTAAGATGGTAACGGCTAAATAATGTTCTGAAATAGTGCGGCACCAGGAATCAACTGAGCTGGTCGACAAACAATGTTTATGAACATGAGGTTGTGCGATAAAAGGTTTTTCGATTGTGGTTGTACAAGGGTGCTTGCACATTGTCATTTTTACTTTTTTTCAATTTTTTGGATATTCGCGAAGTTGAATTTCGCCAAGCTTCAGTTGCTGCTTCGGCTGCAATATCACCGCGGTATGTCAAGGGCCGTGTCAGCCCAACTCTGCCCCCCAAAAGCTTACAGGGGCCCCCCTAATCGTGATTTATAGAAAAATCTTGATGCCGAATGGCCTTCGAAACAAAATATCCTCATTTCAGACACAATTTTGGCAAAACCAGGCCCGTAGCCAGGTTTTAAGGTTTGGGCGGAGCAAAATGCGTTTTTAGGGGCTATAAAGGTTTCTGAGCACAACAAAATTTGGGGGGCACAAAAAAGATTTAGGGGTAACTGCCCCCGAATGCGCCACCGTGTCTGCGGGCCTGGGCAGAACCGTCGCCATAAGTCTGCCATTGGGGGCCTTCATGTTTGTGCAGGGCTAGACATTCTGAAAATTTATTTTTAATTCACAACGTGAACAGCATTTGCAGATTGTGCAAACTACATTATAAATATTTCCCCGCAAACACCTATAATAGGCTCGTAGTTTCAAACTAAAATTTTTTGAACGAGCTTAACAAAAAGAATTGGGTCGTAATCATTGTCATTTTATTGACGGCGATTATTTAGAGATGTCGTAATGAAATGCAAATATACAGAATTTGCAGGAAAGCAGAATCAATCGTATCGTTCAGTTATCAAAACATTATTACCGAAGGAGCAAACATGAGGTCGGTCAAAGTATGTGCGCCGCGATGAACGTTTTCTTTCATTAGCGCAAATTGATAAACTTTACCATGAGCTTAAGTGAAATATGCTTATAAAGCGTGCGCATTGGGCTTTTCACTGGCCGAAATACGTATGCATAAACCTTGCTGATGTCTGGACTGTTCATCTCCTGGTGCATGGCACGTGTTTAGGTTAATAAAATTTTGTATCTCAAATCGCCTATAAATGTTAACAAATATAAACTTAGGCCTACGTGGACGCAACGGTTAACATCCATAATCCACTAACTACACTATTCGGTTTTGGGACACCACCCAAAATAGGCTCTTCTAACTACACAATTAACTCCATCTGGCTGTCTGAACAGGAGGCTGCGCAAATGTGTAACTTTGGTGGTGAGCACCAAAGGCATCTTGCTTTTGTGCTGTACAAAATACGAGAAGACTACCTTGGCTAGCCATAAATAATAAATTTTTTCACAACAATCACTACACAAAATATGTTGATCAAGTGGAAGTCTGACTTATAGACGTATACAGCTAGGCATGTAGGCAGGGCCGGATAAATGAACGCGAGACCTATCAGGGCAAAGCAGGCCCGTAACCAGCTTGGACACCAGGTAGAGCAAAGGGTGTTCTGAAAGGGGCCCAAATTGTTTAAACTATGTCCAATATTTTTGAACTATGTCCAACACATTTTTCCAAGGGAGAAGAAGAAAAAATTGTGGGGGTCTTCGCCCATCCCGGTTACTGGCTGGGGCAAAGTCGTGACCGCGAGGACTCCGACACGCTTAGCGCAAGTGCGCAGTTTCGCTTATGTTCGCTGCTGTGCCTGCAGAGGCAGGTTGCGAAACTTGCTAGCCGATTGTTGTACTCCTGATATTTATTGCGTAACAATGACACGGCCATAAATCTTAAAATGTTCACATCAAGTCAGGGTTGCCAAATTTCAGAAATTTGGTCCCAAATATCACTTGCTGGCCCCAAAATTTTTGTTTGGCCCTTTGGCTCTTTTTTGACTCTTTTCCAGGATAGACTGGCCCCTTGCTAAAATTAGATCTGACCACCCTTGGGTCTTGTCTGTTTAATAATATCTTTTCACTTTTTGAGATTGCAGATTTTCTCCAAGTTCCTATATTTTGAAGGTTTTCGATTACAAAATTTTGTTAGGATGCTTAGAGTTTCTGAGTTAATGTGAAAGTAAGTTCATCAGAATACCTGTTACTTGCTGCAGTTGTGGAGGTAGCAGTGAGAACTGTTGCGTTGCCTAAATTACTGTTATTCAGGTGGTGCACATGTTTGTTGGTTTTGTTCAGGTTGTTGTTGAACACTTTAGCACTTACCGAGGATGATAGATTTATCTCAGGTAATGGCTACACATGGAAATTAAGTTGTTCTCTTGCCATCTTTCATCACGTACATGTTTTGCTATTGCGCTGCAATTGTGATTGAGGACCATTGCCATTTAATAAATTGCTAAGTATGGGTTCATATGACTTTGTAACTGGTTATAAATTTGGAAAAAATGATTGGCCGTTTTTTGGCCCCTTGTCCTAGAATTTGGCTCTTGTTTGGACTAGATTTGGCCCCTTGGCAAAAAGTAGATCTGGTTACCCTGCTTCAAGCTACAGTAGTAGGCGTTTTTCCGCATGTAACCAGGGCTCCCACTGAGGGTTTTTTCACCCAGATCTGTTGTTTTTAGTCGACCTGTGTGTCTAGGTGTAATTTTGAAAAATCGCCTGTCTTTTTTGAAGTAATAAACTCATCAGCAACTTCAGTGTGTTCAATAATATGAAGATCACTTTACATTACAGTGTTTACATGCGTACATCAGGTGAGAAAGTACCCATATCGGATGAAGCAGAACGTTTTCAGTCGGTTTCATATTCTCATATAAGATCATTGTCAGGGTTATATACTGTAGCGTGTGGGAAGGCAAGCGAGGCACTTGCCTCGGGTCCCCTTTGCAACTGTAATGTGTAAAGTTCCTTGCTTTCAAAGGGGCCCGATAGCAACTGTAATGTATAAGTAGGCTACTTTGCTTTCAAAGGGCCCCCCAGCAGCAGATGTAATGTGTAAATACCTTGCTTTCAAAGGGGCCCAAAGTAAGTGTGATGCATAAGCACTTTTCTTTCACAGGACCCCTTAACTTCAATTACTTCTAGTGCTTCATATTTCAATTTGGGGTCGAAGTTTTCTCTGGGGGCCTAAGTGGTGACGGGACTGAATTTTGGGTCCTCTGTGACAGCGTGGGACACCCCAATTGGGGGGCATGGAGTGCAGCTTATACGGCTCTGGGTATGTCATGCCAGCATGGGACTCGGAATGGAGAGCCAATCCCTGGATTTTGAAATTTGATTTTTGCTGTTGAAGTTTCAGTAGAAAAATGTGTTTCTCTTAGTTTCGGAGTTGGTAAATGTATATTCTCCGCTGTTGGTTCTTCCTGGAAAAATCTACTGTCGGCCCCTTTTCGGGAAAAAATCCTTCCAACGCCCGCATGCATGACACTTGAAATCGTCAGAATTATAGTTGAGGTCATTACATGTTCGAGTTTTGCAAAGCCATTCATATTTAGACTGAATAAAAGTAAATCGTTTTGAGAAGTCAGCGACATCACAGATGCTGTTATGAGTAATGGGCCTTAGCATGTGAGAAGATACGCAAAATAGAAAAGAATTTCAATCAAGTGTTTAACCCTGCTCAGGTAACCTCTAAACACAAACACTTTTGTTGTCCTTGCCCAAAATGGGCAGATCGCTTACGCTGGACTAACAGACAGGTTTAGACACGCGCGCAGTTTTTTTTACAAGATAGCAAGTCTTCTCAAGCTCATCCGATCAGAAAAAAAACAACGTGTTGATTTTGGAAAACCTTTTATATGATGAAGAACAAAAGCAGTTTTCCAAACAAAAATGGGGAAAGTGTTCTTAGCAAATGAACAAAAAAGTAAAGAAAAATCAAAAAATTTCGCCCGTAGACGTCATTGGCGGTTGATTTAAGGTTTAAACAGAACCTCATTTCAAGCTTTTCGTTCTACCTGCAATAAAAGTAAATTAGATTGAGACATGAAATGCTTTCATTTTCATTTTCAGCCACATTAATCAACCTTGCCCACAATGGGCAAATACTTTACGACAGTTGTTGGGCAATCAGATTGATCGCGGCACTGCTATTGACTTTCATGTCTCACGTACGGCCAGTCCCGTCGCCTCAGGGGGGTTTGGTGGGCTAAGCCCCCAAATTGAAGTACGAAAACTATAAATTAGTGGAGTTTTGTCAATTTTTACAATGTCAAGGCATCAACAGGGAAACAAAAAACTCACTATAACCACAACGTCGGGTGATTTTCACGTAGGGACTACGTGGTCACCACTCCTGTCTGGGTAGAAATCATCTGAGGTTAGTATTCCAGGGGTGTGAGTAATCGATGCAGAAAACTTGAAAGTGATCAATGCAGACAAGTGCTCCCCATCGTTGGCAGTTGGCACGTGAACCTCGTTTTGTTCTGTTTTAGTGGTGGACAGGTTCCACAGCGTTGTCTGATCTCAAAGTTCATGTCCTCAATAAAATGCTTTGGCCTTTTACCGCAAGTGCACGCACGGCAAGAGCAAGCCCCTATTCGTTAAGCCAAAGTTCTAGAAACTTCAATTCGGAACAGAGAACCACAAGGGTCATCATCCTCGATAAAATGTGTTGACCTTTCACCGCAAGTGCACACACAACAAGGTGCATGGCCTTTCTGGCTGCAATTTCTTTCCTCTGACGGAGAAGGCGTCACACATTCTCCTGCCTGTTTCTCAATGAAAGCCACGAGCTGAGCAGAAGCCATTCGAGCCAAATTGATCTGCGTCGTCAGTGCTTGCATTTGTGTGACCTACTGCCGTGCTGGCTTCGGTCAAAAGTTGCTGGCGTGGCTTGCTAATAAACCTACATCCACCAACTCCTTTTGCCCAAATTGGTCAAGGTTACCTTAGGAGGGATCTTTGTGAAGGAATTTTGTTACACCTCAGGTAACCATGGGTCAATTTGGCAAATTTTTGTTCCCCATCGAAAACTACAAAACTTGTGTAGATTTCGATAGGACTGCCCGAAAGAGCGTCTAAACAAATCCAGGTACTGAAAGAACCAGCTTTCTACGTGAACGTTAACTAATTTTTAATTTCAGTGGAAGAACCGTTTTCCCAAATCGGGCAGAGATTACCTGAGCAGGGTCAATACTGTTTCACATATTTTGACACTGGACTGCTGGTGAAAAAAAAACATCAATCTCACTCGTCCAGATTATACAAAAATGTGTGACACTGTTCAAAAGATGTAGGGGCAGTCAGGATGACACCATAAAATCTACAGTGAATACCTCCAAATTCAAGTTCTAGTTTCTCTGATAAAGTCAATTTCCAATTTTGTGTATACTACTACGAACCCCCCAAATAAGCTTTAAGCCAGTGGTTCCCAACCTTTTTGGATGCATTCCTCCCATTGCGCATTTTTGAATTTTTCATTCCTCCCCTATGAAGCTGTCATTCCTCCCCTGTTCGGGTTCGTAGGCTAGTAGTAAATACATTTGGAA
>Ga0210059_1009361_pt1 | contig 15317 bp, 9 predicted proteins | sample Ectturendosymbi2_FD_188042 | JGI IMG/M metagenome (GOLD analysis project Ga0210059, IMG submission 188042) | Ecteinascidia turbinata endosymbiont from Florida, USA - Sample 2 (SPAdes) (version 2) | ecosystem: Host-associated > Tunicates > Ascidians > Unclassified | place: Key West, Florida... | reverse complement strand
CGTGCGTTTAGGCGGTTTTCTTCGAAAATCCCCGAAAGCAGCCGGACGCCAAAGAGCAAGTTTGCGAAAGTAGTCAGGATTTATTTTAACATCCCACAAATAAAAATCATAACTACCTCCAGAGCCACATCAAATCCATTTCAACATGAAGTTTGTTAAACCATCAAAGATCAGATAATTTCCTAAATATCAGATCTGTTGTCGTAAAAACATACTGTTAAGGTTTATCGCTGCTCTAAAAGCATGTGCAGTTGCATGCACTGTGAATGCTAGATTCCCGTCCATTGTGACGCAACTATAGAATGCCAACGAAGTGGAAAGTTTGCAACCCTGGCTATCTGAAAGCATTGTGACGCAACCGTGGGTCAAACCCAGTGTTGCCACCGATGGTTTTTTTTCAGTAGATCTGGGGTTTTTCTGTTTTATCTGGGGTTCTGGGGGTTTTATTGAAAATATGGGTTTTTTGACTCTGGCCAAATTTTAGAAATGTATGTTGTAGGCTATTCCTGTATTTTCCATTCAAGAAGAAGAATACAGTTGTTTCACAGGCGTAATGATGTGTAGAGTCAGTCGCCAGTACAGTTGCGTAGGACTAGGCTTAACCAAATTGTTTGAAATCTAATGGTGTGCACATTAAGCACTGACTAGACATAGGTCAGCACTCTAATCTATCGCTGATATGTCAAGGGCTGCTTATTGTGCATGACTTTAGAATGCTTTTTTTGGTTTTGAAGATGCTGTGGTTGAGAATCTGTCCTTTGTTTTACAGGTGCATTTTGTGATAGGTATGAATGTAAAATTTTGAATGTTAAATTAGTAGCCAAATATTGCAATGAATGCATTGATTAGGGTAAAAGGAAAACTGTAAGACCTTGATTGTATTATGTACATCATGTTTCAATTTGTGCATTTAAGGGAAAGTAAAAGAAAACACTAAACGTTTTTAGAAAATATCTAACTAGCTTTTTTATGTTACTTCATGCATTGTCAGTAGGCATATGCTCAAAAATAGACTTGAACTTGTTAAAAATATGATGCAAATAATGCATATTACCTTAATTTTTATGTGCAAGTTCCGGTAGCGTAAATTTCAAATTTGGTTTTGACTTTTTTAAAAACAATTTGCATGTCTGGGGTTTTTTATTCTTTTCTGGGTTTTTTTCAAGGTAAATTCTGGGGTTTTTCTTCATAACAGAGTGGCAACACTGGTCATACCACATGCGGGCGCTGGTTGCTGGAGACACAAGCGACGCTTTGAAACGTCACTAAGGTTCATAATTGTTCTCTTTGCGAACCTTGGTGATCTTGATGAGATTTTGCAACTGGGCATCAGCGACTGGCATTCGACATTTTGTAAATCGTAATTACTAGCATCCGTTGACATTTGACATTTTGTAATTGTTACGTGACATTCCAACCTGAATTTACGCCATCAAAATGCTGCTCCCGGGCACATATGTTTCCCCTTCCCCTGGCTATGTCACTGTCTTCAAGACGGAATCATAAGTTTGCTTCAAGTTATGCATACAGCCAAATATACTAAAGTCGAACCAAACTACAAAAACTGTCATACTAACATACACTTCAAAACAAAAGCAGTAGTTGCACATGCAGCGAATGTTGAACCCAGTGCCACATTTTTCCAAGCATTCAATTCAGTCATACGCAACTTTATCGGTAGTAGTAGCCAATGCTTCGAAGCCCCAACTGCTTTAAATTTGTCGCTGATGCTGAGTTTTCACCAAACTAACGTGGAACCTATCAGTCAGGTTAAAAGCAACCTGAACTCAAATCTTTCCTAATGCTGCTAGCTTACTGCAAACAAATCACCCAAAATCAGCGCAAAACAGTGAGAAAAGCAGTTACTATTACCATGTGCAGACGGAAGAGCTCTTGCGAACTTTTTACTTTGGCCACCTCTCATATCAAAGAAGTGAATAGCGGTAGCGGTAAAATGGTGATAGCTCGCTACCGCATCCGTTATTTTTTTCAAAAAACAGCGGCGCTCCGGCTGACGCTACTGGAAATTAGCTACTGCCTAGCTCTGACTATGGATAGTTTGATTCAAGCAGGACCAGAGGCGTAACGAGGGGTGGAACGGGGGGCATATTTTTCCGGGCGCCGAATTACTATGGGGGGGCCGAAAAGTCCCAACAATGTTACAAGTACTTTCTTCAATACAGTACATTTGCTTCCGAAAGACCTCAGGTTCCAATATGGGGGCGCCAAACTTGCTTCTTGCCCCGGGCGCCATCTAACCTTGTTGCGCTCCTGAGCAGGACCGAGTTGTAGGCCAGAGAAACAGTCGTATAAGCAGAAACCATCAGTGGATGGATCCTTTTCGGGGAGATAGATTTGGAGTTGTGGACATATTTGGAAAGGCAATTTGTTTAATGTGCTCAAAAGCAATCGCCTAAGAATCAATGAAACCGAACAAACTGTTGAGATACATGAAAACTCACAAAGAAGTGGCTTTACTAACATGTGATGGAAGTAAGCGTGTTTTTAAGTAGAGCGTTGAGCAGCTATGTGCCGAGCGTTCTTGAGACAATCTCTCGCAAGGAAGCAACGAGTTGAGTTATTTTCATACAAAGCAGCTGATATTGTTGCTAGAGGAAAGCGACCACACGTGGAGGGCGACGTCGTAAAAAGCCTGTGCTTGAGAGTTTCGTTGAGATATTAGAAGTCTTTCAGAAAACAGTCAGAGATGCCATTACTGGAGTTGCTCTTGGTAATAACACGATAACTCGCAGAATTGAAAGTATGGGAAGGATTTGGGAAAACAGATTTTCGACGATTTTCATTCTTCACTTTACACAGCATTGGCCATCGACGAGTCCACTGATATTACGTCAGAAGCACGGTTGTTAGTGTATGGCAAATTTGCGTGTGGATGTCACATAGTAGAGGAGCTTCTTTGTTGCTTGACGTTGCATTCGACAACAATAGGGCACGATATTTTTAGCCCTGTGGATACTTTTTTCACGGAGAATAAGTTTGATTTGGGGTCGTGTCGTAGAGTGTCGACGGCGCTCCATCGATGATGGGAAGAAATATTGGATTTCGAAGTATCCTTTAAAGAAAATATCCTCACATCCACATCAAACACTGCATCATTCATCGAGAAGCTTTGGCTTCCAAAGAGCTTTCGTCTGTGTTCAATGAAGTGATGCAGGTCGTGATCAAAGTGATTATTTTGTAAAGTCCAGAGATTTGAACTGCCGACTTTTCAAAGATCTTTGCTCCACTGAAAATGCGGAGCACAGCTCTTTATTACTTTACACGGCTGTGAGGTGGCTTTCACGCGGTATTACACTGAAAAGAGTTTTTATCCTCAGGGATGAAGTAAAAGATTTCCTGCACAACCGGGAAAATAAAAATGCAACTTTTTTTCAGCTGAACTGTTCATTGCTCGCCTTGCGGTCTTGACTGTCGATTTTGAGAAACTGAATATTTCATTGCAAGGTCGAGGCAAATGGGTGTTTACACTGCAAACTTCCAATCGTGCTTTTGTTAACAACCTGACTATTTTCGGCACGCGAGCAAAAACTGACGATTTTGATTTGCTTACCGCACCACAAGGAATTTCTCGGAACACCGGATAGCGAGGTGTCATTTCCAAGTGTAAAAGGAAGACCTCTTTCAATACTTGACAAACTTGCAAGCTAATTTCAAAGAATGCTTCCCTGAACTGGAAGAGATATCGTATCAACATGTTCAGTTTGCATTTCGAGTTGATGCAGACGCTTATGGTGACTCGGCTTTAGAGGTGGCAGAGTTGCAGGCAGATAAAACCAAAAAATTCAGTGTGAGGATTCCAATTTAGCTAGTTTTTGTTTAAATGCACCAAAGAAGTACACATGTTTGAAAAAATGAAGCTGCAAAAGCTCTCGTTCAGTTTGGGTCCACGTATGTGTTTGAAGCAACATTGTCATGCCTGGTGTACATCAAGTCAAAGCATAGAAACCGACTCACCGATGCTCATTTGCAAGACAACCTGATTATGCAACTATACCGCACATGAGCCAAGCTTCAGAATCTTGCTTTGTGAGCCATCCATGAACATTTACACTGGTATATCATTTCCTTACGCTTCTTTCAAATTATTTCGGTACTTCTGTGTTTCCTTTCCGCATCTGGCCTGAAGTTTCAACTTTTAAGGGAGACTGATTCACATCTGCCTATTTCGTAGCCTAGATATGCATGGAAAGTTAAGATATCAACATGAAATAACAGACTGTAAATGACATTGAAAAAATATCTCGTAATGGACCTGACAGAGTACGTACTCCTTCACGAGTCTTTTTTCATAAAGCCATCTGCCATAGCGCTGAATTTAGTTGGTGCACTTTACAGAGATAAGATTTTTGCAGTAAATAAACGGAACACGAGGTCTTTGTAACATTCCTTCTTGTTCTCAGATATAGCTTACGTTGTGCAAACGATAGATAGGAAAATCGATTGTATAGGTCGGATGAAACGTGTTGATATAGGAAAAAGGGTCGAAAGAAAAAAATCTTGGGAACCCATGCTCTGGAGTCTTATCGACCAGTGCCATTTCAACTGCTTGTGAACAAACGTGGCAAGGCCGTGCTTCCTGCTCAGACTAATCCAGCTAGTGAGAAGCTGGGAATCACTAACATTTCTGCGGTAGTGCATTGGGTCTCCTGAAGGACGATGATGTTTGCTTTGTTCTTGCAGACTAGTTGCTCGATGACGCTGATCTTGCTTGCGGTGAGCCCCTCCGTGTTCAGCTGCAGTATGCTGGGTCTTCGGTCATCTTCAGCAGCCCTTGAGAAGGGCGTATTCCCACCCAGCCCGCGCCGAGCATATCCAGCACGAGTAGCAGTGGTTGCTTTCGTATGGACAGGTTTTGTAAGCATTTCAGAAATGCCGCAACAGGGAGAGTTACTAAGGCACCTGTCAACGTCATCCTCCCAGGAACAACAACTAAGCAAAACAAACTACTGTTGCGATAGGAAATCCAGAGAGCGGCATGTGCGCAAAGTTGCGCACCGTGGCAGCAAACAACAATAAAGATCATGCTCGCAATCTCTCTTACTATTGCTTGCTCGCGCTACATATATAATGGTGTTATTCTTCACGCACATCCCGTTCGTGGTGAATCGCACAATCAACGCAACACCACCGGAGAGGTTGCAACACTACCAAGTGTAGTGTGACGTAACAAACAAAAGTAAAAGTCCAGTAGGTTACACTTACAGGATGCGTATCTTTATATCATATAACGTGCATGCAAGAATACATCGCCACAGCCACGCGGCAAGTCGCTGGATGGTCGCGTTAAAACCACACAAAACTCGACAACATTGAGCGAAATTAAGATACGACAAAAAGCAAGCAAAGCAACAATTAGCATGTCTACCCAGCTACTAAAGCATGTTCAGGAGATCTCAACGCAATGCAAACGGAAACCATGAACCTTTGTTATTCAGACTTCAATATTGACGCTCTGCGAAGAGTCTTGATGAATGATGTTATGGTTAGACTGTCTTCGAGGTGTTTTACTGGATCGTAGCTCGCCTGCCATTCGTAAACCCAACCTGAAACACATGAAAACTGCTGGCAGTATCTATGTAAATGCATATGGCTATTAGTATTACTAGACAGCAGTCAACTAAAATACTACAAAATTTTTACAAGGAGGAAAAGAACAAACCAAGCAACCCGAAAACAAGAAACCAACAGATAAACATGCCAGCACAATGACAAAACAAAATCGAGAAGCACTCAAAATCGAAGAGAAATACGACTAAAGAAAAAAACGTGTTAAGCCAAAACTTCCTTAGTTCGTAAAGATCACATTCATGCTGCGGTCTAACAGTTTTCCAGCTTTGTTTTTACTGAGGAAAACTTCTGATATGCAAAGATAAACGGTATTATCATGATAGGTAGAATATAAACATAATTGAATTTAGTCGTGTCATTCTGCCTAACCTACTCATTCTTATGAAAACAGCGTAGTATACAGTAATACAATTTTATTCTGCAATTTGACTTCAATCACAGTTATAAGGTACAGTTATGTTGCAATATTATGTTGGAGTTTGATTTCATTCAGCTTTGACTCGATGTCGAAGGATTAAAAAGTTGCGTTTTTAGTCATTGAAAAATGCCTCCGAAATCCTTTTATTAATCGAAACTGTTATGCTACCCTGTAACGTACTTGTTCTCTGCCTTAAATCATGAGTTGAGTTCAACCATCTTTGCTCCCCGTACCACAGCGACAATCTTGCCGTATCCCAAACAAGGAGTTCTAGATACGGCACTGTGTCAATGTAATAAATATCTGCTGTGGTGATTATTACGTCAACCCAATGCCTCACATGGCGAGAGCTAGTGTTACCCGACAATATTTGTTGCTTGTTAAAATTTTGTCATAAAAAATTCTGCAGAAAATCTACCAATTCTTATCCTCCTGCCGTCAGCAAGAGAAAAAAGGAACTTGTCGTTGTAATGCATTTCTCGGTGGAGAGCAGCTGATGAACGAACTCGTTGAAGTTTGCCGATATCGTTGTTGCGTGAAAACAATTCAGGCTAGCGATTCCTTTGAAGCGTTGATGGATATGGCATATCGATCTCAAATCCTATTAGTATTGACAGTGCGTGGGAGACGAATTGTTATTAATTTTTGCTGATTTTTGGTCTAGGGGAGCACGGAGGAAGCAGCGACAGCGCCTGTCGATCGACTTTCCCTTTCAGTGAAAGTTTGGTGATTGGACGCTTGTCAACCTCACTTAAACTAGAAACTAGTAACGATCTGTTGGTGTTGAACTATGTTTGGATGAACTTTTTTATGTACTATAATTTAACAAAATGCAGCATTCTTTGTCCCGGTTACTTCGAGGGAAGCAGTGTTGAATTTCGGTCTCGTTTCGCAAGGCTGGAATAAGTTTTATAAGTATTACATATCCAATATCCAAAATGGGTGAGAAAATTCATACCCATATCAGCAAACAGTGTAGAAAGTACGTTATCCAGAGAGAGTTTGAATTAACTGACTGTTTTTTTTTACCACAAGACATTTCAAGAGGCTGTTTGCCATATATTTTCCACAGTAAGTGTTGTTGATGTTTTTTGTTAACGAGACTGGGGTTTTAAATAACTTTTTCGTTTTGAGATAATTTTGGAAAAACGTAACTTGACTAGACCGTAGAACCTTGAAAATGCCATAGCTTTCTTTATCAAATATTTGCTCAGCTCTATCAGAGAAATTTGTCAACATTAGCGAAGAAGATAAACTGCAGCGGAAAGCAGAACCGTTTAGAATTCCTGGGTTCTTGACGGGAAAGGCAATTCAGTCAATTAAGTAGTTTTTTGCTAGACCGGTGAAAACCTTGACCAGATTGTAGGCATGGGTGAAAGTTTAACAGCGAAAATGTTTATATGATTTTTTTCGCCAAAATGGAAAGAGCAATCTCTGTGAGAAAAGCTGCTGTGAGTTTTTGAAAACCATGCATGCGTTTTCAGCAATACTTGAATCTCTTAGTCCCGTGCTGGCAACTTATTGACCAAATTTGCAACTCCATAGTTCGCCAGCCGATTGAGCTAGAGATGTGTTCAAACCCTCTACGGATTCGGTAAGTCTTCTAGTTCAGATTAAACATTTTTTTTCGTTTTGGGTTTGGGGTTCTGTGTGGGTGAGGTTGCAAGTGGGCGTGTTTTCGCATTTTTGGCCAAGTTTACCTGACCCTGGGCGCCAACCCAACGGGCCATTTTTTGGCTCAAGTTTTTTTGGAAACTAGGCTAAAATCCGCATTTTTAGAGCCGTTTATAGGCTTTCTAGCATAATTGGAACCGAAAGTATGGCTCAAAAACCCAATTTTCGACAAAAATAAGAGCTACACAAAAACTATTTTGCCAAAAAATTCCAAATATTTCAGGAATTTGCTGAGTATTTTCGGAAATTTCCCTATTTAATTTCCGGAGGTTTGGCCATAATTTTGGAACCACAAATGCTAGAAAGTCGATCAAGGGCTCTAAAAACTGGTATTATAGCCTAGAATCCAATAAAACTTCGAGCCACAAAATCGGCTTGTTTGGTTGGCTCCCAGGGGATGATGACGTCATCGGAATGTGAACCGGATATGCATAAACGTACTCTCATCCAGTGGCGTAGCCAGCCCAGACATTTGGGGGGCCAACAAATTTGGCCGGGCCAAAATGTTTGATTTTAGGCGAATAACACTATTTTGTTTGGAAAAACACCTCTTAAAGCACAAAATGACTATCTTTTCTAAAAATTTGGGGGGTCATGGCCCCTTTGGCCCCCCTGGCAACGCCTATGCTCCCATCATGTAAACATAAACAAAAAAACGGCATCCAAAATTGAAACAATTTTTGTGTATTACCAACTACAAGACTTTCCCAATCTTTAAAGCGTTTGAACAGTTCTGTAGCTCAACGTGCTGGCGAGTTATGTTGTTATGGCTATATATAATATAGGTATATATAATCTACCCAGGATCAGCGTTTGTGTGATTAGACTTTTTACCCAATTTTTTGGTTGTCGAGCCATAATTTTGGTTCCAGATATGCTATAAAGCCAATCAAAAGCTGTAAAGACTCGGATGATAGCCTAGATTCCAAAAACACCTTGAGCTAAAAAATGGTCCGCTGCGTTGGCGCCCAGGGCCAGGTAACCTCAGCCTTAAAATCGCGAAGACATGCCTCCATTATGCCGTCACCCACAGAGAACCCCAAACCCAAAACGAAAAACATTTTTTTCAAAGTATAAAAGAAGATTTGCTGAATCCGCAGGGGTTTGGACAGCTCTCTAGCTCAATCGGCTGGCGAGTTATGCAGTCGCAAAATGTTGCAAATTCGGGTCAAAAAGGGGCCCGAGCTGGACTTAAAGGGTTGACGTACTAAGCAACTATATTAAAGTGTATCAAACGAAATACTAAACTCCTATAAAAATCTTTGGAGTACAGTATGCTTATAAGTAGTAAGGGGCGTTTTATATCCAGGAATGCACTACAAGCGACAAGACAAATTACTTGGTGTGGTATATTGAACAGTGGCTTTTAGCATTAGACCTAATGTGCTATTTCATGTGCCTTGAAAATAATTTATCAATTTGTAGTTGGTTAATCAGATAATTGAAATTGGAATCAAAAAAGCTTTTCTTAAAAGCTTAAACCTTGCGGTTGTTCGAGGTTGGCGAGGCTGATGAACTGAATCAAGTTTTTTGACGAATATATATCTCTATTTAAAAATGTTAAATTGTGTGCAAGTCGAAGGTTCTTGTGCGTAGTTTTATAATTGGTTCGCTCTTGTGCTGTCAAACTATGTGCTCATACAAAATTAGGTTGGTCAGCAACTCTGTGAATGGTACATTGGTAGAACTGACAGAGTGGTTCCTGTTTTTACCGTATCTTACGCGTTGCTGTGAGAATTGCAGAGATAACATTACAAAACAATCTTTTATCATCTTCGCGCGGAACATTATACAAAACAACCATCGTCTTCGCGATGCATGTAAAAAGTTTCAGCAAACAGTTGACTTTTCAGCATTCACCTTGGAAAATATAAATTTTCTCTTCCAAGTGTCTGATGTGGAATTAAAATGTTTGCAAACCTTTTCCTTGTTTGAGTCTGTTCTTTTTTATAGCAAAAAGTAAAAGCAGCAATGGTCACAGCAGTGACGCACGCAAGCGAATCATGACGCAATTTATTTGCACAAGAAAACTAGTTTCGTGTTTTTAGCATACCTTCAGTTTTGCGCGGTCGGTATAAACGTTACTAGCGAATGTTGACAATGAAACGAATGCAGAGAAACTACGCATTGTTGCCAATTTAGCCAATAAAGAGTTACCCTTCTGAGAACTATTCAACAGAGTAAAAAGATGAATTTTAGGCAAGGCATTTATATATATATTTTTAACAAAAAGGTAGCGCCAGTTCTATGCCTCTTCAACTCTGTCCAAAACTCTTCGTTGATGAAACAACATTTTTGCGATAAAATAACTGCTACTAAAAATTTGTATGAAACACGCTTGTGCGGCATATGCAGTAATGAGTCCTCGCGACTCTGCCTCCAGACCCATTTTTGTGAGTGTCGGTCTTGAGGGCTCAGGCCTGCAACAGCCTCCAATGATGTCGGTCTCGATCGCGATCCTTTGTCTCGAGACTTGGACGTCTTTATCAAAATGACTTGCTAAAGCCGCAGAATTTCACGCTTTTGGTGGTGTTCTTATGTTTCGGGAAAAAAGCCCACAAGCTGGCAAAATTGGTGAAATTAGGCAAAATTGAAGTTCAGATTTGTAGATAAATTCAAGAAAATCCAGGTGAAGTGTTGTTTTAGCACTGAGCATGCAGCCGGATGTTAGTTATCAGTCGGTAAATTTTCAAGTTTCGGTCTCGAATATTCAGGTCTCATTTTTTTCGAATAACTCTCGGTCTTTGTCTCAAAGATTCAAACAAGTCTCACAAGTCAAGTTTCGACTCCATCATTGGTTATGGTTTTAGTGGAAAAGTTTTAAATGATCAAGTGGGCGACTGTAACAAGGTTTGAACATCAAACACAATCTGTTTCTTTGATACGGACACATCAAAACAGTTGCCTATTTTACGTACAATGTTTTACTTTGTTTGCAAGACCGACAAGAGTCACTCAAAACGAATAGAGGAAAAGCAAACACATCTTGAATGATTAACTTGCTTCTGTGTGACTGTAGAAGTGGCGACTTCGTCGGATGCACCCTTACGAACCTCAATCTCAAGCCTGGTCAAATATTTGTGACAATTACCAATCTGCTTTTCTTTGCTAAAAAAACACTGACGCAGTCGGGATTTTTAATAAGGTTGCAACACTACTTCCATACAGACATACCATGGTCTAATGAAATAACTGCTAATAGTTGATGACGAAATTCACTGAAAAAATCAGTGAGTAAGCGCAACAGCCTCTCACCTTTAGCACTCTAAACTTTCACCCTGTGCAGAACAACTCTTGCACAATGGATGCATCACAACTCTACTACTTTTTTGAAGTCTTGTGCTGATGCATTTAATATCCGGAACAATATCGCATTTCGCAGAGGGTTTTGGTGGACCAAAACATCGACAGCCCTGTCCATTCAAAATGTTCTAACGCAATACACAGCTTCTTTTCAAGTGTAGTGATTGCCGCATGACTGCGCTTGCAGCAGACTGCATGCAAGGCCTCTCCTTAGACTACCACACAAATGTGCCCACAGTAACGTCTTCTAGTGGTACCCCTGATATTGCAAAGACCGGTCTGAACAAGGGTATAATTTGGGTAGTTTCTACCACAATATGGAGAAACTTAATCAACACCATCACGCATCGGTCGTCGGGCGCGCGACCATGGATAGCGTCCGGGCTTTAGGCAGGGGCCTGTTCGAAAATTTGCGACAGTCTCCCCCATTAGCTATCCAGAAGTGGAGGCGCCACGTTGCTCCTGCTGTGCATCTCGAGACGCAAATGGAGACAGCGCAGAGTGCTTCTACTCTGGGAGACCTGGAAGCCACGCGTAAACGGCAATCTTGCCATAAACTAGTGAGTGGAAACTGGAAGATCACTTCATTAACGGGAAAATACCACAAACTGGTTGAAGAAGCCAAGCGTTGTTCCATGGATGTGCTTGGCATCTCTTCAACTGAGCGTGGTGGCTATAACGTAGTAGATTTGGACGGTGAGTGGAAACTCTTCCACTCCGGCGTTGAGCCAGCAAAGGCTGACCAGGCTGAGGATGACGATACTTGTAAGCCCTCAGCTGGCAAACTGCGCTGATGAATGGACCCCTCTAGGAGAAAGGGTGTGCATGTTGAGGTTGAAGTTGTTAGACCGTTCACTGTGTTTGATACAGGTGTCAGCCACAACCTCAAGTGAACTGTACGTAAAATTCGTGGAAATAATGATGCCCGCAAAGGATTAAAGTTGTGGAAACGAGGTTTAGTCCGATGGCAGGGACCGATAAGCGTGCAATGCCGTCCGTACAAAGTTTTTTGCTGTTTCCATACCTCTGAGGTATGCTCTTTAAGAATCTGAATGATGCCACTCTGTCATCCTTGGGCAATCCCCCAATATGCAAACTAAGGCCGCCATTCCGGAAAATCCTTCTTTCGTCAATATCTCAGTCACTATGCATGCTATCAAAATAATTTTGGTGTCTATCCCCATGTTTTGAGGTGTGAAGAATAAGATAAAGCTATTTTAGTAAAGATTCTACCTTTATTTTTTGCTGAATACGCATATTGAGACAGTCATTACGGAAAATCGTGTTTTCGTCCATATCTCAATTACTGCACATTGCATCATAATAACCATTGAGTCTATACGTGTATGATGAGTAAGTAATCAGATTAAACCATTGAAGTATTGATAACAGCAATACTGTCTGCAGAAATATCGAAGTAAGGACCGTCGTTTTTATAGGATCAGCAATGGTGGCCGGGCAAAAACAACTCTTCAAATGACATCGCAAAGGGGAATCCCCAAAGCCGTAGATGAAGTTTCGAGAAAAATTCTGAAGCAATAAACCTGTTCTCAGCAAACAAAAACATTCCTATCATTGAAAGTGAGAATGAGTTGATCGCACGTGATTTAGAAGTAATTGTTAGCAAAACGCAGAAGCTTCTGCATACAGATAAGCTTGATTGAATAGGTTTTTAGCCGAAAAAAGAGATAATTCTCATTTTTAGAGCATAATAAACATTTGTGAGGGAAGGAATCAATTTTAGTCCCCTCCCGATCCACCACCTGTTGTAGCTTATAAGCTAGTAAGACATTTATACTGCTGCAAAAAATTTTCAGCAGAGAAAAAATTGTAGGCCTCCAGTACTATATGCAGTAATAAAAATATACATTGAAAAAATCCTGTCCTTAAGTGTATAACAGCCGAAAGGTTGTTTGTGGTGGATTTTGGTTGTCTTGTTCATTGCTTGTTTTTTCCTGGAGTCTGACATCTGAATAGAGACAACCTTTATGCGTTACGGACATGGCCAAACGGAATCATAGGCAATATACCAGTGTTTCCCAATCTTTTTTTGGCTAGCGCCCCCTTTTCTGACAAACAAATTTCTATCGCCCCCCTACCATGCCTAGCACACATATCAGCACAATTTTTTCGTATTCTATATTTGGGATGTTTGAAAATGATTAAAACAAGAATGAGCACAAAGATGCATTGCACTATAAAACTTAATTAAGTAAATTAACTCATTTAGCATTTGGAAATTGTTAGAGTTCATGAAGAGCTCGATTTCATTTGAACGCCATTAAACTTGGACAAGAAGGTGAAGATTGCTGATTTGGCTTTAATGAGGTTAACACCATTCCCCTGCAATTGCAAATTAACTTAACTGAACTTTGTGAATATATCTGTGGGCTGTGACAGCCAAGATACTGTATCTATGACGCCCTTTGACAGTCACCTTCTGTGTGCAGCAACAGGCGTTCGAACTCTATTCATCATTATCCGAGTGCACCACATTGCCTAAACTTAGCAGAACACTTCTAAACTCTTTGGTGTCTTTGATCAATCAATCCATTAATACTCTGCCACATTTTTAGTAAATTTTGAGTTCGGAGCAATGCAGGATTGAATTTAATCTGCATATTTAAAAATTTTTTGAACTTAGCCGTGACACTTGCAGTCGTCCACTGGCTCTACAATCTCTCTCTCTCCCTGGATGTCCTTGGCGCTGCTCAAGTTAAAGTGCGTTCTGAAACACACTTCTGTTTTCCAGAATCTTTTCGATTCCTTTTAGGTAACTTATTCTTGTTGGCACCTAACACTATCTGTAACAAATATAAATTGCCTTTCCACTTTCGAATTGAACTCGTACAAGGTTATTATTATATTTGTGATCATTAAACTACTCAATCCAAAATTAGCTCACGCTGTTGGTAACAAGCTGAGTCTAAGTGCAAGCGTGCATTCTCAAACCTGACTCAAACGTGATAGTCACTGTACGAAACCGGCATTGTTAAGTAGCACTTTACCCGAGCCAAGAAGTACAGCTGACGAAAATTCCAATCATAATCATTACATTATAGAGGAGGACAGTTTTACTGTGCAGCTTACCTTTAGTGATGGAAACTGCAGTTCATCAATTTATCTCCTAGGATTTCACCTCTGTTTTGTTTCCAAAACGCTAAGTTTTTGTTTACAAATTACATGCATACATGTTTGTTGATCATACTGTTTTTTATGACATTTGGTCACTTAAGGTTAGTAAGACAACAGAAATGTAATTATTAACTGGGTTTCCTATCGCCCCCCAGCCGCCCATTTCTGCTTCATCGCCCCCCTAGAGTTTCTTACCGCCCCCAGGGGGGCGGTACCGCCCAGTTTGGGAACCGCTGCAATATACTCTGAAGCCCGAAACCATGAAACGATGGGTATACAGTATGGACACCTGCAGCAGGATCGTTCAAGATATCGCGAACATGTTCGATCGCAGTGGAGAGAGGGAGGTGATGAGTCATGAAACAGAGAAGCCATCACTCATCACTTCGGACGCAAAAGGTAGGGATAAGATATGAAAACGTCTGACTTGCATCGCTCCCCTGGTTCCATATAGTCACCCCGTTGATTTTTAGTCAATGTTGTAACTGGTCTGATTTCACCTGAAATGGTGAACGCACATGACGCAGTGGATATTGGGAATGGACAACTTGTGTCATTTGAAAAGAGTTGGCCTGATGGATGAACTCTTATCCAAATTGTTATTGACCATGGCAGTGAAGAGGAAGGTAGCAAAGTTTGGGAACAATAATGTGCATGATACGAATCTCATCTACTCCCGGGTGCTATAGGGCTGCATCAATACGGAGACAGTGTTGTGAAAACTGTTCTTAATCATGAACGTTCACCTATGCCCCTCCATGTTTGACAATGAAGGCAAAATGAGAATCGTAACTACGAAATTCACGTTGAAGACGAAGCTGTACGTGACTAGGTCCCAGGGTTTGGTTACAAAAATCAGAACTATCAATACTGGATGTCTGTGTTATCCTTTGGCTGAATCAAGGAGTTGAGGAAGATTTCGTCAACGGGTTCACGAGGAACGGGATGGAAAGGGTGGTAAGCCAGGATACTCATCAGACGATTGCGCCCCATTTGAATATAACAATGCTGGTAGAGGTCGTTTCTTAAAATTTGTTGATGGTGCTCCACGCCTTCCAGCTTGACAGCTTCTTCCCACCGCTCCTGCTTCTTATCGTCGAGTTGTAAAAGCAGGGGCGAGATGGCTCTGTCAGAGTCAGACCCCACTGGGAATCGGAAGAAGGAGCGATAAAGGGTCTCGTGCTCTTTGTCCCAACAT
>Ga0210059_1009360_pt1 | contig 15318 bp, 10 predicted proteins | sample Ectturendosymbi2_FD_188042 | JGI IMG/M metagenome (GOLD analysis project Ga0210059, IMG submission 188042) | Ecteinascidia turbinata endosymbiont from Florida, USA - Sample 2 (SPAdes) (version 2) | ecosystem: Host-associated > Tunicates > Ascidians > Unclassified | place: Key West, Florida... | reverse complement strand
CGAAAAGCGTTACTCCTTGTTTTACTTTCGGTTAGTGATTACAAGCGGTTAGATACAAGTTCGTATTTCATTATCACTAGCTTCCACACGGAGCTTAAACCTCAGGTAAATGTTGAGCCATGACATGCATTCTCAAACATTTACACTATACACACAACCATGGTCGTCGGAAGGGGATGGGTAGAAGGGGGCCATGTCCCCTCCCTGCATTTGGAAATTTGACATTTTCCTATTAAACGTTTAACAAAAAAGATCGTTTTCTTAGTTTCGATTAGAAAAAATGAAATTTCGCGATTCTGCCCCCCTTACGAAAATTCTTGGCTTTACATGGAAAAATCTATTTTCCAATGCCCATGTACACAATTCGTTTGATTAATCGTGGGAAATTGGTGAACCATACTGCTTTGATCAGGTTCAACTAAAGGTTGAGGTAGGGCAGGTTCCGCAATTTTGTTGATTTGCACTGAAGTATTTCTTTGGCTTACACATCAAAAGCTTGATTGTCCTGAAATTTTTTGGTGCAACTTTTGGAATTGGGGGGGGCAATTGCCCCCACCGCCCCCCCGGCTACGCGCTTGGGTCGAATCACCTGGTTTGAAAATAAATGGATTACGGATCCATTTCTTAGCAGTTCGAGGGTCTTTAGCGCTTGGAAAATAACGCTTGAATTCTTGTAAAAGAACATGCAAGTGACTGCGCACAAAGTCGGAGAACGCTTGCCCAGGCTTGCTGTCTTTCAAAGTCTCTGCTAATGTTTGAAATATGTCAAATACCCCTTTGTTTACGCGCTGCTCCCACAGTTTAAGTTTGTCTTTAAATGCAGCCACTTTATCTACCAACTTGAATAGAGTTGTCATTTTGCCTTGAAGTGAAAGATTTAGTTCGTTGAGCAGATTGAAGATGTCGCACAAATAGGCAAGTCTGAGAAGCCACTTTTCATCACTAAATTTTTAAGCAAGATCTTAATTTTTCTCCAATAGAAACCTTTGCAGTGGTTCACGTAATTCAAATACTCTGTTCAATGACTTTTCTCGCGAGACCCTCCTTACATCTGTGTGCAAGAGGAGGCATTTGTGCTCTGCATCAATGTCTTCACGTAGATGCTCAAATAGCCGGGTGTTACGTGCATGAGCTTTAATGAGGTTGACCATTTTAACTATATCATGGAATACACTATGAAGCTCAGGTGATATTTTTCGGCTTGCCAGCATTTCCCTGTGAATGACACAATGAGTGGCCTCGCACTCTTGTGCAACCTCCTTAATCCGAACAGTCAAACCAGACAGACTGCCAGTCATGGCTGCAGCCCCATCCGTGCACACACCGACACAAAAAGACTGCTTCAGTTATCCTGTGGAATATTCATTTAGAGACGTGAATAGTTCTGAGGCTGTGGTATTTTTTTGGCAAGAACAAAGCACATGAAATGTAGTCACGAATACCCTCTTCATAAAGATATCGAGCAAAAACTAGCAGCACAACTTTGTTTTCAATATCTGTAGATTCAGCTCACTGAATCGCAAACCATGGTGACTTTACAATCCGTTCTAACAATAGAGTTCAATGTCTTCTGCCATATCCTCAATTCGTCTCGCAACAGTGCGAGCCGAAAGAGAAACCTGCGCTATCTTTTTAGCTAACGATTCTCCTAAAACTTCACGGCAAATATCAATACACGCAGGTGGAATCAACTCTTGTGACTGAGCAATTGCACAATAATTCTCTCTTTTTCATAAAACGTCCGAAAGTAATTGCGTCTATCGTTACAAAAATGTTTCAAAGCATTTAACCTGGAAAATGATACGGCCCGGTAACGAATTCCTCACGGACCGGCACCGGGCAGCGGCCCGGTGGTTGCCGACCACTGTTTTACGTAATATTTTACCAGTCGGTTTTATGATGGCGAAAGCATTGGATGAAATTACGAATTCATTCACGAATTCATCACTAACGATGTTCTCAAAGCATTAAAGTTCATTTACTGGCACGCCGGAGAAGTGTGGCCCGACATTTTGAGCAGTAAAGGGTAATGCGCAAAATCACTATCACCATCCAGCCAAGGTCTCCAGCCATTGCCATCTCCGCTGTCAGAATCATTGTTCTCACTCTCGCCATCGTTGTATTCCTCATCATCATAGGTTTGAAAATCACTGAACTCTGAAAATAGATTGTAGGAAAATTATTTGTCTAACTGAATCCATGCTGTCAAAGCTTCTTGCACATTCGTGACCGCTTCCAATATTTTACTGGCTACAGTAAATGTTGCTGGTAATATTCGCTTAAAAAACAAAAATCGGCAGGGAAATTGTGCATAGTGTACTATATATACTCTCTACTATACGTAGTAGGTCAAAATTCGGGTTTATACCACCAAGAAAAACTTCATATCACACCATATTTTAACACCCTCAGAGAAAACGCTAATACACTGCTCCAGCAAAACCGCTCTTGCAGGTGCTACAGCTGTACTCGCAGGGCACTTTTACAACTCATGCAACAAACACAAAAGAGCTAAAACCTGGTTAATCAGCTTGTCATCAGCAAAAGATCCATATCAACCGTAAAAAATCCAGATAGCACCAAGAAAGCCATATACAAGTTGAAAACACAACAACGCTTTCAAACACATCGCACTTTTGAAAAGGAATATATAATATAAAGAACAAAGCTCAGTCAATCAATAAACTTCTCCAAACTTTTGGACATGCTAAGGAGTAACCTGAAGAAGCAAAACTGCTAGAAGCACGAAACAGCAAAATTGAAATTATGAAAGTGTAGCACAAAATTTCCACGAAAAATTTCATTCTGTGTCTATTAATCTGCCAAAATCATCATTAAATAAAAAAAAAACGATGTAAAAATTTATTAAAAAGGCCAAACTTTATATGGCCTTTTTTCAAAAATAAAAAATATCCAAAAGGGTTACAAAACGCCAAAAATTGCGAAATTGGCCTCAAACGGTCTAATTGGCACACTCGCTGATAAAATTTCAAAAGCATCCACGGATCGGTACCATACACATCGAACGAAAAAGCGGGCATTGTTAACTCTCTGTCTGCTTCCCTCGTGCACCCCAGGAAAGTAGATGGACTTGGTATGGCAGCTGAAACATCACATCATGTCACAGATGATGTTGGACCGAATTCCATAAACATATTCATTATCCTTGGGATAGTTTCAAATAAACAATTTTCCTGTGATTGTTTCCGTTTGACTCATCACTTCATGTGCCGCCCAGGTTGTCTACTCTGCACGGCATACCACAGATACGCCCTAACCTGTGGCAATACTTGCTTCCATTCAATTTTGTAAGTAGTTCATTTAATACATCAATTCAACAGCGAAAGCTTTCATCAAAATCATGCAGGACGTAGTGATGATTTCCATGAGGCAGACCACCTTGTTAGGTTAAGCAGTACGCAATGCACGGGATTACTACTTGAAATTTACTTGTTAAATGATGTTTTTTTCGCATTTCGTTTTTGTTAATCATGTGCTCGTTTATTAGGAACACCAAAAAGAGTTTCTGTGTTTTGCAGATTTTTTGTGGGAGTAGAAAGCAACCCTCAGTTCGTGCACAGTCATGTCTGCCCCACCAACGAACTTGTCTCCGGGAGATTACGCCGTTTTTGGTCTCGCTCTTGGGATTTCCGCTGTCATTGGAGTTTTTTATGGCATCAAAGACCGCAACGCCAATGAAGAGGAGTATAATATGGGAGGAAGGTATAGTGTAAAACTAACTACATCGTTATCAAAAAACATTTTATGAAATCCTGGAATGATAGAGGAGCTCTGTTTATATACAGACCTAAATTCTCAAGCAATGTCGTCTTTGCACAAAAAGCAAAAAGTAAAGAAATTTACGCGTTGAGCTTTTACGTAAGATCTCATCTATCCAAAACCTACGACGTGAGCGTATGAACTGCAAGGAAAGGCTGTTTTATAATCACATTTAGCGAACTTCGTGGATTTTCGCCACTGGTGATGCAACGTTAACAGATTTTCGGAGCTTATTTGGCCTAAATAATCCAAATAAGAAGAAAAACAGAGTTTTGCCGAAAGATTGGAAACAGTTTAATGTTCATGGGTTAGCGACAACAGCGCAGGTGACGTTCTGTTTTCCGTTGACGCAGCTACAAACATCGAAACAATGCAGTCAGATGTTTGTTTAGAAAAGAATGCAAACAGCTTTGCCAAACACTACTCGTGTAGAACAGCTTTGCATGGCTGAATTCTGAAGGATTGCTTAATTTGTTCAGACGCGTGGGCATGGTTCCGGTAGCTTTTTCGTTATCGGTCAGCTTCATGTCTGCTGTGACGGTCCTTGGAACACCGGCTGAAGTTTATAGATTTGGAACAATGTACTGGTGGTGAGTGGGAAAGTCCAATCTATTCACTGAAAACGGTTTATCATTGCTCAATGCGTTTTGGTTTTCACTTTCTTCCATTATTTTAAATATATAATATTTCTCTAGCTTGTCTTCTGAGTCCATTTATTTGCGGCCGCAGATTTTATCAAACCAACCTGTAAAATTTCATTTTCAGGTATTTGCTACCCTTGCTGATGGTCGCAGTGATTACAGGCGAGGTTTTCATACCGGTTTTTTATCGAATGGGAATATCCAGCACTTACGAGGTAAGAAACTGAGTGATTTTCTCCATCAGGGTTGTTAACCTTTGGATCACTACTGTGATAAACGTTTTCACCACTGTGTCTCACTACTTTGATGCTTTTAGTTTGCATCTCAACGATAATCGAGTGTTTCTCCAGACTACTGCAAACCGGCACTATTAAATAAGCCTTTTGGATTTGTGCAGGCTAATTTTAGACCAACGTTTCTTGTTTTTTTAACTTTTGTTTGACTCCGTTGCAGAGTTTCCAGTAGTCGCAACATACCTGTCTATACCTTTCAAACTCCTCTGTAAACGTTCCTAGGACGGTTTTGTTGCTTTGACAGTGGAATCATGGCACTTAGCTTTGGTGCAAATAATTTTAATAGGTGGTATTACACTTTCTTTTGATACAAAGATTTTCAAGCTCGTAACCACTTCCGTTATTGGCTGTAACAATGGGTGCTGAGGAAAATGGCATGTTCACTGCAAACGGGTTTATGGTGACGTATTGACAATGGGCCATTTTGTGTAACTGCCGTTGAATCCCGAATTTCAACAACACAAAAAGTGGTGCAAGTTAGCAAAGCAATAGCAGCTGTGTGGGTCAAGTATCACATTTTGTTTGCTCTTCTCTTATGTACATTATATCTACGAGTTGCCAAGGAGACTTGCGCAATACCAAAGGGGATGGAGAAGCATTTTGCCTTGGGGCTAAGGAGGCTAAGATCAAAAGGGGAACTCTTGTTTCTTGCCAAACACAGGCACAACTGCCTCAGCATTTCTTAACTTTTCACAAAGAACTGCATGGGCGCAATTTGGTGGGGTAAACGTGTCCCCTCCACTCTTTTAGACGGTGGGACATAATATGCCATGTCTCCCACATTTTTCTACTTAGGTTTGTATTTGGAGAGGTTTCAAAAGTAAATGTGACGTTTGTCACGTTTTGTGTGAAGAGTTTTTCATGTTAGATATTACACATAGCCATGTTGATGTTGAAAAAAGTTTGGTGTGGTGTCACTGATTCTGATATTTTCATAAATTTTTACTTCAAAAATGACTTTTAGCATTTTGCAAGTTTCTAGAGAGCGCAAAAGATTTTTAGCTGCCTCTGTACGACATTAATCCAGTGTGGTTTACTGTAAGAAAGGTCACTGTTTTGAAACAGCGAAGTTTAACGGCTGCACACGTGAGAGACCACAGTACAGCCGTGATGTGTTTCGTGCAAAAACGTTGGCTGAGTGGTTTTACTGTAACGTTGGTCGTCACGTATTCAGAAACAGACAGCGTAAAATTTAAAGATTTAAGGATAGGTATACCATATTTTTGTGACTGAAAACCGAAACGCTTCAAAACAACCAGCCTTATCAGATACATGTGCTTCGTATCTTACTTGCAGGATGTAGCTATTTTAAATTCCTATATTTAAGACACCAACAAAAACCAAATAAAGCATTTCACTAAGAAACAAAACAATGTTCTAGCATTTGTAAATTTACACATTCGCCCAATCATACTTTCCGTAGACAATGCTTTCTTCAACAAGACTTTGCTTGATTTTATTTTCCCGTGAATGTCATAGCAAAAAAAGTCAGTATTAATTTGCAGGTGATAATGGATTTCACCTTCTGCTTCTATTATCAAACAACATGTTATGCACGATAGAAAAAGCCTTTCACCGGTTACGGAAGCACCCATAGTCGTACAAGGCGGGGGGTCGGGGGGGGCGTCCACCCCGGGTTTGAGGAATTTTAGGGCAAACTCTGTTTTCAGGACAAGCGCGAGTCGCTCAAAAATCCTGCATGATAAAAAATACATATTCAATACAGTGAAAAATTCCAGGCCAAACTCTGTTTTTCATGGCAAGCGCAAATTACTAAAAAATCCTGACTGATAAAAATTACACATGCAATACAGTGAAAAATTCCAGGCCAAACACTGCATTTCAGGGCAAGCGCAAGTTGCTCAAAAATCCTGAATGATAAAATATATTTCAATACATTGAAAAATTCCAGGGCAAACCTGTTTTTCAGGGCAAGCGCAAGTTGCTCAAACAATCCTGAATGTAAAAAGTATATTCAGTACAGTGAAAATTTTTAAGACAACTCTGTTTTTCAGGGCAAGCACGAGTTGCTCAAAAATCCTGAATAACAAAATATATTTCAATACAGTGAAAAATTTCGGAACAACTCTATTTTTCAGGGCAAGCGCTATTTGCTCAAAAATCCTGAATGATACAAAATCAGACGTGAAAGTAAGCCGAAACGGCCCGGAACGCCGTTCCGGTAAAAGAATTACTGCCGGTACGGCATTCCGGTAAGAATTTCTAGTAGGTTGGTATTATGACGCTGACGCAACAATGGCGGTACCTGAACTTTACTAGAAACAGCTTTTACATCTTATTTCCTGAGCAAGGTATCATACGAGTTCAAGGCAAATCATTTCTAGCCGCCTCTACGTTCGTTTCAAAGGAACTTGTTCACTCCCTGGCCGAGCACTTTTAAATACAGGTGAATAACCTAAATAACGTAAATTTTAATTATTTGAAAATTCCCAAAAAGCATTGCGGCCCGCACAAAATGCCATCGCGGGCCATATGCGACCCGAGTCTTTGAGCCCCTGATCTAGACCTTTCGAAAATGTCAAGAAAAAAATGTAAGTCGCCCTCGATTGTCCTTGATTGTAAGCGGCGATTTACAATCGAACAAATACAGTATACACTTTTCCAGGCCCCCCCAGTAAAATGCCTTCCCGTACGCCTATGGATGTACCAGGTGTAGGACTATATACTGGATGACTGAATGCCTAACCGGGACTTTTTGGTTGACTTACCGGGACGCAGGGACAAAGCCTTTAAACCGGGACTGTCCCGGATAAAACGGGACGTACTGTATGGTATGCCTATTTAAAGATGCAAGTGTATAATGTTAAAAAGTTACATTTTCACGCAAGTCTCTGCAAAGCTTTTGCCGAAGACAAGCAGCAGCACTTTTGTGGAGACTTATTAGTAGAATGGGCGGTTTTGCAAAAGACACTGTTCAACCATTAGTAAAGAGGGTTTCCATCAAAACTTTAGGGAAGTATTGATCTACCTATATATTGCCCTGTAGCTCAGAGCTTAATGATTGACTCGGAATTAAGGATAGCTTATTGATATAGCCTTATTTCTTGTGTGTCACGAAAAGGGTCACCAACAAATTGAAAAGGTATTTATACCCACAACGCAGTAATATTTTCCTCCAAATGCAAAACATTTGCTTTACAGGTGGCCTACGCATGGGTGGCGGAACTATTTTCATAGTGGGGGGGCACAAGTGCACGTCAAAAAACTGGAAAATTTTTGTGAATTGAAATGTCAACTGTGACGTCACAAGCACTGCAATATGACGTCATTAACTTTTGTCAGCATGTTCAAGCAATTTTATGCAAAATTTGATAAGCCCTCAACGACCCCTATTTACACAACACCCTATCTATTATACACCACACTGACTTAAGCACATGAATGTAATTAGTTGTTCTTAGTCTTACATGATAACAATTTGCTTTAACAATGGGCCTAATACGAATTGTTTACTTAAAGTTATTTAGGCAAAAGTCGAAATTTGAAAGTGGGAGGGCCAGGCCTTCCCATGAAAAAATGGGGTAGCCTAGATCCATGCGGCCCCCCAGTTTCCGCCACCTATGAGCCTACGTAACATCTAGTTTTGCTGGACATTTTTTCGTGTTATTTCAGGTAAAACGCGTTACTATTTCCCAATTCACCGTTGTTCATTTGGATTTCTGTTTAATCTCAAATATATTTTCGTGTCGTTATGCATGTATAATTCTGGAATAAAACATTTGACATTAATTTTGCGAATTAAAATTTGATGTTAAACCTGTAAAAGTTGTTTGTGAAAAGACTGAGCTGAGTGGCATAACTGACAGAAGTCACAAAGCAACAGTCACCAGCAGACCCGTAACTAGCTTGGGACACCAGGGAGGGGAATAATTTTCTGAGGGTGGCCCAAATTTTACGTCGATAGCATGTACGAAAACAATGGTTATGCATACAATACGTCCAAGACATTTTTCAGGTGGGGAGAAAGTCTTTCCAGGGGGGCGAAGCCTTCCCCTTAGTTACGGACCTGGTCACCAGATGATTAGGTATGCAGATATCACATTGTAGGCAAGATTAGTATTTGGGTATGTATTCAGGAAGAATTCTGGTTCGTTTTCTTTTGGATATCTTGAAATCTGATGTAATTGGCTTGGATAATTCTGTTTGGGAGTTTGATTGATGTTGAGAAAGGCTATTAGAAAAACGATGTTTGGCAGTCGAAAGGGTACCCGACAGCATGCAGGGGCTGACAAGGGGAAATTGAAAGGATGCATCATCCACCCATCAGCAGTAAAAATAAATTGTAAACCATTTTGTGAAGTAGGCTACGCTAATTTCGGCCAAATATTTTTTGCTACTGTAAGAAGATGTAAATGGAGATTTGGCTAGGGATGGGTCTGCATGCATGATGCCCAGTAGCCAAAGATTTGTAGCATTTTTAAAGAGCAGAAATGTACAAGAAAAATATTTAGCTAACATACCTTGCAATATATATGCCGTATATATATCGTACCTTGCAACTTATTGTATTTTTAACATTAAGCAACTAAAACAAGACATCAAATAACGCTGTAACCCGCACTTCCTATAAAATGCATGAAAATCGATGTGCTCTACTTATGAGTAATATGCACGTGCGACCAATGCGATTCACCCTTTTTGTGCACTCCAACTGACAGCTCTGATAAAACCCAATTGATGAGTTCTACTACATTGCTTTGTTTGTTTGTATCATAGTCTGATAGTAGTGCAACCAATCTGAACTACAGTACCATGTCCCACAACAAAATTAAGTTCATTAATTTCTAAATCATATGTAGGGATAAAGCAAAGCGTTATTAGTGTTGCTTTGAAAACACCTCTAAAAAGCAAGATTGTGAATCTATATTTACAAAACTTCACTTCCGCATTGGCCCGATGAATCTATATTTACAAAACATCACTTCCGCATTGGCCCTATAAGTAACCGCCGTTGATTAAATGACCATGTTCAAAACCACAATCCTTTGAGTAAGATTGTTACACAATTTTTATTTGCAAACTGCGAGCTTGTTACGCGTATGTGTAGGAAGTTGGTTTAGACTACAGACAAAATATACTTCATCATCTCAAACCCTGCGCAATTCAGCTGACGCTTGAGTAAGAACTTAAGCAAATAAACTTTAATGACGATTGGAAATATCGTTTTCTGGAGACGTTTCACAGCACGTCGAGCAAACGTCTAGTATTTTAAAGTGAAACGTAAAAGCGTGTCAAACATGGATCCCAAACGTAAAACAAATAACAGGGCAACCGAATATGAAATTAATCAAGAACAGACTTCATTGACGACGGAATGCGCAAGTTGATTGGTAAGTACGTATATGTTTTATAACATAATGTCATTTGATATGTACACAATGGAAATAAGTATACATTCAATGCATTCACGAATTGACACTGAAACAATGAAACAAGTTCATTGATTCAAGAAGCGATACTACTGGGCCGAACATTTTTTCCAAGTATTTTGCCGCATGGCCGGAAGCACATAGGATCCCCACCTCTATCCCCAACTCACACAAAGACCTGGTTAACCGCATCTCCCATTTCTTTCAGGAACCGGAGGATTGACGTTGCTGCATTTGTCAGAATCGTGGTGAAGAAGGCAACCTGCTGAGAACATTTTGTGTATAGGCATGGAATACATTAATAAAAGAAACGCTGTTAATTTTCGCAAAATACTGAAAACAGATAAATACTTAGATGCCACAGAGAAAAGTGTATCAATCCTAGTTTTTTTATGAGTGACTTCACAAGGAAAATACATAATGCGCTTTACAGCAGTGAAATATTTTTGACAAGATGAAAGTTACTGTATGCCCACATGAGCAGGGCCGGATTTAACTGATCTGAGGCCCTAGGCTAATCCACTTGTGAGACCCCTCTCCCATTGTTGCGAGGAAAAATGGAAAGCGTTAATCAATTTGTGAAAATCCGAAAATGACGCTCTGAAAGTACGGTCAGTAAAAAATTATAAATCGTTAATGAAGTGCCCACGATCACTGCGCTTGTTGCTGCCTCTGACGCAAAAGCGTTCAATTGCACGGGAGTGTTAATATCCTACTTATCTGGCGGGAGCAGGATTTTTAACTGCCACAGGCTAACCAACCGAAAGCGCCACAAGTGAAATATTTGAGAAAACACATGGCCTATGGTTTTTATAAGAATCACATCTGTTTTTTCTTATCTGTGTTCAAAAAAACAAACACACTGCACCTATATAGTATGTGTAGTGGCATAAAGACTTTGAAGCACAACGTGAGGACCACGTTGCAAGTCGCTTACCATGGCTGTAAAAATCTCATACACAGGAGCAAAACACGTCAAGTTAAACACACCCAAATGGTTGTAACTGTGTTATGTTCACAATTAGCGTATAGCCTATCCTACTCTTTCAGACTGGTAACAATCGAAAGCAACTCAACAGTCGCGTGAAAAGATGTGAAGTTTAAAAACCAGAACCGTCGCCAGAAAGTCTTGAATAGGGGATTTAAATTTGTGCAAGGAGACTTGACATTCTAAGAATTTGATAAGATCTTTACTGATTTATAGTTTTTATGTTAATATTTTAGAAGGGCTGAGTTCACCAATGCCCACCGCGACTGGTCGACTGGTTTAACGGCGACTTGACTGGTTTAAATTTCGCGTACGCTGTTATTATTGAAATACGTTTAAAGAAATTGAAAGCGACAATCATCGAATCAAGTAAGACTAAACATAACACAGCAAACAGTTAAAAAGGCTTTTTCCTGCCTTCTTCATGACAAAACTATTTAAGAATTCATTACAATTTGTTTGCCTAAGTTTGTCACGTTTAATGTACCGAATGCTTAGTATGGGCAACCTATCCTGGAATATTGCGACCTTTCAATTCATTTTAAATTCTTTGAATTTTGAAAAGGGCCTTTAGCCTGAGCAGTTAGTGACCATCAAGCTAAGCAATAAGGCTTCGCCTCGTTGGATAAACCAAGAACCACTAATCTAAGGTATTCGACCCAAACGCGCTTTTGCCACTTTTCTGCTGTTTCCCTGTCTCGTTGGTGAAAAGGTCTGCGGTTGCCAGTTGGCAAAGCGATTTTTGCTTGCTATTCAAGCTCATCGAGGTCATTTATTTACCTACCATGGGAGCAGTACAAACTTGCGCAAGTACTCAATAGCAACCTAATGTCTAAACGACTTTACTGAAGAAAATTCAAATTGGCAAAAAATCACATCTAAAAATACCAATCGAGCTTTGCGCCATATAAACGCTGTCAAAATTACTATATTGCTCAGTCACCTAAGAGACAACTATGCTTTAATTGTAGGATACTGCTGGTAGCTCTACACATAGCTCTTATCTGCAGTACAACCTTAAGCTTTGATCACATGCAGTGAGGTTTAAGCCAGGGAAAAACTTAGCTGAAAGGAGCCCACTGGCCAACACTCAGAAAGAAACAATACCAAATCCGGTATTGAACGGCTATACAAAAACCCGAAATCACCGGAAAACACTCCGAAAAACGCAAAAAAACAACAATCTACTGAAACCAAAAGAATAGTAAATATTAAAATACAAGCTAGGTAGGGGCCCGTTTTTTACATTTAGTTTGGCAGGGGGGCGGCCACCACCCGTCAGTTATGCCACTGATGCCACCCGTCAGTTACCCCTGCCATCCGTCAGTTATGCCACTGATCAGGTGCATTTCAAACATGAACACCCACAAGTTCTTTTGATAGAGTCACACGTAACAATCGGTACGATTTAGCAAACACAGGACGCAGCCAGCGTGCTTTGAGTATATCGACACAATAGTTGGCATGCAGCTTGACCAACCGTCATATTGAGATTCATGGAAACTCGTTGGAAGACTCTGGCGTTATCACCACGAAAGTTGAATAAAACTAACTTTTGTGAGTAATAGTTAATATATATATTTTTGAGGAATTTTAACCTAAATGATCATATACCGGCCATTGTACCACAGTTTATGCGTACCACAGTTTGTTGGAGGCCCCTTGGATCCTGATGCCCTAGGCTTAAGCCTATATAGCCTATAGGTAAATCCGGCACTGCACATGAGACTTATTTTCTGTGTCATCCAAGTATTTATCTGTTTTCTGATTTTGCGAAAATTTACAGTATTTCCTAATGCAGTCCATGCAGTCTAACTCAAACCCTGACATCAAACTGCAATGATTTATTCCAAAACATTGGTTTGATTTAGAATCTTTAGCATCCGGTTCATCAACACAGCTGCAAAAATCAAACATATTTTTTCACTCCCGCAAGTAAACCAGTCGCTTTCACCCATACTTCCGTTTCGCTTGTGTCCAAACGGATGAACTGAAGTGTTCCGAAGTCTTCCTGATCTCGGAAAATTTTCTAGCCAAGACTGGGTTATTGAAAAATGGCCAGATCACATATCAGCCGTGCATCAGAGTATTAGCATCGGGCTGAGTACGTAGGACCAACGTGGAGAGACCATTAGCCAATACTCAGAGTAAAACTTGAGAAATGTTGGTGAATCCGGATATGTATGTTTATACCAAAATCCGAAATCACCGGAAAACAACTCCAAAAAATTTCCGAAAAACGCAAAAAACAAAAACTTACTAAAAACCAAAATAATACCGAAGAGTGATTACCGAAATATAAGCTGAATTGGGTCCCGGTTGTTACATTGACACCATTGTAACGCTGCACTAACTTATGGGTTTTGCTTCATTTTCTCTCTAGCTTTCATGAATATTTTAAATATGTGAAAACAGAAAATATTTAATGTGACAACCACAAACCATTTTCTTCTGGAGGCTTGCTTGCCTACAACCCATCTTGCTTCAATGAAACATACAACCCATATCGCATATTGAACTTTATACTCAGAGCAAAAGACATTTACTTGCTACTATAAACTGTTCCCTTTACACGAAAAGTAGCTTCGTCCTTGGGAGGTCTGCAGCCTAAATGACCCCTGGTCCTTCGCAACCTCCCATCACTCACATGCATTCTATAAAGCGGTGTATTTGGAAGTTTATTGCAGCACCACATTATAAATATAGCCATAGCGTCCATCATGTGTATGACCTTTAAGCTTGTGTTTCATCAAAGTAAATGTATTAGCGCCATCAAGCGTATATTTTTACTACTTCCACGTATATATCTTCGAGTTCATACATGTTTTTTTGTGTTCCTTATCACTGCAATGTATGCTTATATCTCGCGCGTTGCGTGTGGGAGTGAAGACGTTATGCACAATAAACCAAACCATTTTGCTTGCCGAGGGGGCGTTTCGCACTCCTGGCCACGTCAATTACGCCATTGCGTCCAGCGGTACGGCTGTAAACATAATGTTCTGTCTCGCAGTATTTGGAGAGAAGATTCAACAGAGTGATTCGCCTTCTTGGTACGCTCACATTCATAATACAAACCACCCTCTACGTTGGAATTGTCATGTACGCTCCTGCTCTTGCTCTCAGTCAAGGTGAGAAAACATTTGCCTGTAGGAGTTCTCGGTCACATTTCGTGTTATTCGTGTGGAATTCCCAGTTGCTTCAGACTTGGACTTGTTGTTGTTGGGATTTGAAATCTATTTCAAGTACCAGTTGATAAGATTGGCAAAGTTTGATTTACTGCAGTAGGTTGATGTTGCGTGTCGACATTTTCGTTTTATTACATTTCAGTCACTGAACTTGACTTGTGGACTGCAGTGATTACATGCGGTGTGGTCTGTATTTTCTACACGACTCTGGTGGGTTTTCACTGTGTTTACCATTATGCTAACTACCTGGTACATTTACAAAACATATAGGCCTATGTCTTCCTTCAAAAAATAATCTTTACAAAATTACTACAATACCGTGCTCTTAGATTGACTGGTTGCCAAAATATTGGAATAACTTTGTTTCCTTTTTTGGGTGGTAAAGTTTGTATTTTCGACTCCAATTTGAAACGTTTTCAGATTCTGTGTTGCGTGTGATGCAATCGTTGTCAAAAAACACAATAACCATTCATGTTATACGCTGTGGCAGATTTGAGATTGTAAAGTCGCGATTTTCTATGAAATGGAAAAACATAAATGTAGGAGCAGGCAAAATTTTGGGAGTGCGAAGGATTTTTGCCCAAATTTTCCCAAACTTGACGAAAGTTTTTTGTGGGATATTTGCCTACAAATTTTCTCACACAAATACCATAAAGACCTATGTTTGATGTGACCTCCCCCAAAAAAGAACTCCATGTTTTTTTGTAGACTTTGGGCGCCAGTTTTTGAAGTCAAACAACGTTGGGCACCATTTTTTCCCGGATTTGTAGGGAATTTGTACAGATTTTCAGATATGTTGGCTGGATTTTTTAGGAATTTCGCTCATATTTTTAGGAATTTTGCCCAGATTTTTCGGGATTTTTCCCGAATTTTCGACAAATCAAAACTATGGACCCCCGCCACCTGCACCCCCGCCCCCTGCACCACTGTGGAAAAAGGTCGTCCCTCATGATGTGTGGGTTATAGCACATAGAATCCTCCGCGCTATGACTTAACCTGCGCGGGTTGCGGATACCCTCATTTGCCGTGCGGGTGCGGGAA
>Ga0210059_1009359_pt1 | contig 15320 bp, 12 predicted proteins | sample Ectturendosymbi2_FD_188042 | JGI IMG/M metagenome (GOLD analysis project Ga0210059, IMG submission 188042) | Ecteinascidia turbinata endosymbiont from Florida, USA - Sample 2 (SPAdes) (version 2) | ecosystem: Host-associated > Tunicates > Ascidians > Unclassified | place: Key West, Florida... | reverse complement strand
TAGTGTATTTTAACGTAATTTGAATTCGCTTTGCATGTCACTTTCGTAACATCATTGTTCAGCGCCTTAGAGCGACATGTCGGATTTCGGCGCTTTATAAATGCATGAATTATTATTATTATTATAAGATACCACACTAGAAAACTAAGAAGTATGCAACACAATTGACTCATCAGAACTGGGCTAAACAAATAGCCTACAAAATGATGAACTTTGCTAAATGCTTTTAAGTATACGTAGGGCATAACAATGATGTGTCAAGAAAAGGAATTGGATCAATGAAAATCCAACCAAACTGTATGTTTGATGACATGATACACAACAGAGCAGACTTGTTTCGGTGGCCACAGACAAGGCTCAACATTTAAACAAACACAATAAACAGTCTTAACGGATTTGAGAAACTCTTATCAGTACAGTAACCTGCAGTCGCATTTCACTTGACACCGGATCCAAGTTTATGGAGACTATGGTCTAATGCTCATCTCTGACCCACATGATGGCCAGCCGTTGACAGAGTCTCCAACGTGATTGCTTCGTCGCATCACATTCTAGAAAGTTTACGATAGAAAATTTGCAAGATATAGGAATCTTTTTCAAATGATTAATTAATGTGCTTTGGCAGTTTGCGAAATATACTTTGATCATTACTGGTATCCAGGGGCAGCTCATCTATATGGGATGCGGCCCCTCCTGAAAGGTCCAAGCAGAGGTGGGCAACCGTTGATTTAAAAATAGCGGTGCTCCCGGTACCACTGTTGATTAATTTAATTGAGATTTGGTGTTGGCTCGTCTCAAGACCCATTTTTGCGAGTCTCGGTCTCAGTCTCGAAGGTTTTAAGTCTCGTTTCGATCTCGAAGATTACACGTCTCAGTCACAAGCCTATTGTCTTGAGACTTTGAATATTGCAAGGATATGGATGAATAAAACTTTTGGTATTCAACAAGTTTCTCTATTGTGTTTACACGTACGAAACAACCAAGACAGGTCAGAAAAATGCCAAAAATTCGAAAAAACTTCAACTTAGAAGTGGTGACGACATTTTTTTCAAACAGTTCGGCAAAATTCACAAATTTTGAAGTCTGGAGTCTTAGTCTCGGTCTCAAATTTCAAGTCTCGGTCTCGGATCTTTTGATGAAGTCACGGTCTCGAAGTTTTTGCGAGGTCTCGGTCTCGAATTTTACGGTCTTCTCTCGACCAATGGCATACGGTGGCCATTTTGGTAGGGTGTTCAAAACTGTGAAGATACACCAGCGTTGGTGGTTGTCGCCTACCACAAACCATTCGAACACTTTAACAGATTGGCAGTCGATCGTAATAATCAAAACACGTGCAGCACGTACGCTAGAACAGTGCTTCTCAACCTTTTTGATGTTGCGGCCCACTTTTCACCGAGACTGATTTTGGGCCCACTTCCCGAAAAATTTGTTTCAGAACTCATGACTTGGCATAATTATGGCGATGAAACAATCCTCACACCAACTATATCGTCGGGTATGCGTGACCCGAAATCACAACCGTTCCTCTACACTGCAAAGTCTAAAAGAGCGAGTGCGACCGCAGGCGCACCTATCAGCAAGTCGCACAAAAAAATGAAGCTACTGAAGCGTGGAAAGCGCTCCGACGCGTCCTTACGTAGAACATTTCGCGGCCCACCTGAAGGAGCTTTGCGGCCAACCAGTGCGCCGCGGCCCACCGGTTGAGAAGCGCTGCGCTAGAACGTCGACAGCATCGGGCACGAACAAGAATATTAATTAATTTCATTTCTTGTGACAAAATCCTTGCAATTGAACTCACTTATAAGAAATAAGTAGCATTTTCGACATGGAATCACTAAATTAATCTACTGGCTTACGTGTCAGGTAGCCTCCATTATTGCTGCTGTCAACATTCCACATTTTAGCGTTAGGCTACCTTGCACGTGAGCTTACGCTCACCACTACTGAAGTCAATAATATTCAGCTTCGTGCATTCTCATTTTAAAAATCGTCCAAAGTGTTACGGTAATCATCACACACAAACCACACCACCCACCTAGCCAAAGTAGGCTATTTCAACCTGAAGCAAAACTCATCTGTGCAAACCCACCACAAGGAATCCAGCCTACTGCACAGCTTGCTTCTGCTGTACAGCGGAAATGCTAGCAAAACAACGTATGACATAAACGAGATGTTTAACAGGCAAGGTTAACACCCTGGCTGCTTTGAATAGCTTTAGTTTGGCTCCACTAGCTTTTTTATTTTCTTTGTATGATTATTTAACTTCGGGTGTTCTTGAACAACCTGCAGTCATGCTTGAGTAGACAAGCGAAAATCGTTCAACCGTGTTAATAAATATATCCACTGCATGAGAAAACAATACAAATAAAGGCAGTTCTTGGCATTAATCGCTAACGAATGCCCTATAGGGGAGAGTGGGGTAGTGCGGGGCAGTAGGTAAAAAGGGACAATCATATTGTGTCTGATCCTCATGCATTGGCGCCACCTGATATTGCACGTGCGAAAGACTGCCATGGGCTTATTTTCTTCTTCCACATGAAGTTCCGTTTGAAAAGCAATATCAGAAGAGATGTTTGATTGCTTAAAATTAATGTATGCCATATAAGGGTTAAGTTTTTTTATTGATTTTGTCTAATGCATACAAAGATTTTGGGAAGTCCAGTATATGCTGCTGAGGTGCAAGACGTGCTGTAGAAATTTGCCCAGTAAAATTACTGGGTGTCTTGCATCAGAGCTCTACCACGTTTTTGAAATGAGCCCCCTTTCCAGGTAAAATCGGACAGCAATGCTGGGGCATGACAGGACGTGCCCCATATTAACTCAAGGTTAGACTGGTTGACAGTTTCTATAAAGAAAGTGGTATTGGTCCTTTTTAAATACCGGATAACTAAATAAGGTGCAGTTTTGTCTTAAAAAGTTCAAGTTTCGGAAAATTTGGGAGTGTGACAGTTGCCTTTCGACACCCTCCTGGCTGCGTGCCTGGTGAAGTTTTTGAAAACAGTTATGTTTTTTCAACTTAAATTATAGGCCCACACGATATGCCTAGTTTACTGTAGAATATATATACGGAAGACCAATCAAGGGACATGGGAAGATGCAGACATGAAAAAAACAATTAATGATGTTAAAGCAAAACGATTTGGTTCAAATGTTGCTTTGCAGGTGCCAACCAAGCAAAGAAAAAAATCAAAGCTTATATAATTACGTTGTAACCTATTCCAACGGCACAAGTGACAACCAGGAAAAGAAAAGCACAAGTGGATTCAGTGCTAAATGTGAAAAAATGGTGCCATAGAAATGCAGTGCCTACCGTGGGTAAGGCACATTTTCAAGCGATATTTGCATCTACGTTGGTTGCAATGAGCTATGCTATATTCGCTATTTCCGTTGTGTGAAATGAGCGTGCGTTGTTTTGTTAAAAGTTGGTACAAAAACAATTTATCAGGACTTTTTTCCTCTTGGATGAAAAGGAACTCTGTGTCCCGTTTTTCACGACCATCAGGGTGAAAGGGGACATTGCAAGAAAAACTTTATCAATGTCTTGTGTTTTGATTTCTTAACGAATTTTATCGTAATTGTGCAAGAATATTTAGGACATCACCAGCTTCTCAGCCACCAAAGATCGTGGCAATAACTTGGCAACACTGGTGTTGGCTCCTTTGTTAATTACTACTGTACTGCAGCATGGTAGAACCAGTCAAACGAAATCAAAGTCAGCAGTTGTTAAAAAACAGAGCATTTAGGCGTTTGATTATGTCTCAGCAAGGAAAAAGGAAAACTAAAAGTTTGCTGGATTTCTATATTCTGAGAAATCTCGAGACGATTCGACGGAAAATGTCACTGTATGTTCTGACGTGAAGGCAGCTAGTTTTGTTTGTGCTGAGAGTGCGTGCAGTAGTAGCAGTGACAAACAGAAGCTACCAGACAGTTTCACAGAAAAATTTAAATCGTCCAAACGGCCAATATCTAGCTCTGCACTAAAAATGCCAGCAAATGACATTTCACTTTGTGTAGGACAGGGTTTTTTTTAAGGAAAATGTTAGGAACCCGGTTTGGATTTGTAGGGACCCGATTTCTCTAATTCTAGGGAGCCGATTTTCTCTGATTTTAGGGACCCAATGAAAAACCCGAATCGGGTCCCTAAAACGCCTTACAAAACCCTGGTGTAGGAAAAACTTACTCAAACGCAGAAAAGCTTCGAATATTGAAGAATGTTTTGACACCCGACCCGTCCTTTGATTTTCGATTTAGCGTAACAGTTAAAGAACGCTGCGTTTTCAGTACCGCTGACTTATCGGTAAAGAGCTGGCCTCACAATTGTGAAGCAGGAGTTCGATCCTCTCGTGGGTTGTTCCCTTGAGCAAGGAACCTAGCACTCAGCTCATGGGCCAATGCTGCTACCGCCTGCGGTGGCCCAAAAATTGCGACTGCAGTTTGTGCAATTACGTGCTGTATAAAGCTGTTGTTTCGCGTTCGTATGCCATCATTTCACTATGCTTCCTCTGCTGTGATTCATGTGTCGTGATTGTGCGCGCCTTACCGCAATAAACAAAGCATGCAACTCACAGGGAAAACTCCATACGCAAGAAGAAGATCCTAATCGGTTCAAATGTTTAGCGTACTCTAACGTTAAAGATGGGACATATTACAGGTGCTGCGCTCTGTTTGGAAATAAAGCAGGTACTGACTGTTGGTGTTGGAAATCAACCAGTTGGAGCTTTGTGTGTGATAAAATTTAACACGTGGAAAAATGCGTTCGAACGTTTTGCAGACCACGAAAGCAGCAAGTATCGCCGTCACCGTGACAGCGTGTTGAAAGCAGAGTCCATATCCATGTCGTCGAATGGATTCAGAAAACGGAACAGCGTCGCAGTTCAGCTAAATCATGAAGCGAAACAGCAAATTTTAGATAATAGAAGGAAAATTACCCCATTATCTTCTGCGGCCGACAAGGAATTCCTTGAAGAGTAAATCGGGAATTCCTTGAAGAGCACAAAGGGACTTGCATCGAATGTGTTCTCAAACCTTTACTTTCGTTTTCTTGCAGTTTTTGAGCATGCATTGTTTTTAACCGGAATGTGTTTGCAGTTAGGAAACTACGCCTGGTGACAGAAACGGCATTTAAAATGTGAATGTTTAGCTCCCTATCACAGCGTATGGCTTCATTTCTTTGAGGTCTTGCTGCATTTGAATTGACAGGTTTATTCCTGCAATAACTGCATGTTTGCGTTCTTGTAACAGGTTACCCGATGGTGTGTAACAATATACTCCGTCCATAGGGTCAATTGTTACACTTGACACCACCTCACATTTCATTCAATAAACGTTTTCAGCGAATGAGTTTTTATGGTTTGTTTGTTAGATTTATTAGCTGAAGAATATAGCAAAACTTCTGCAAATTTTCTTCGTTGCAGCTATTGTACATTGGTGGTTATACTAATTTTAGTGAAAATCGTAACAACTCTACCTGGTCTCCGCTAAAGTGTCCACTTAGACATTGAAGGTTATATTTACCCTTCATATGTCCACGAAACATCTTAAAATTGCAAAACAGGTTCCCCTTGGTGTCTTGCAACATCCTACAAAATTTCAAGTGAAAATATTGGGAGGAAAAAAATTTACGGAAGATTTTGCAAACACGCAAAAAATAGTTTGTTGGTTTTAGGCCATAACTTTCGAACGACTAACGCTAGAAAGTCAATCAAGGGCTCTAAAGACTCAGATTGTCGCCTTTACAAGAAAAAAAAACTGAACTACCCCTGTAGTTTTTAAGCCCCGACGGCGTTATCCGGAAATAACATGACCCCGCCCACTTTTTCTTCCAAAACTTTTCGCACCCGAAAGAGTTATGACTCACTTTGTTTGTATTTTTTGTTAGTTGGTGCCTTCAGACATAGTCCAAGTCAAAAAAACGTTTCGAAAAATCTCACAGGAAAGCGTGAAAGTTTTTTTTTGGAAAATTGCCGAAAAAACATTTTCGAAAAATCAAAATTTTGCATTTTTAGCGAAAGGTAAGCAAAATGAAAGCTGCAACATTTTTGATAAACGACTGATTGAGAAGAGGATGACGAGAAAAACTTTCTCATTTAAAGTCTGACTCTTAAAGCATTTCAAAGTTACAATAGTTTACCACGGTAATTTGCAAGACCTGATCAATCAGCAGCAGAATTTCCAAAGCACAATCGCTCAGAAAAAGGGGTTCATTCGTTCATCCTTCTCAGTCTTTATGGCCTATACGCTTATTAATTGTATTGTTTTCATTTGCGTTTCTTGCCAACATTCAGGAACCGTTTAAGAATTAAATTTTTCTTCCTGATTTGATATTCTTTACCTTGGCGTCGGTAACAACAGCATTGTAACGATGAACAAGCGCCACGATTTTCCTAGTGGCTACTGTTGACCACAGCAGATTGGAATGCAAGTTGTTTGTCAGTATGTCTCTATTATCATTTTCCAAGACCTTGTCTCCGAGAAAATGTTTATTTTCGGAAAAGAAAATAACTTTTTCTGCTTGCATAAGTCTTAACAAATTTTTATGGATGAAACTATACCTTAGTTTCAAGGTTAGACATTGTCGTTTAGGACTCTTGCTTCAGAAGTCTGTGAAGAATGAGGTACTCGTAATTCCGTTACGTCTTTCTTAATGTGTTGATTTCTTTAACTGGCTTTTCAAGATTGCTTCATCACTTGAAGTGACAGGTGTTTGCGAACTGCTCTATTGTGACTACCCCATCTTAGTCGCGTCAACAGTTCTGTTTACGCTGGTGGGTCGTGTGCTGAACCATGGTACATTTTTATATCAGTCTGCTATAGAAGATTAAATTTCATAAACAAGGTAGAATCTGACACCAAGCTACCACAAATACCCGAGACCAAGCAAATGTGACATATTAGGAGTCATCCGATACTTTTCATGAAAACAATAGCACACTTGGTCACGTTCTGTTAACATAACATCGAGGCTCACTGCTGCTTTGAAACCGATTAATATTTTCAAACGTTTTCGACAAACAGGTGAAGATGACCATCGTTGGGACCTTAAAACAACACTTCTACTTGGTTTCATGAAATTGGTGTGACATAGCTATGGCAGGTCGTGAAATAAGCTAAAGCTCGTTTTGTCCTGCAAAGATCATTGGTACTGAACATCAGTTGAAAGTGAAGTAAATTGAGAACAAAGCTTTATTGGGTATACAGCAGGCAGGTAACACGGCGTTTGCAAGTAGGCCTACAAGAAACAACCTTGTGGAATTTGAGTTTACTTTCCGCAACTGAAAGAACTATACTGTGTTGTCGTGGAGCTGCATACATCTTTTTTAACAAACTACTGCCCAATGAGTGCTTGACGTTTGATGAGTTCTCCGTTAGCTCTTCAAATTTTGTTATTTTGTCGGAAAATATTTGCATATTTTCAACTTGCAGTGCAGATTGTGGGTCTACGCCTAGCTGCATCATAAGCTTTTAAGTAATATATGTGTCCAACTGTAGTGGGAGGTTACAAAACAGGTTTCTGCTTTTAATTAATATGTTTCTTCCGGACTCCTGTTGCATTTACAGTATGACGGAGACGATTTTTATTAACTCAAAGCAAAAATATATGATTTTGAGTTTTTTATTCTGAGCATGCTCACTTATCTTTTCTCCTGAGTGCTTGCTGTCATTTCAGTGTGTTTTGCGTTACCGTATCCAAATGTGCTTGAGTTTTAGCTTTCAAATGAATATTTATTAGTGTATGTAAATTTTGAAGCGAATGTACATTTTAGCTTTTTAGGGTAATGTACATTTTTACGTGAATGTAAATTTTAGCGACTGAATTAGGTGAATATAGATCAGTATTCACTGAGAAACAAACGATAACAGAAAGCAGCGGAACCGTAATCGAAACATTTTTGATGATCTCTGCCAAATTAGGTAAACCATATAAAAGCTGAGGTTTGAATATTTTCATTATACCTGTACTTGCTCCATTATCAATTAGTTGTCTTTCATATGTTTCGGTCACATTTCAATACAGCAAGGAACGCTAGAGCAATGTAAGCTGGAAGGAATGTTTTACTGAGGCATCTGTTCAACTGGCTGAGTTAGTTGAGTCAGTTTCAGTGTGAATGAACATTGGTACGTTATTATACATCGTTACTCTATTGTTTAACAGTTTCAAGCTAAAAACTGTTGACCACTTTTATATGTAATCCAGAAATGTATTAATATTGAGTAAAAGATGTCTGCTCTGTAGCCAAAATACATGCCTACTCTGCTAGCATCGAAGTGACTGGTTCTCTACTGAGAAAAGGCTCTTTTGGCAGAAGCCATTGGAAGTGATTGTCGATTTTGCATGTTCTGCACAACTTTGAGCTCGACAAAACAAAGAACTATTGATATTTTTGTAGATGCGCTACACGCTACAATAAATTTGTCTGAAGGGTGACGAAAATCGCGAATTTACCTGTTGACGTGTTCACAAAGAAGAAATTTTTGTCTCTGCTTTTTTTTTGTGAAAGTTCAGAGGGTAACGCTCCCGCCACGCCAAATTTTTCTGCGTAGCTGAATACAGCAGAAAATGACATGAACGTAAGGGACATGGTAGACCGGATAAGTAGACGAAAGAAATTAAAATTCTCTCATGCAGCGGTGAACCCGCTCTACGGTACCTTAAAGTTTGCAAACAGCTGAAAATTCGCCTGGGTATAAAACTATGGGAAACGCACACGAGTATTTCCTGAGCGAACGCTTTGAATGACACAGATCCAACGAAAGATAAAGTACTTGTCTGCACAACCCGCGTCTGTGTCTTTAGGTAAATATTTACACTTGGAATTTTAAATAACTGCCTTTGTTCCATTTCCGAGAGACAAGACCAGAAGGCAATAAACTCTCGGAAGAACCTGAGGACCTGTTGCCTCAAAGATTGTGTTATTGGAATACATACTTCTATGTTGGTTACAATCATTTATCTGGGAGTGTTCGGTTTGTAAAACCGAACATTAGAATTCACAAGGGTCTTAGTATACTTCATAATAACAGGTTTACCGCGCATTACCGAGTGCTTGCCATTGTGTTATCGAGGCTTCTAGTCAATGCGAAAGTATACAGTACATAAGCAAAATTTTGTTGACGCGGGTTATACAGACAACAAATGCGTTGTGACAAATCAGCAAGGACGAGTGTAAATTATGCGAACTGCGGAGGTCAGTTAACACCTTTTACCATTAAACCCATCGGCAGAAAGCAGTTGAATGAGTAACATGAGACAGTTGTATTGGTAGCTAATGTTAGTTGTTAAAAATAACAACAAAACCGACCGTTTTTGAACGACTTAATTGTAGAGTTCCCAGGCCCACAAGCTATAAAAAGGGGATGAATAACAGAATAGTTTTATTCTGCGTTCTACCAATGATCAAGATTTGAGAAACAGTTCTTCAGACCTGTGCATAAAAATTCGTAAGTATAATACCATAAAAATAACAAACATTGGGAGTTGCACTAACCTAAAGATTTTCTGCTTAAAATTTCCAATATTTTACTGGAAACTGCCGATCACTTAGTAAAATATTCAGCTTTAACGAGAAATTGGTGTTAAAAACTTTGCTTATGGCCTGTATTCTATGATGGAAATATTGTGAGGTCACGTTAAAAAAATGCTGCTCTTACAATTTGTATCGGTTTTGCAATTCTTAAATTGGGCATAGTAATTTTCAGCGGTTTTAACTAACAAATCTAACTCGAAGTTGTTTTTGCACCACTTTGAAGCTAGCTTTGATTACAAAATTTTATTCAGCACCGCTTAGTTACTTTGCTGTCAAAACACACCACTTCAGCTGATTGTTTATCATAATGAAACGATACAATAACGACCTGTTTCGCCGGACAGAGGCTGCACGAATGGCAAGCAGAAGAGCAGCTAATCGATTGGCGAGAAAAGTCAATGATGTCGGTGGTCTTGATAGTGAAATGAGGTAAGCTCAGGAAAAAGTTATGGTTGTAGCAAAAAATAAAGCTGAACGTAGCTATGCATGTTAACTTGCGCTTTCCAGCCACTATGATAGGCTACGGCATGCTTTTCTGTCCTCACCAGTTAGACTATTATCTAACTTTATGATATTATCAAAAAGACCAACTTTACTGCAGATTTATGCAAACAAGTGATTTTACAGACTCATTCATCTTGCAAAAAGTTTTAGTTGTGTAGCTGCAAGCCACTGGCAAAAAGCGGCTGAGTGGTTGCTCTGGTGATGTTGACATGTGAACAGAGCAACATCGCTTCACGGGTAATAAGCACGTTGGTTTTCTGGAAAATATGTCCCATTCGTTTCCATCCTATAATTTTCTATAGTTACTATTCACCATCACTTTGGCCATAGACTTATTGCTGTCAACAGCCATGAGTTCTACTGAGTGTTCACGCAAGGTCAACGAAATGCCAACACCAGTGACATCTCTGCAAACATGAAGTATGTGTTTTCAAGCTGTCGTATAAATAAAACACAGATAAGACTTTATGGGAAAGAATGAATACACCATTGAGATGTTAGCTAGTACTACGTATAGCAAAATTCCTTATAGATTAAACTGAAAACCGTAAGTGATCACACTGACACTTTAATTTTATTGCAATTTTTCGCCGGCGCGCAAGGGTGGGTAGGGCACATTATTTGTCATATACAAATTTGTTTTCAAGCTTTTCTGCAAAACAAACACTATTGACAGATTCAATGTTCCATAAACATTTCAGTTCAACTCAAACATGAAAAAATTCAAGTATGTGTGACTTTGCAAAAACTGAACCACACTCCACACATGTTAATACAGTTTACCACATTTAAAAGTTGCTAGGCTTTGAAAGTATTCTCAACTGAATTATGCGATTTCGCGTTTTCAAACAAAGTACGATTTATACACAGTAAATAATATTAACAGCAACAAAAAATTAAGTCAGTTGCTTTGATATTTGCCTGTTGATGAATGTAACCCCAAGCATTGGATGCTACAACTTCGCATTAGAAAAAAAACTATTTTCTGATCGCTTGGCTTTGAATTTCTCAGTTGTTAAATAAATTCTTTCTAGTTCTTAGTGTACTTTGCTTATTTTCATGCAAACGTTTTTCAGATATTGCGAAAAACTACGTATGCCCATTGAATGTACTGATAGTGAAACGTAATTTCATAAAGGAACAAAAGAAATTTATGATAGATTGTATATTAATAAGAGTTCAGTACTGTGGATGCGTGGAGGCACGTGAAATCGATGTCCTATAAAATAATTAGCTTGAGTGATTCGCTTGCTTGTCACCTTTGTGGGGACCCGAAACTTGAATAAGCCTACAGATTTGTGCAAGTTTAAATCATCGCAAAAAGATAAAAGCAGACCCGTCGGCAGATTTCTCGAAAGCTTTTACAGTAAATCGAGAGGTTTCAATTGTTGATGTTCGGAGGTTTTTTTTAGAGTTGATGCCGGCTGCTTAATGCGCATTGCACACCTTTGAAACTAAAGCATTCAACACTTAGGCTGCACTTTGAAAAGATGGAATGTTAAGGAAAGGGTGGTTGGTCAATTCGCTCTCAAATATCTAAACAACAAATCTTTGCACGCAGGCCATAGAAACTACGCTCTACACAAAACTACTATAGCGAATAAATTGAACCATGCAGAAACAAGAATCTCAGTTTAAAATACAAGTAGTAAGGAGTTTGTTCAGGGGTTTCACATGAAACATAGATCAATATAACATTTTATGAAAATTTAAAACAATGCATCAAAATTTCGTGGGAGACTTTGATTGTCCCCACCCTGGTTGCGGGCCTAATTCAATTTACGCGCGCATTAAACTCTGTGAAAAACAGTTTCGATGTTTTCTTGCTTGACCATTCTCTTGAAGTCTTGAGCACTGTGCACACAGCGCGAAACGTGCATTGATAAAGGCGAATTATTAAACCTATAACAATCCACTCACGAAGCTATAGGCGTTTCTGCAGTCTATGTTTAATTCATATGTGTATACACTGTAAAATAACTTTTCCTATATCATAACTGTTCAACGATTATTTTTTTCAGATTACGTTTTTTCTGTAACAACATTTTTCAAAAAGAAATTCAAGGTTAGGTTTTTCAAAATAGATCCTATGTCAGCAGAACAGCACCAAAAAGCTTTTTAAAGCGCAGCAAAAAGAGCGGTAGTGAATAGCGGTTGCGATAACTCGCAACTATTTTTATCCAGTAACGGGTGCGGTAGCGCCGCTATAAAATTTAACAAACAGCGGGAGTCACGCGATTAATAAAATAGCGGTTGCTCACCCCTGATAATAGCACATACAGTTAGGAGGATTTGTGTCAGTTCACGGGGAGAAATAAGTAGGCTTAATCACACCTTTTTATTAATTTTTTAAATCACAGCACAAGTCGATGTGATGAGCAATGTTATGATCGTTGGACTAATTTAGTAGTATCTTAAAAGAAGCTGACGTTTTTCGTCTTTAAGAATTTGAGTTCGGTCGATCGGGTATTTTCCGATTGCCATATCAGTATTGGTGGCTTTCAACCAACATAAATATAATCAAAGGAATCAATGCATACTACTGTATGTATACGAATTTAACCAATATAAGTATCATAAAGCAAACTAATCCATACTCTTGTATACAAGAAAAGTCCAAATTCTGCGCGTGTTGATATGCCTAGAGACTTGCAAATGTTATTGCTTGACGTCGCTTTTTTGACTCTGCTCATGACGACTAGGTCAGCTATATCCAAACCCTGGCCCGCTGCCCCGCATGCGGCCCAGTCGAAGGTTTTGTGTGGCCCATTAGGTTTTTGTTGCAGTAAAAGTATCCTCCATACTGATAATTTGTCCTTATTTCGATAATCTTGAATTTCACATTTTTGATGCAGGTGGTCCCCAGAGCCACTTTATCGCGTCGCATGTCATTACAGCTAGGGTTCGAACGCTTTCAGTACATTGACTTAAACTAAAGAAGCCATTCACTGTGCGGCCCTTAGGTGTTAATATGTCATTCAATGTGCGACCCTGATTACGATAGTGACATAATTTTTGGCTCAGTAAGCCATTTGGGCTGGACATAGCTGGACTAGGTCAACAAACTACCAAAACTTATGGCAACAATTTCCGCACTATTTCATCTTCTTTTAAACATTAGGCTTAGCAATACGCCTGAAAATTCATCAGGATCACAGTGTTTGGCTCCCAACCAGTAGTACTCTCTGTGGCCTTGGATAGTTAGCGCAGTAAGGCGTTACACAGATCAACGCTAGTTTGATTGTTATATCATCAGTCCTATATCTTGTGTTTTATAACCTTTTTTTACAAAACATGAAGTCGAAAGTGCATCAAATGAATTGGTTCCAAAGTGGCAAATATAGTTTTTATATATGGAATCAATTCAGAATTTTAGTACATCCTAACCTGCAGAAATCGCCCCCCTGGAAACTGAAATCGTCCCCCAAATCCGGTTAAAGGACAAAATCGTTCCCTGGGGGGCGATTTCGCCCACGTTGAATATCACTGATTTACATCCTTTGTTTGCAACGTTGCGTTGTCGGTTAGACAACATCACAATTATACACGTTTCGAATGGCTGTTTGCTTCAGAACTTTTCAGCGCAAATGCTTTCCGACTCTATCTGTGACAAACCCTGCTGCAAAGCTCTGCACTCATCCAATGGTCTCCTGCAGTATAGTGAATCAGCTCGTTTGTTAGGTTAAGTTAAATGAAAGCACAGAAGGAAACGCCATTTACTGTGTCTACTGTACATGGAATTTAGTACTTGTGACTTTTTCAATTGTGTTCATCCGAAATTTGTGACTAACATTGACCACAACCTCGCACCCACCTGCACATTTTCCACAATCCATCGTGGCTTTCGAATTGTGGACCACCTCGCATGCGCAGGGACTAAGCCACAAGCCACAACCTGGAGGATGACTCAGCAAGAAAAAAGCCATAATTTAGCCACAATGAAATGCGCCGTGTAAACACAGTAATTAGCAAACGTCGAAGACTTGCAGTGATCAGGAAAAAGCACGAGCAAAGCGACATATTGAAATTAACTTACACAGCAGGGATTGGTTATGATTGAGTACTTCTGTTCGTATCACTGAATTGCTCTGTTTAACTTCTTATTTTTTAATCAGCTTTTGACTATCCACAGATATCACATGTCGCAAATGAAAAGAGAGCAGGCGAAACTAAAAAGAGAAATGCAAGGTCTCAAGCTGGAATATCAAAAAAAATCGACGCAAGCCAACAAACGTCAAGGTGCGAGTCGCTTGCCGCGAGTGAACAGCATTTTCCATACTCTTTATTTTACGAATAAATGACTTTTGTTTAAAGCATCAACACACGTACGCTTCTTGTCCTTACCTAATAGGGGTCACCAACGGCAGTTTCGGGACGATAACAAATTAGATCCTTTTTGCTGCATTTCTGTAGGCAGTAGCAAAGTGTTCGAAATCCCCCAGTTGTTGCTATTTTTGGTCGGTTTAAACCGCGTTAACACTTCAGCATTAAAAGTATAAAAATTCAAACAAGCTGCTCATGTTACTTTAATGATAAGTTTATTCAGAAGAATTGACTGAATTCTGCCTTGGATCTGTGCAATCTGGCGGAATAAATTCTGCTTTTAACGTTGTACTTTGCTCGGTGCTTCAATGCAGGCGTCATCCATTATGCCGAGCCGAATTTAAAGCACAGCTCAGATGATGATGAAGATCATCTGGAAATATTTCATAAAGAAACACAGGCAACGTCTGCCCCTATCTCCCATAAAGGTAGGCAAACTGACTTTATAAGTCTGCCGACGTGACTTCATCCACACAAAAATTTGAGAAAATCTATGGGAATACACATTCCCGTTGCTGTCACGTTGATAAACGTTTTACTGCAGTTAGCGATTGTCTTTGTCGTTGCTGATGAATACCTTTTTAAAATTGGAAAAATTAGTGTTTAAAAATAAATCGATTTGAATGCTGCCTGAAGATTTGATTAAAATAAATTATGTCCATACGTCCTTGCAGCTAACTCCAGAATTATAAACTGCTTTAATTTACAAACCGTTGCAAATTTTTTTATGGTGTGCTAATTGCTTAAAATCAACTTTTCACCACACACTCGGTTGAGCAAGGCTGGTCGTGAAATAAGACCTATAACGCTTGTACGTTAATATAAAAAAAAGACACTCTGCCTGTAGTTCATACATGGAATAAAACAATGATTGGTTAAATTGTATGCAGTAGGGAGTTTTATTCATAAACCATAATTTCGCTAACAAATCAAATCTTTGCCATGCATTAATGAGGTAAACACTCAACC
>Ga0210059_1009358_pt1 | contig 15321 bp, 12 predicted proteins | sample Ectturendosymbi2_FD_188042 | JGI IMG/M metagenome (GOLD analysis project Ga0210059, IMG submission 188042) | Ecteinascidia turbinata endosymbiont from Florida, USA - Sample 2 (SPAdes) (version 2) | ecosystem: Host-associated > Tunicates > Ascidians > Unclassified | place: Key West, Florida... | reverse complement strand
GGTGTGCAGAGTCACGTGATTGAGGGTGTGCAGAGTCACGTGATTGAGGGTGTGCAGAGTCACGTGACTGAGGGTGTGCAGAGTCACGTGATTGAGGGTGTGCAGAGTCACGTGATTGAGGGTGTGTAGACTCACGTGATTGAGGGTGTAGAGTCACGTGATTGAGGGTGTGCAGAGTCACGTGACTGAGGGTGTGCAGAGTCACGTGAAATCGATTTCCTATTAAAAATTTGCTGATTGATGCGACGGCGAAACTTTGCGGAGACTAATTGAAAAGTATTTATAGACAGATATTTCACAAGCAAAAAGGCTTGCGTTTTGTATATACTAAGGCATACCATATTTTTGTGATTGAAAACCGGGACGCTTCAGAAGAACAAGCCTTATCAGATAAATGTGGTTCATATCTTACTGAGCATGTAGTCAATTTGGATTCCTATAGTTGAGGCACCAAGAAAAACTAAAATAATGGATTTTACTAAGAAACAAAACAAAGTTTAAGCATTTGTAAATTTACATATTCGGCCATTCATACTTTTCTGTAGACAAGTAGACAGTACTTTCTTCAAGAAGTCTTCGTTCGATTTTATTTTCTCGTAAAAATCACACGAGGAAAAGTCAGTATAAATTTTACTGCTGATAAGTGCTTTCATATTCTGCTTCTGTTATCAGGCCGCATGTTGTTGAAGATAGAACAAATTCTCTCAGTGCGAGTTGGTGTACCAAGTGTAGGACCAATGGCACGGCAAGGGAGGGGCCCTGGGGTCTCCGGGCCCAGGGCAGAACTTTTTGGGGGGCGGCAGTTTGTTGATTGAAAATTAATTTTTGAAAGTAGTCTGATAGTTCCAACTCTTCTTGATTATTATTTCTATAGCAAATAATTTTTTGAAAGTTCTAACTGTTCAGTTTTTGTTTTTAGAAGCCCTAGACTGGTGGGCTAGTCTTAAAAAATAGAAAATGTGGCTGTGGAGTGAACAAATTGATTGAAGTTTTACTCAAAGGTATCGGTCAAATCCAGTTTGTTAAAGTGCCCCAATGTTTCTTTTGAAATCAGGGCTTTTTCATCATACTTGGGAGCAATTTTCCTCCAATCCCTCCACCTTCCTCTCCAGCCATAGCCACTTCCCTCACCCAAGTCAAAAATCCTTTGAACAAAACAAAGAGATGACATTCGATCGCAGACTGGCAAATGTCACTGATCCAGTAGTTCGAGGTTTTATTGCCCCTCCACTCAAAATCTAATAAGAAAGGCCCTGCATGAAATCACGGTAAATAGTCAAGGCTATAGCTCAATATTTTTTCTGCTATCGTTCGATCCTTAGCAACACTCCAACGGCACATCATTACATCACCTGACAACTAGGCATTGTCAACAAATATTTCTTGGATTGCGTCATGCTTTATTTTAATGTTCGGTGGGATATTTTCGATGAGTGTCACAAGCTGTAGCCTAGTCATTAGGTGGGCTTATCAATATTAATTTTGGCGGTTGAAATGAAGAACCCTGAAAAGTTAGCTTTGCTCAGTTTCAATACAACTGCTGTTTTTCTGTATAACGTAATGGTGTCGGAAAATGACGTTCTTGAAGTGAGATAGCAGAGTTGCCATTTTAGCTGATTCGCTGCCAAATCTAGCAGGATTTTCTCACTGTTAGCTGTAAAATTTTCAATCTAGCAGTGAGCTGATTTTCCAGTATTTTGAAAAACGTTTGGCAGGTTTAGCAGGTAACAAATTCCTGGCAAAAAATGTTTCAACAGTTTTTGCAGATGAAAACCTTACATTTTTTCCATCATAAAATAATTTACTTTCTTCAAAATGCTTTAGATTGGGCAAAACCAGGACCAGGCACAACCAGCTGCCTTCAATCATTTGGAATTTTTATTATGACGCAACGAAACTGCTTCAAGCAGATAATTTCGTCGTAATAATAAGTAATTAGATGGCTTGGTGAAGCTTTAAATGATTTGCTTCTGTCACGTGCTTAGTGAGCGCGTTAACTTAAAAGATTACATTTGTAGGATATGTTTTTAACCCGCAACACATATGAAATGTCCAACTGGTTCAGTTGCGCCGGTGGCGGTAAGTAGTAATGTCTGGTAAAAACAACTCCTTAGCAAGCCAAAGCAACACAGTATTGTCAAAAGCTTCGACATGTATGCTTGCAAGATTCAGAATTGGAAATTTGGCTTGGTACTAACTACTGCCTATTCGCTGATTCAAGAAAAGCCTATTGCAGAGTTTGCAATAATGCAATCATAGATTGATTCTTCGCTTGCAACTGTTGTAAAAAAGATCAAAATAATACAGAAAACTTGTCAGAATGAACATCTCTCGGAGCTATTAAAACACTTCGGCGCCAAGGAATTACGATACCGTTCAAAATGTACCATGTTCTTTTAAGCAGAGCTCCAGCATCAGCAATGTATTTCACTTTTTTTCTCGTCAAAAGTGCCGTGCAAAATTATTTTCCCATCGTTCAAGTGCCTTGCTAATGTTAAGTAACGTGGTACGAGACTCCGACAACTTAGCGCTTTTTTATTCTCACTTGAGGTTAAGTTTTTGTGGCGTAGGCCTAGTGCTTTCGCACGTGGCAAGGGTTTGGGCAGGTATTTTTGCTGTGCTTGTATTTTTACATTCCTCAATATTAGAATTTGCTAGGGGGCATACAATGAAGCAATTGAACGGGGGCATGGGCATCACAAGAGTTATGCACGCACCTGAACTAGACCAAGTTTACAGATCATTATTAAAGTTGCAAACCAGCGCTTCTCAGCAAGAGCAGGTTTTAGGTCTATTTCACCTATTTTATCTAAATGGTTCCCGGATCTTAAGAGGGCCCCGTGCAAGTGTTGACAGAGTTAACGCTGATCTTTATACATTTTAAATTATTGTAAGCAAATTTGAGGTGTGGAAATGGCGGCACTTTATTGACCGGCCCCGGGCGGCACTTAGCCTCGCTACGCCACTGTGTGGGACTATCCTACCTGACTGAATGACTAACCGGGACATTTTGGTTGACTGACCGGGACGCCGGGACAAAGCCTTTAAAACCGGGACTGTCCCGGCTAAAACGGGACGTATGGTATGCCTATAATACTGGAAGTTGTAGACCAGGGGTCGGCAGCCTGGGGCCCGCGGGCCGCATCCGGCCCGTAGCCCCTTTACCAAACTGTAGTAACTGTATGGCTCGCCTAGTGGTATTATATTTTATGAATCTGCCCTCTTTGCAACTTCTTGTATGGCATACTTACGAGAAACCGCACTGGGCGATAAATGTACTGTATGTCGCATTTTGGGCTTTCATTATGAACTGTGAAAATCTGGAGTTAATCTGATTAAAATTCCCTAAATTCCCAAGTTTTATCAACAACACAGGGAACGTAATTGTTGGTGGAAAATTATACCTTGTAGAGTTTGTTTTTGGCCCGAAACTCGGGAAAGGTTGCCGACCCCTGTTATAGACAATGGGCTGTCAGTGTCTTGTTGGCTGCCAATATGGAACAGCAGGGGAAGAAACTAGAAGACTACAAATCCTTTTTACACTAATGTGCAAATGGACGCATGGAAATCCGTCAGCATGCAGTGTTGTGTTTAAGGGAAGGCGAGCAAGGAACTTCCTCAGGACCCCCCTTGAGGTGTTACGCGTGTAATTTTTTTCATTTTTGGTGAAAAACGTATTATCCACTCACATGATATACTCCGATACAGATCATAAGTAAGTACTCTGCTTTCAAAGGGGCCCCTATCAGCAATGGTAATACGTAAGTACTCTGCTTTTGAAAAGGCTCATACCAAGAACTGCAATGTGCAAGTACTCTGCTTTCAAAGGGGCCCCAAATAGCAACTGTAATGTGTAAGTACCCCGCTGTCAAAAGAGCTCGCAGTATAGCAACTGTGATGTGTGAGGATTCCGCTTTCAAAGGGGCCCCAACAGCAACTGTAGAACTAGAGAAATGGGGGGTGATGCCAGATGCTATCGCTTAAACTTTCATGTGTTGCTAGCTTTGTCTTCACAACTTTCAGTATTTTTAAAGTTGCGTATCATTAATACCCTTTTACATTTTCTGTTATGTCAGTCATCCCGTAGTCTCAGGAACGTATCCTTTGGTAGCCTGCATATCCCCTTCCTAGGCTTGATCAAAAGGTCTTATCACGGTTGGCTGAGTATGATGACGTCATCAGCGAGCCCCTTTTCAGCTTTGCCTTGGACTGCCCCACCACTGAGCACGCACGCACGCAGTACAGACGTGATAAAGTGGCACTGAGGACCACTGCATAAAAATGTCAAATTTGAGATTATCAAAATATGGACAGGTTGCCATTGGAGTGTATTGTGTGCACAAAAGCAACAAAGAAAACGCTAATTGGTCACACAAACCTTTAACTGGTCCGCGGTTTGGACACAGTTGCCTCAGGATATCCATTTTGCACTTATTGCAGATAAAATAGATTGTATGGGACATCAAGAATGTTCTCAGCTTCTGTACAGCGTGTAAAACATAGGGTTCATCTTTTTGGACCTGCTCCAAAAGTTTCGTGAATTTATGATAAAAAGCGCTTACTATGGGGATTGTATGACAGAAAACATAGTTTGATCAACAAAAACAGCCACTTGGCCGAGAAAATGTAGCCTAAGCCTAATAACTTTTGTGTGATATCCAAAAAGTATCACCATCAAATAATACACGGTATTAAGCAAGTGAAGACCTTGCTGATACTCCCTATTTGACTCCTCCCAAACGCCTGTATCCGCCACTGGTTTGTAATATTAGTAAATTGTTTGTACCGAAGATGCAATCACTTCCCAATGTTGTTGTTTACGTGCATGGGCGCAGCCCATCTATGTACCAGTAATTTTTTCTGCCATTTTGTGTTAGTTCTGTTTCTGCCAAGCGTTGGTTGGTGGGACTTTGATTTTCGCTTCGTGTGTTTATTATAGAGCTTACATCATGGTCCTGAACTAACCTTGACAAATATCCTGATAACTAGCTGAGAAGTGCCATCTGAATGTTGCGATAAACTTGAAATATACTGGGGGATTATTAAGCACTAAAATGTTTTAACTCAAGATCTAAATTTTCGTTTTCACGTTTTATCACTTTTGTCAGATGAACGTCATCAACAAATGAATTCCAACAAAACACAAGTTCAAACTAAAAATCGCTGTAGTCTTTCCTTAAAGAACAAAGCCAATACTGTATTTCACAATTTTTCTTTTTTGCAGCTTTAAGCTACGCAAAATTTCAAAGTTTTTTTTCAAACGGGAATGCCATACAATGAATCAAAAGCATGCTAGTTAAACTTTTCGCAAATATGTCGAATGATTATTTCCTTTTTGACAAACAATTCTGAACAAAACCAGGCAGTTTTAGAAATCATCTCTGCAGCTGATCCCAAGTTTTCCCAGGTCATAGCCAAAGCATCCTTGGTCAATCAAATATTTGGTAAAGCTTTCATTCAGCTGCTTCCAACTTCGAAAGAAAAACTGTTGAAGACAATTTTTTCCTGTGTCGAGATCCTGAAATGCATGTTTTGTGTGAGAGTTAACTTCAGGTTAAGCAAAGATTCCGTAGTTACCAACTGCGTTCCTCGATATGATATTTTTACCAGCACGCAGCCTGGTATGTTGGCTCACAAGCAGAAACCATTTGCTACATGAAGTAGATGCAAATGCCACGTTCACCAAATGGATAATGATATCTATGAAGACAGATGGGGTATGTGAGCTCAAAATGTTTTGGATGGCGTAGATATTTGTCACACCTCAATTTAAATAATGTGGCTATACGCTCCACTGTTCTTTCTACAGTTTCTTACTTTTAAAATTTAAACCAATTTTCTACGCCAATCTTACTACCAATTAGTATATTGTGTAAATCATGTCGTAAAGTAAAGTTTTAAAGTCAAATTGAAAGGTGATTGCAAGCAGATATTTGAAATTAAAACGCTACATCATTTCGGAGCAATTTCAAAACTTACAAAAAAATGTTTTTTGCATTGATTTTGTGGATTTGCAACGTTGACACTGAAGATATCAATATTCTTCGTTTGAAGAAGGTGCTTGGCGTGCTGCAGATTTCCATAGTCGGTACAGTTGTTTCTATCATTCCTGGATTTCAATTAAAATATTTAAATAAAATTCGAATATTTCAGTTATTTAAGAAACTTGACAAGATTCTGTATCATGTCATCACACACCAGCAATCCGAGCTTCTTGATGACATCGCGCTTGATGTATTGACAATGTGGAGGAACGACGTTACAAAACGAAAATACTTGTATTGGAATTACTTTTTGGAAATAGCAAATTAAAAGCTTTTAACTTGGCACAATAACGTAACCGAGGTTAAACAATCGCAAACACCTCAAAAACAAAAAGAAAAACAGGTGAAAAATTTCACTTATTAATTTCCAATATTTTTTTGCTTCATGTTGCAACAAAGCCTTACTGAAGAATAATAAAACTTTTGAGACTTAAATGATTTTAAATGAACGAACTTGTCGGTTACTCCGTGAACCAGTTACAAATTGAGCTGCACTACAATTTGACGTCTGGATTTAAACTAGACCATCTGTTATACTCATTTGAATTTTGTCGAACTTTGTTCAACAGTGTAATAATTATATGCACAAGGTTCATGCGGCAAAAACGACCTGGATTATGACAGGAAACATAAACTGCTGAGGTTTTCGATGCTTGAGCATAGAAAACATATCATAAACTGAATTCAATTAAAAGCTGAACTAGTGAAAATTTGCTTTACAGTGTTATACTTAGTTGTTGTTAAAGATCAAACGGCATTTTAAGGGTGGTTGTGGATTATATGATTGTGAATTGAAAACCCATTGCTAACGATAACGGCTATGGATTGTCTTGTAATCTTGAGTGTTGTTGAGTATGTTTGAGGACGAAATGAGCCATAATTGGAAACGGAGATCGTGGAATGCAAGGAATAGGTTTCTTGATTAAATTCTTAATGACGCAGCTTTGACAAATTTATGCAGTACCAACACAGAGAAACACTTCTGTGGACTTACAAGATTCCTTTAACATGAATTGTTAATGATGCATTGTACGAAATTGTCTTTACAACACACGGAAACCTTTTAAAAGCTAGTCATTAACATGAATTCTTAATGATGCATTGTACGAAATTGTCTTAACAGCACACAAAACGTTTGAAAGCTAGTCAACCTATTTGCATTGAAGTGTATATTGATTATAATTTGGAGGTTTTTAAGCACTAGAGTTTGGTTTTCAATTGCAACGTGTATTTGCTACTAGAGCCGTAAACTTGTGATTTTTATTCTCTGTCAAAAGCTGTTCTTCCAAGTAACCATTTCAGTGAATTACTGCCCCACAAAGTATGTGTTAACTAATTATAAAATGTTTACACTTAGGACGTCTGTGGTGATAGCGGCTACAATTGTGGTTTCGGCTTATACTTAAACTGCATCTTGTGTAAAATAAACAACAGTCATGGTTTTATGCAAAAAACGTCACTTTAACGCATAAACAAATACTAGCCAAAAAATCTGTATCAACAGTAATTGTTGAAGCAACTCATAATGACTGAATATATTTAACCCCCACCTGTCAGAAATCAGAACCAGTGTTGGCTGGACCCGAGGGTCTCGGACTCGCGCTCCATTACGCTCTTGAAACGACGTCAGAGCGGCTTTTGTGATGACATCACTGAGAGGCAGTAGTCTTTTGTTCAATGGATAGCGCAGGAGCTTGTTGGCTCTGCAAGTGAACTCTTTCAACTTTCTTGAAACAAATTGTTGAAATGCGAAATTCCAATCGTTTCACAATAAACGTATTTCTTTAAATTTAAAAATTAGCCTAGGACTTTGATAGCTATTTAAAACGCAATGCAAGTAATTGGTTTAAACAACTTTTTCGAACTGATTTTAAATTTTTTAGTGGTGCCATTATGTGCTGGTATCTTGTAACTGTGAATTATCCTTCATAAAATATTTTATTTTAAGGACACGTTTTTCGACATAAATTTGATTAAGGAAGAGTCTAAATGCTCAAGAATTTATTTTTTAAAGAATTTATATTTTACTTAATTTATATTACGAGTTAAACATAAATTCTTGAACTAAATATAAATTTGTATATATATTTAGCTCAAGAATTTATATTTAATTCTCTGCTGCGTGCTTCGTATTGCGAGACATAGCGAGGTTTCTGAAAAAAAAATTTCTGCCACCGACTGTTACCATTTCTTTGATTATAAGCAAACGCTATTATTTGGCGAGGAGCGAAAAAAAATCCTTTCCAGAATTTAGAGCTTTCCGCTTCTGAAAACCTTGGCGACTGCTGGAGCTTCGTCGGATTCCAGCGCAGGAGACGAAATGTTTGACTTCATATTTATCGGCAAGGAAACAGTGATGTGACGTCACAGGTTAGTCTTGCCACCCTTGATATGCAATCATGAAAAACCTTACGCCTGTAATTCACAATAAATCTTTCACGAAAGACATTCACAAATGTTCCTTGAGCCTGATGAAGCATGTGGAGACAAATTCTACTTGTGTCCACGGTTCGCCAATACTTTTCTAGAGATTGATAAATCTATTGTGACCTTGCGGCCTCTCTGGACCACGCTTTCCCACAACCACTAACAAAAAATTTTAAACGTACCTGCTTCGCTCAACTTCTCTCATAGCTCCGCCCAAAAATGAGTAATTACCGTTAAACTGAAAATGATTGACTATTTTCCCATTTCCATATGTTGCCATAGAAACACGCACATTTTGTGGGTGAATTTCTATTTTTCCACAAAAAGCTGAAGAGAAAAAATAAATGAGATGTGGATTCACTCGAAATGCCACTATTGAAAGCAACGTATTGAATAACAACACCAATGCCACAATTTACTTTGACGTTATCGACACATGATCCTTCGTGGTGCTTACTTGATATCAAAGACGCAACAGCTGATTTGGCAACCTCAAACCGTGTTCGCTGTCTTGCAACAAGATTCTCAACATCTATTAGAAATAGTATATCTCTCTTGACATGATTGAAAGATGATTTCTGCAAACGTTAGTAAAAGCAAAAGAATAGTTTATGAAGCGATGCGTTGGATTGAAAGAAAACAAAGTAACAGAGACCACATACGTCATAAGCGTTACCTTCTGGCCAGTCCAATATGTCGAAATATTGGGTGCGTTTCTCGTCATTGCGCAACTTCCAGAAGCTATTATCGTTTCGTTTACATCAGTTAAGACGCTACAGGATGATGTTGGCTCTTGAGGAAGATGCCCGATTCCGGATACGTAGACTGGGCTGGGGGGGAGTGTTGATGGTGAAGGGATGGGCAAAGATGCCCTGAGCACCTCAGCCAAAGCACTGCCTTCCTCACAGCCTAGAAAAAAATACGTTAGCAGGAGTGGGACTCCATTCGAACACAAACTTCAAGTTTAGGAAGTTATGCTTACTTTTCTGTTCTTCTAGAATTATACCAATTGGACAAGGTTTTCCACCATTTTTAGCCTCAGTAACAAATCTTCTTCGCGTTGCTAGAAAGACTCCGTTGGCGAATGGTTTGCAAGAACGAAATTTTGTCCACGGTGTAATGACACATTCACCTGTAAATGGCCATACCTTTCGGAAAATTAAGGTTTTTGAAAACTTATCGTAGTGTTATATGTGCAAAATTCTATAACATACGTAAAATCCAATTCCAATTATATGATTTATCTGTTTGTTGAAAAGAATCCTTACCCAGAAAAAAGATCAGACACTAAGATCTTACACACAGAGTATAGATTTTGCCGATTACGTCATCAGTTTTTGTTCAAATATTCTATGATTTCTATGACATTTGATCAAGTTTTTATCGATCGCAACAAATTAGTTTTTGTTGGAACCAAGTTTCTTCCCTGCTTGAAAATAACTTTGAAAAAGATATATTATTGCTACAGTATGGTGACGATGTGCCGAACGATCAGCGCCCGTAAATTACAACGCTCTGCATTTTAATTGGAAAATCTGCCATCACTCAATTTGTTTCACAAAGAAATGTGATACCAATAAAAAATGCTTCACTTACGAGCATGATTGTCGAAGAGAAATCCATGAGCACACGATGCAATGAGAACCGAAAGACCCCAAAAAAGAGAATTCATCTCGATGTGTCAGCGTTATTTACCAGAGTGAATGAACCGCAGAAACGTTCCTGCTTTATACGTGCCTCAGCGAACAAGTTGCGGGAAGACGGAAAATCCCTGAACAGCATTTGGTCCCTGAGGCATGAAAAGTCACACGAGTTGATTTGAAGTTTTTTGACATTTTGCAGCTTCTGGTACATAGACGTGTTTGAAAAAATGCTGTGTGCAGTAAACTATGCATTCGTTGACTGAGGTTTCCGTTGTTATCGATAAACTTTCCAAACCTTACAGCGGTTTCTCAGTTTTTTGTGAAAGATACTTACAAATCATGATTTTTTCGCAATGTAAATCAAGTCACATTTTCTGAAAAGCATTAGTGCACAGGAATATTACTTTTGTTACAAACTTTTGCTCACTTTAGTTGTAGCGATTGGCAAAATAACAATTAGATTTGTTTAAAACTCGTCAAAGTTTTCTGATTTCTGTCTTGATTATTATTTTATGTAGTGTGTGTTTGAATTACGTCATTTGAAACCATAACAGTGAGGAAAGAAAGCATTTTCAAAGCTATCTACAATACGAGAATTTTCACAACATTTCTAATTTTAATCTGCATCAAACCCGGTTAAAAAGTTTTGAAGAATAGTATTTTTATCAAACGTAATTTTGGAGCAAATATATTGACATGTTGCTTGGTATGCATGCACAAAACGATACTGATTCTCATTTCACTCTGTCGTTATGTTTAGCTCCGCTTCTATGTTCAACAAAATGAATTTATACAGCTGGTTGTTCACATGTATTCACAAAATGAAAGCAAGGGCTAAAGACCGGACATTTTCCAGGGCTGTACGTATTTGCCTAAATTAGCTGAGGAAGTACATTTTGTCCTCCACATCAATTTTATGAGATAAAGATAAAGAAATTGGTTGTTTAGTGGAGAACCTTAAGTTCCACTTGCACTTTTTTAAAGCAACTCGAATATTGTTAAACGATTTGTGACAATTGTCATACGTTGGTTTTGCTTGTAGAGTTAGAAAACATTTTTCACTATTTACGAAAAGGGAGGAACAAAAGTGTGTGTAAAATTTTTAAAACCGCAGTTGCAAAACGTGTCTGTAACCCTGTGATTCCGCCGGCTCCAATGCCTTGTACTACGTTCTGTTTTGTCTGTTTTTATCGACCTGCGTTTTGCAGAGTGTGTGTGTTTATACTATGGACTTCGTGTCTGGTCATAAAAAATACATTAAATTAAATTAAAGATGAAGCAATTCAATGACCAACATTTCACTGAAGTCAGCATATCCTACAGTTCTTTGCCATGTTTCGCCAAAATAATTAAGGACAACTGAAGTACAGACATTAGGTTTTTAGAAAACGGTGATGCTTTTTATAATGGAAATGTTCCTCAATATTCGTCCAAAAACAGCATTTTATGATCGTAGTTGAGAAACCAGGTTTCCCGATTGCATACCACAGCCGCAAAATTTCGACCGGTATAAACAGTTTCCTCTCGTTTTTTCTCATCCATTCAATGCGATAAAATGCATCAAAATTGTTTCGTTGACAAAAACGTCGGTCCATGTCACAGTGACCGAGGCAACAACTAATGGTTTCGCCTTTTTGTTCCAGATATTCCTGTCATTATAAAATATCCCAAAAGAGGTTAAGTCTAAAGCGAAGGTAGAGAGCAAGGTCGCTACCAGGGGCTGGGCTGCTGGAACTCAGACTTCAGGCTCCGGTTCCAACAACTAAATATTTTTGGCCCCGGCTCCAAAATGATTTGCTCCATTGAAGATTGAAGTCCATTGTATTATTTGTACAACTCGCTTGCCCCTCAAACTGGATGTGGAACCGCAGCGGATACCGAATTTCAGGCTCCGGTTTCGGCTCCACCATCTAAAAATGTTTGGCTCCAGGTCCGGCTCCGATCATCCAAAATTGCTTGGGCTCCAGTTCCACAGCCCTGCCCGCCTCTTTGACATAGAACAACACTCTGTGCTCTTCATCGATCTGTACATGCGATGAACTCTGAATGACTTCACTAGTCATCAACATCGTAAAGTTTCAGGATTAGTTTAACACGTCGTCAGCTCAGGAAACTCGAAGTACCATATTGATGAAGATAAATTTGCTACTGGCGGCAAAAGTCTACTCTATTTTATTTCGTTAGAAATTCTAGAACGACAATTAACTACCTGAAAAACATGATTTTTTAACATTTTCTGGGCCACATCTCTCCCGGCCCACAAGAAACGTTCCGAGGACCAGTATACGGCCCGTATGTTGTGCAGGTCTGCTTTAAATGCACACAAGCCTAAGCGTAACAAGACCTGAAACACTTAAGGCGATCTGCAGATTTTCAAAACAGGGCACTTCTTTTCACAGAAGTATTGCTATTATGACTAACGAAACCACAAATTACAACTTCATTTTTACCAACTTCAGCAAAACTTGCCAGCGTCACTTGGAAACAAGAGCTGCGAACGTCTTGAAATCTTGTCAAAAGCGATAACTCACTTTATAAAACCTTGATTGTCCTTGTTTTTTTTCAATTTTTTCATGGAGAACACTCATCATACATAAACCGGACGAGTAGGTTGGTATGTTGACACGACTATCGGACAACTTACTAAAGTTAGAACATAATGTAGGCTTACAAAAATTTAGGAGATGAACTATGAAGAGTCGCCACAGCAAATATAGCTTTGCACTCAGTACTCACTCAGAAGTCAAAAATGAACCTTAACAATTAATACATATTCCCACAAGCCTGCATTGACGGATTCTAAGCGTAGTTTGATTAAGATATTCATTTAAGGCAAGTTGTTCACACCTGTTTTTTTACGCTGAGACATTTCGGTCATTTGCCCCATAGTAGTATTAAAACTCGCCGTAGCAGTATTCACTAACCCAGTGGTTCCCAACCTTTTTTGATGCATTCCTCCCTTTGCTCATTTTGGAACTTTTCATTCCTCCCTTATGACACAACACTCTTTTCTATTCCTCCCCTATTACACGAGTCTGCAGGAATATTTGATCTTCCAATATATTCTTTCTCACCTGCCTTTTACCTGTCACGTTGTAGCTTATTGTTCAAGTTTGTCGGCTGGTATTGACTACAATTGAAACAATGGACTGCATTGACGACAATATCTTGATCAATGCAAGTGGGCAAAAACTCTTTGCTGTCAAATAATGGCACTATAGTTTGTCAGCAAAAATGTGTGATAGTCCACAAAATAACTTATAAATATAAGGTGATATAACTAATTGAAAGAGCCACTGCCAACTGAAAAAAGAAGTACAACACTTACTGTACACTGGATAGGTAACTCAACTACAAAGTGGAAATTCCTCCCCTGAACTCATGAAATTCCTCCCTGGGGAGGAATTCCTCCCCGGTTGGGAACCAATGCACTAACCTATCTTTTCAGGCTTTATGACTGAATGGACATAATTTTTTGTTGTTGTTTTTTGAACTCGGTCTATGACTGAAAAACAAACCCAGATTCACACTCAAGGTCTCCCATTAACAATGGATTTTTCAAAATTGTGGAAGCATTGCTACAGACTCACCCATGTTTTTTTCCACACAGTGTAAAACTACGTGCCTTTCGGCTAGCAGTAGTTACTGTCACGCTGCATTAGCTGCAACAGATGTCTGCATTCAATGGTTTCATGCGGCTAAACACCTTCTACAATTACTTAAACTGAATTTTTGAAGATTTGCTAACAAATTATTGTTAAATATTAATAGAGACCAACGATAGAACAATCCGTCGCAAATTTTGCAACAACCTGCCTCTGCAGACAAAAGAGCGGAAATGAGTGAACCGAATGCTCACCACCGCATGACACCCGAATAGTGAACCTGGCTCTTGTGCAGTGTGAGTGTCATACCGGCAAAAAACTGTCAATGCAAGAATTAAATCCATTCATTGGAATTAAGCTGCTGACTTCATATTTACTAGAAACTTTTGATTTTTAGTCCCAATTTCCAGGTGGGCAAATTTTCGTTTTTCCCCTCCGTAGATGCCCATGATGAAGATTATTTTTGAAAATTGTTACATGCTTATTGGTAAATATATTTTTTTTATTTACCTCAGCCTTTTTATCATAAAAATGTTAGGGGCACATGCTCATCTATCAATTTGCTGAAGGGTACATGGCCAGAGAAAGTTTGGGAACCCCTGCTCTAGTGGTCTGGACGATAAGACAACCGAATGGCTGTTCAACGCCTGCCCCGTGTAAGTTCTTTTCACTAAGTTAAAATTAACTTAGCAATCTTGCTATTTAGATATGTCCGCAATAACACTACATGGGTTCGAATCTTAGACATATCAAGGAAGATGTTCACGAATCTAAATTCGTTTTTACTTCCTCTGGTTTCTGATGTGCTAAATGAATCACAACCATGATCTTTCATGAAATCCATATATTTCTGATTACATTTATAGCGCGATATGCACATAAAAGAAACTAGAATGACTTACCACGTTATGTACAACATGAAGTCTTTCGAACTCTCTTTCGAATCAGAATCACAAACACACTTAATTTATGAGCAAGAATAACCTGACAATCCTCACATTTCATAATTAACTTTAAACCTGTTGGTTAGAGCCAACATTTCAGAAAGTGAGCCTGAAAGTACACTATTCATTTCGATCGTGACAGTATGCTTGTATGCTTGGCAAATCTAAGTATGCTTGGCAAACCTGAGTATGCTTGGCAAATCTAAGTATGCTTGGCAAATCTAAGTATGCTTGGCAAATCTAAGCATGCTTGGCAAATCTGAGTATGCTTGGCAAATCTAAGTATGCTTGGCAAATCTAAGTATGCTTGGCAAATCTAAGTGTGCTTGGCAAATCTAAGTATGCTTGGCAAATCTAAGTATGCTTGGCAAATCTAAGCATGCTTGGCAAATCTAAGTATGCTTGGCAAATCTAAGTATGCTTGGCAAATGTAAGTATGCTTGGCAAATCTAAGTATGCTTGGCAAATCTAAGTATGCTTGGCAAATCTAAGTATGCTTGGCAAATCTAAGAATGCTTGGCAAATCTAAGTATGCTTGGCAAATCTAAGTATGCTTGGCAAATCTAAGTATGCTTGGCAAATCTAAGTATGCTTGGCAAATCTAAGTATGCTTGGCAAATCTAAGTATGCTTGGCAAATCTAAGTATGCTTGGCAAAT
>Ga0210059_1009357_pt1 | contig 15321 bp, 16 predicted proteins | sample Ectturendosymbi2_FD_188042 | JGI IMG/M metagenome (GOLD analysis project Ga0210059, IMG submission 188042) | Ecteinascidia turbinata endosymbiont from Florida, USA - Sample 2 (SPAdes) (version 2) | ecosystem: Host-associated > Tunicates > Ascidians > Unclassified | place: Key West, Florida... | reverse complement strand
ATTTATAGCTAATTCGGTAGATGTCCCTTCTCGAAATCCATATTGGCTTGGAGATAATAGCTCGTTTGTCTCAACATAAGAATACAATCTAGAATAAAGAAGTTTTTCGAACACTTTATTGATTGCAGGTAATATAGATACCGGTCGATAATTTGAGCAGCATCCTTTTGATCCTGATTTGTGAATGGGGATAATTTGTTCAATCTTTAAATCATCAGGGTACTCACTATCAACGATACACGTATTAAAAATATCTGATAAGAACTTGGAAATTGTTGTACCAGCTAGCTTAAGGTATATGATTGGTATGTCATTTATAGGTGCTGCCTGTTTGCATCCAAATTACCAATTACTTTTTGTATTTCTTCTGGGCCGGTGGAAGATAAGAAAAAGGATGTCTGAAGGTTTGATGCTTGAGAAGTCTTTGGTGCAGCTAGAATTGTTTTTTCTATTTGGTTAGCTATTTTTTCTCTAATGGATGAAAAATATTTGCTCAATGTGTTAGCAATATCAAAGGCAGTAGTATCTGATGATCCCAGTTCGTTTTGCACCTTGTTAATAACGTTTGTTTGTTTCTTTCCTTTGTTGAGTATTTCATTAATAGTAGACCATAATTTTCTGGAGTTATTACCTTTTTGTGCTATCTGGTTTTTGAAATAAATCATCTTAGCGTATTCAATTATGTGGTCCAACTTGTTCCTGTATTTTTTATATTTGTTCCATTTATTGCTATCAGTTTTATCTAGGTTTTGAATTTAAGAAAATTGTTTCCTTGACATCATTTTGAGGGGTGCATGTTTGTTTAGAGTTGTTTCAAATAAAAGTGCAAATCTAGAAAAAGTTGTGTTAACATCTTGCATTTGCAATGTTTCCATATTTCTTTGAAGTTCATCTAGAAAAGCTTCAGTCTCAAATAGGGTAGTATCTCTAACATATATCTTTTTACATTTTTGGTATGACTTGGTTGAGGGTGTGATGCAGAATATTGGGTAATGGTCACTGACATCCCATATGCAGATTCCTGAATGTATGGCAATTCTAGATTCATTAGTGTATAGATGATCTAATAAAGTTCAGCTATGATCAGTAATTCTTGTTGGTTTATTTACCAAGCAGTGGATACCATAGCAGTTTGTGAAATTTTTAAAATCAGCCACTGAACTGTTTGAGTTTATCTTTGGCAAATCTATATTAAAATCTCCAAGAATATAATATGGGCAGTTACAAGAGGACAGCTTGTGTAAGGTACTAAAAGTTCATCTTGGAAAGCTATGAAATTACTATTTGGATGTCTTTATACTACCCCTACCATAACTTTATCCTTATTATTGCTGATTTCAACCCATATTGTTTCAAAATCATCTGTGGAATTTGTCATGTCATCCCTACAGTTTGCAGCAAGAGAGCTATTTACATATAGGCCAACCCTACCAGCAAGTGTATGAGAGTCACGATGGTAGAAATAATAACCTTCGAGATTGTGGTTAGACACCTGATTGTTTGTGATTAAGACGTGTTTCTGTTATGGCAACTATGTCTGGGGTTGATTTTAGTTCTGATAGATGTTGCTGCAAGTCTGGTAGTTTTTTTTTTGCAAGCTCCTCACATTGCAATGTAGGAGAAATAAGTCCCTATTCCTCTTATTTTCTATGAATTTAATAAAGCTACTTTGATCATAATACTTTCAAATGTCAGCTTCGGTTAGGGTATCTTTATTATTGTCAGTAGGTAGAGTCAAGGTATTTTGTTTCTCGTTACATACATGGTTAAATAATTTTTGTATTTCTTTATTTGTTAAGTTACTAAAAGGAATCTGATCTGTTATACAGTTGTGACAGTAATATGGTTTAGGGCTAGACGCCAATGAATTGAAAGTAGACAGACATATATCAATACATTTAAAATGCAACCATCTCTCACAGAAGTCACAAGCTACGGCTTTTTGGTCTTTCCTGCAGGGCTTTACACAAATCGCGCACGGAAATTTTACAGGCTTAGTGAATTGACTATATCTGCAACTTACGCACTACACAATAATGAAGTTTCACAGTTGTCATTACAAATTTTACTCAGCATGCAAATCTGCTAAAAATTTCACTCCCAACTCTTTCCAGTTTATATCAGTGTTGAGTTGGAACAGATCATCAGTATTTTTATATTGTACCATGTATTTTTATATGTTAATTTTGTCACTCCATTCCAAACATATGCATCTTGTATATTGGAATGATTTTGTAAATAGGTATATAGTTTGTATCTGGTACTTGTTAGATCTTCACAGACTGCAATTTTGGCGCCTTTCAGTTTTTTCTTTTCTCTATAAATTCTTGCTGTTTAGCATACGAAACAGAACGAGCAATTATTCCTCTAGGATTAGCTGCTTTGGATCTTTTCTTTTTACCCAACCTTTGGACTCGTTGTATGTCTTTTTCTTGTAAAGAAATGTTAAGCTCCCCTGCTAGTTTCACGAGTTGTTTTTTGCCATCATCCTCAACTGTGTAGTCTACGTCAGAACTTCAGTTCAACATCAACTCAGTGGAACTTAATCCTTCGATTACCATGTTCACTCTCAAATTCATCAAGGAAATCATCTAAATCTATTTTTTCATCTTGTAACCTTTCAATTGAAAGTAGATCAATGTTACTCAATCTATCACCTGTCATGGAATTTCTGAGAAATGTTTTCACTAATTTCATTTTTGAAAAAGCTATCTCGCATGAAGCGCTGGTGATGGGAAGAGTTGCAGCCATTAGTAACAACTTCTATGAACAATCAAACGCAGTTTTGTAAAGAGCTATATACAAATGAATTTGTTCGAGCGATGTAGGCAGCTGCGACTCCTTCCGAAGCAAATTTTTTGCCAGAGGTATTTCTTGATTAGAATCATTTTCACTAATTGAATATGCATTTGCGAATTCTTTCAAGTGTCCTTCTAATAAAAATGTTTGACTTTCGAGGCAAAGAGCTGAATTACCGGAAGGAACTGCCCCTTAATCATTACGGAAAAACTTTACAAAGTTCTATAAGGTTGCAAGACATGTATGGGTAGACCTAAAACTGAAGTCACGAACTAGTTACGTAAGATGAAAGTCTGGAGCCGTTTTTTGCAGGAGACCTGCAGTCTGAACATGTTGTATTTTTTACTTTGAACGTCTAAATGCTTGGCAACACAGTATGATTACAACCAGTGATGCCCGAAAAGGCAGCTAGAAAAAAGTCCAACGAGCACTTTTTAATAGACCAGGAATAGGCAATTACCGGCCAGCGAATCACATGTGGCGCACCACAGCGTTTTCAGTGGCCCGCAGAAGCAATTAAGAAAAATCTTCAACTCTGAAATTGTTTTAAGTGTGTGAGGATACATTTGTTTCATTGAATTTCTTGCACTGGATAAAATGTATGTGCACAAGAACAATAGTGATAAAAACCTGTTCTGTGCACAATTGTGGCTTTTGTTTTGTTTATTTATTTTACGATCAAATTAGAAGGTGCTACCCTCCACTAAACACGGCCTTCTGAAAGTGGCCTTCGAGCCAAAATAATTGCCCACCCCTGTAGTAGACCTTTCTGCTGAAGGTTGTTTTGAATAATGGTGGGAAAGATGTAACGGCAATGGTTGATATCACACGAAGCAATGAGCCATTACCTGCAGTGGAAGGGCTGCACAAATCGATACATGTTTAATATTTATATTAATCAAGTAGCAGTAGAGTGAATTAGGCAAGTGACCTCTGTTGCTACTGGGAGTGTTAATAGGAAAACGAACATGTTGTCTGTTAGATTTTGAATCCCTAACCTCTTGGTGATGCAGTCTGAATGTAACAACAGCTTTATTCAAATTTGCGTAAGAAATAATTGAGCAATCTAGCAGCTTCATTAAAATTTCGTGAAATTGGAAACATTTGGACAAAAAACGAATTTATTGCATGCCCATAAAGATGAACTCCCTACACTCATGTGTCACTGAGAATATATACTGCACAATGGAATTTGACAGCGACAAACGACTGTCAAGATTAGGAACTGTTGTACAGGCTTGTGGGTCGGTGTAATAACAAGGTAATCCTAATCTATCATTCATGTCTTCAATAGTGATGTGAAATTCAGAGTTTGCAATTAAAAATGTATCTCTGAATATGTTGTGTGTATCATATGTAAATACTAGGTTCATTTGAAATGTTGCGATGTGTCTAATTCTAAACTGCAATTTTGTTTGCGGGTGACATGCCATACTTTTGTACTATTTGTCAGCATGTACGCCTACAGAGAAAGAGCTTACAAAAAAATGTCTTCCCGGTATAAACATTTGCAAGTAGATATTAAAAAGGTGAACACGCTGGCAATGAAGTGAATCCGTAGGTTATATACAAATATTATGATTTAGCTGAGATATGTGACACATTCAAAAAGTATACTCGTATGCTATTAATTGTTTTACCATTATGCATGTGAATATTAGAAGTTAAAGAAAAAACCTTTTCAATTAGAGGATTTGTTACCTAGCTAGAAACACTACCTGACATTATTGCTGTAACTGAGACTAAAATTGATAGTAACACCGACTTTTTATATGACTCTAGTTTGCATGGTCATCAGTTTATTCATGTTGATACTCACGTGAATGCAGGAGGTATTGGATTGTATGACAAACAACACATTGAGTTTCTTGTTTTAACTAATGTAAAAAATGAAATTGAGGATTGTGAAAACTTGTCGGTAGAGCTAAAGCATAACCACAAAACGTTTGCTGTTGGTGTGGTTTATAAACATTCTACTCCTTCTCAGCCTTCGGTCTAAGGAGCCACATGTGCCAACACAAAAGAACGCGCTGAGCAGCGTCATCGTCGATCCAATGGACAACTAAGAGAGAGAGAGACTCCTAATTTTGAAAACTTTTCGGAAAAACTTTTTTTCAGTCATAACTAATCTCAATAACACATATTATGCGTACTATGTATGTGAAGACTTTAACATCAATCTTTTAAACTACCCTAATGAAAAAATGTCTCAGATTATGTGGACATGCTACATAGTCTACCATGTGCGATACTTCTTGATTAATCAACAAGGGTATCCAAACACACAGTTACACTCAAAGACCACTTTTACATAAATGATCACATGCTTCAAGCTTGACATTATACCTGGAATAGCAATATGTGATATCTCGGATCATCTACCTCCATTCATGATTCTAAAAAATACGAAACCAAAACAAGTTTTCAAAGGTAACAAAGTCAGAAACATGAAATTTTTCCAAGAAGAAAATTTGATAGCAGTTTTAAAAGAGCAAATTCTTTTCATATTGGATTTTGATAATCATACTTCTATTAGCTCCCAGATTATATGGTTTTATCAAACCTTTAATGCAGTTCTTGAAGTGCATGCTCCACTGTGCACTGTATCTCGAAAACAGAAAAAAATTTAAGTAAGGTTGATAGGCACAATAAATATGTAATTTTATCAAAAGAAAAAGCATAATGTATTCCAAAGTATGGAATATAAAAGACTCATGGGATAATGTCATGTCATTTATAAACAAGATAGGGACTTACTTAGTAAGTTGACTGAAGATGCGATTACGATTACTTCAAGAAAACAATTAATAAAATTACAAATAATTCCGAAGTATTGTGGCAAAATATCAAATAATTAGTAAATCTTAAATGTACAACAAACCAATGCCCCAGAAGCTTTTGAGTAGCAGTTTAGAGATCGCATGAAGCCATTAGATATTGCTAATGAATTTAACTCTTATTTTAGTGAAATAGTGCCTATAGGCCAAAATCATCAGTTCAGTAGACGGTGGATTGAGATTTCTGTATTTTTGCAGTTATTTTTAGTCGTGTGAAATGTATGAGGATGAAGTTCTATCATTAATAGAAAATCTTGCAGAAGGCAAAGCTCTCCAACACAGCGATATTCCAGCCAAATTTATCAAACTATCCAAATCAATGTTAGCTCCTAGTACTGTATTACACATGTTTTGAGTAGATGCATAATTGAAGGTAGTTATCTTGATTGCTTTTCAATTTCTTAAATTACACTTATTTATAAATCAAGTGATCACACAAATTGTAATGACTATAGACTAATCTTTATCCTATTGCAATTTAGCAGAAAACATTTTACACACCATGCAGAGTATATGCATACAAGAGTTTAATTTGTTATCTAATCATCAGTATGGTTTTAGGCCAAAGTCCGCAGCTGCCTTCGCAATGGAAAATATTTGCTCTAACCCAGGGGTCTCAAACACGCGGCACGCGAGGGCGTTTTGTATGGCCCGCAATGCTTTTTGGGAATTTTCAAATAATTAATGTTTACGTCATTTAGTTTATTCACCGGTGTCTGAAAGTGCTCGGCTAGCGAGTGAGCAAGTTCCTTTTAAACCAGTGGTTTTCAACCTGGGGTCGCCACTCATGTGGTTGTCGTTTGCCTTTTTTCTAGAGTCGCGAGCGGTTCTGATAAAAATATTCATAAGTTCTTCTATTCTTATATTTGTATATGGAACCACTTTTTGTTGTAGCCAACAGGATCACCTGGCAAAAATGATAGCCTACATTTTCATTCAAAATTGTTTCAAGTGTGATTATGACCAATACAAAGTTTTGAGTGTGAACATGATCATACTGTACTGCTGCGTTTGGCAATGCACAAATAACTTTGTCACTTAAGAATGTGGCGTGTTTGTAAATAAGGCACGGGTCTCTCTCGCTGATGATGCCATGTGCATAAATTTAATAAAAGAGTCTTTGTTCAACATAGCATTATCGTAAGTTATTTTTTAGTCATTGTGATTATCTATTGTGCAAACACAACCGCATTACATATGCCTGACTGACAATTTTCAGAAGGGGGTCGTTAAGTTAAATTGGGTTGAAAAATGGGTTGCTGCATGAAAAAGCTTGAATACCACTGCTTTAAATGAACGTAGAGACTGCTAGAAATGATTTGCCTATAACTGACGACACCTTTGGCAGGAAATAAGATGTAAAAGCTGTTTCTAATAATGTTCAGGTACCGCCATTATTGCGTCAACGTCATAATGCAGACCTCGTGTTACTTTGTAAGTCCTCTTTTGTCCCTGGGAGCAAGTTGAGTTTGAGACTCCTGCTGTAACCTTTTTAATCAATAGCGAAAATGTGTTGTACACTAAAGAAGGGGCGGTCCAAGTTTTTTTGAGCCGGACTGCCCAAATTAACGGCTCGTGGACCGAGGACATTCTTTCTTTTTCAATCCGGCCCACCCATGGCCTGCTAAACATTACCCGGTTTGCTTACAAATATCAGACAAAAACCATTAAAATGCGAAAGTGATATTGATTTGGTGCTCATTTAAAAAAAACACACTTAAAATTTTCAAGTAACTCGCCTTCACAAAAGCGAGGTGATTTCACTCACTTTTTACGCCGTCAAGTGGTTTTCCTAAGTTAAAAAAAAACATTTTTGAAGGTTTGTTCATCATTGGCGAGCGCTATAGCGGCCCGGTGGAATGTAACCGCTAAAATAGCGTTGTCGGCCCGCCGGTTCAACCTTACCGGCTCGCCTAAAAACCGGACTATTGGCGGCCTATGCCATCTCTACTGTACACCTGTTCAGTATGAAACAATCTCCGTGCGAAAAAATACGTTGGTGTGAAGATAAATGAATGCATAGGATAAAAGCTTCAATGAACTTGGACAGAATGATCTTACCGGACATCAGGTGATTTCGAGCTTTATTTCTAATCCCATTTTGCTCTTTCATACTCTCGATTCGTTTTGCCTGACTGATTCTCGGTGTTAATTCCCTAGCTTGGTTTTAAGGTTTGTTAACTGCTTTATTTGGTCCCTTTATTCTTGGTAACTTTGTTTTTATTCGTTTACCTTTTGTCTCATGTAATTCTTCGGTATTATTTGTATCTCCCTAAATTTTTAATTTGTCCTGATAGTTGTTTGATCACAGAGGTTTTGGCTTAGTATAAATATATTTTTTCCTTTTGGCTTAAATTCTCTTTGTCTTCGGTTTGGAGTGCTTTTTGATTTTGCTTTGTCATTTTGTGCTGGCATGTTTATCGGTTTCTGGTTTTCGGGTATTCCTTTTATTTCTTCTTTTCCTTCTCGGAAAAAAAATTTTAGAACGTTTTAATTGACTGCTGATCATATTCTTTTACAAAAATACTGCTAGCAGTTCTCATGTGTTTCAGGTTGGGTGTACGATTGACAATAAGCGCGTGCTACGAATGGCTGCGACCTAGCAATACGCTCTGAGAACTGTCTAACCAAAACATCGTTATCAACACTGTTTGCAGAGCGTCAGTATTGAACTCTGACAAAGCTTCATGGCTTTTATCTGCGTTGAGATCGCCTGAGCTTGCCTTAGCAGCTGGGAAGAGGTGCTATTTCCGGGAAGAGGCTATTTGTTGCTTTGCTTGTTTTTCACGTTATTACTCATTGATTTAGCTAATTGTTGTTGAATTTTGTATGGTTTTAACGCAGTCTTGCTATTCAACGGAAAGTTTTGGGATGGTTTTGCTTCTGCTACTTTGGCATCTTTATAGCCCATGACTAGTCTCGACCATCCGTGCAGGGTCCCCACATGGGGAAGTGCCGCCCCGGGGCGAGTCGAAAAGTGCCGCTCCCCCACCACCACTACCACCCGAGGTGGTAGTAAAGACCATGAAAGACCATTTGCTATTCCTTCTTTTCACCAAAAGTGCCGCCCAGGGGCATTGCCCCCCGCCCACCCCCTTGTCGGGGCCCTGCATCCGTGACCCACCGCGTGGCTGTGTCAATAAATTCTTGCACGCACGTTGGCCTATACCACTTGCGCATCCTGCAACCCACTGGACTGTTATTTTGTTTGTTACGTCACTGTACATTTGGTAGTTTGTGTTGGTTAGTTGTTCCTACTGTGTCCTTTTCCTTTCCAATGTAAAGTGGGCAGCTGGAGTTGCAATTTTTATTTTTCATTTAGATTCTCTTAACTGGTAACTTTACTGTTCGTGGGTTTTGTTTATTTGTGTTTATTCTTCATGCACTTCGCAGAACTGATGATGCCTACCTCGTAGGCGAAATATATACTCTGTAAGATCTTTAGTGGCTGATTCTTTGCTGGGAAGTGATTTCTTTCGATAGACAATGTACACCTGTTCAGCATTGTTAGATTTATCAAATGCATAAGCGTACGGAGAAGGGATGCCGGGGATAATGCTGGAAAATTGACCATTATTCGGGCAAAATTTTTGAACATTTGGGCAAATTATGCAGCTACATTCACATTTAACTGAGGATGCGTCCAAGTTGCTACAGTTCACGTTCGTGGGTAGCAAAAGATCTATCATCCAGCATACCTTTGGGCAACAAGAAGAATTACCCCAAATACTCTGAAATTACCCTAAGTGGGGTTCTTGCAAATGGGATAAAAACATTTTTGGTAATAGGTAAGTTCCACGCAATACCTCACCTGATTTGGGCAAAGGTAAAAGCTACACATGATTTTAGGATATGTTTCCAAGTGAATTACCCCAATTCTCAAAAATATAACCCACTTTTTTACTATGCATCAAAATGACAAAAGTTTTGTTGGGAGTATTTTGCCTCTAATGGCAAAAGAGACAATACCTGATGGCAAAATAGTCACTTCCTTTAAGTGAACTAGCATCATTTGGAAATTCCAAGAGCCTTCATCAAATTTGGGCTAATTAAAAACGTTATGCAGGCTTTGGGTAAAATCAGAAACACTTAGGCAAATCAGGAGCATTTTGGATATGGTCTAATAACTTTATCCAAATAAGGGTGAAAGTAAAAACATTTAGGCTACATAAATTGGAAATAACTGGGTAAAGTCCATCAACCAAATCAAATTTACAATTTGCAACAGCTTCATTGAACTGTGGGTAACTTCAAACAGTCATATACAAGGTTGGGCTATATAGAAAAGCTCCAACATTTATAAACATCGAAGTGAACTATAAAAGGTTTAATTAAATGTAGACAAACTTAGAATCATTTGGGTAAATTTCAACAACCTCAATCAAACTTGGATAAGTGAAGCACTATCATTCAAACTTGGGTACTATTGGAATGATCTGGGTAAAGCATGAGGTTCATTGAGATTTGCATTTGTAGCCTATGAACATTTGGGTAAATTGCAACAGCTCAAATCAAATTTGGGCTAATTGAAACAACCTCATTGAAATTTGGGTGGACTTCGAAGTGTTTTAAACTTAGAAGCATGTAGTGGTAGCCCACCATTCGAACTAACCCTGATTTCAGTGAATGTCAAATTGGTAATGCTGGTAAGTGTTTTTTAGCTATAATAACAAAAATGTATCTGTAAAAGATATACGTTGACACTACGAAGTTTTCATGTTTCAGGTTTCAAGGCTCCATTTGTTGATGTTATGCTTTTATAGGCCTACTTAGAGCTGTGAATTGCTTCTTTTTATAATAATGCAAGTTTGATTCAATACTATGAAGTTACCATTGTTGGAAGCAGTACTTAATCAATTTGCAGCTGCAAATTGTTTTATGGTAATAATGTGGTGTAGCTGTGATATGATACTGCAAAGTTTTCGTGTTTCAAATTTGCTTGATGTTGTTAGATTTTCAAGTGGGAATCTGCTGTTGTGAAGTATTCATATAAATACAGTTAGGCCGAACTAAGTAACTGCAGCAGCAATATTTTGTGTGGTACTATTGTAGCTGTGATTTTCATACTGTTTAGGTTTTCATGTTCTCCATTTTTATGTAATGAATTTCACATGTTGCATCCTGGCGAATTTCAGTGTTTCAATTTGATGCTGTAAAGTGAAGTTTTTATAAACAATGGCAACTGTACTATCTATTGCACAGCATAATTCATTAATGCAGTCCAGTGAAGCACTGCTATTTTTATAAAATATTCTTGTTGGTGTTATAAGTCATTTGTCATTGGAAATTTGCTTTTGTACACATTCCTTGGTAGTTGATCAAATAGGATGCAGTATCGATGTCTGAATCAGTTCCATATTGGTATTTTTCTTAGCATACTGTGTTCAGTGCGCATTCAACTGTCTCAACTAGACTGGTTTTGGTCTTCATAACGTGACTTTAGAAGTTGTAAAGTCTTGATTAGAAGCTGTAGGTCCAATGAAAAATAACGATTGCTAGTTGTGGGCATAAGGCTTTGATCCCTATAGTGATACACTCTTTTCAGGATTGCATTTATTTACCTCATTATTTATATGATATGGTAATATAGACGTGCATAAACAATTGTCGTTTCAAACTCAGAGCTGAGAAATCTGTCAGTTTGTTATTCATCAACGAGATGGAGATACCCACATCAACAAACTTGCATGGCAACATGTTGCCGCCATGAATTTAATTTGTACGTGAAAAATTGCAGGAGCACGACTAAATGCACAAATTGACTTGTTACTGATATTTGATGATTCGATGGTAATTAGACATGCAGACACCTTGGTTTGCTTACAGTGGTACGTTTTAGACTTAACATTAAGACTTTTTTACACGTTATTTGGGAAAAACAACATCACATTTGGGCAAAATTTTTTACATCCCTAAAAATAGGCACTACCGTACCCCTATTATCAAAAGCATTTCATACTGTTAACCATGAATATTTATTTAAAAAATGACAGTTTCACTTTTATTTGAGAAGGGTCTCTGTGCAGCTCTTTTCCAGTTACCTTCTAAATCGAAGGCAGTATCTTATCAAAAGAAACAGCAAACCTTTTTCAAAAAATACTTATTGCGGGATCCCACAGGGATCTGTTTTAAGGGCACTTCTTTTTATTATTTACAGAATGACTTGCCAAATTGTTTGACATTTACCACTGCGCTTTATGCTGATGATATGCATTTATGTTTATTTGATAAAAATTTGAATGACCTGCAATTTTCGCTTAAACTGTGAACTTCTCAAAATTGACAGATGGATGCGTTCAAATAAACTATCTAAAAGTATTCTAATCATCTTACACGCTAACCAGCAAGTTTTTGAGAAACGCAAATAACCAGATTTTCTCATTATTGCTTCAAACACGTTCCCAAGACAGCACAGAACTATAATGGCTTGGATTTGTCAAATCATAACTTGCCGGTCGATAGAGCTAGAGAGCTGTTCAAACCCTCTAAAGAAGCAAAAAGTTTCTTAGGTTCGATTTAAAAAATCAGGGCACTTTTAGGTTTGAACTTTTCTTGGAGTGACGGCACGACTGAGGGAAGTAAAGGGATTTTTTAATGATGTTCGCCATCTAGCGTTAGTGGTTGGTAAGTTGTGGGCAAAAAACAATAATTGACTAATTAATTCCCTAAGAAATCTCTTCAGATTAATTAATCAATTGTTGTAGGCGGTAACTTACCCACGACTAACGCTAGATGGCCAATGAAGGGCTATGGATATTCGGATTTTTGCCCAGTTTATTTTAAACAAAAAACGGGTAAACTGTCACTTGAAGTTTTTTCTCAGGCCGTGATGACGTCATCTAAAAGTTTCTTGACCTTCAACCAACAGCTGAAAACAAAATCAAGATTTTTTAACTTTGTGTTTTTGAATAAAAGTGCGGAAACAAAAAGAAAAATATTTTGTTTCTACATGCCTCTGGCCGATATGGTCTAAAAGTATTATTGATCTGTAGAACTGTATCTTCTTTATTGATTTATGTTTCTGCGCATGTCCTTCCACATTGCACAGTGAAAATACCAAGTTATAGTTTGCCTTTTCGTTGCTTATTATTCAACAATAATAAATTTCCCTTCTCAAATTTCTCAAAATAAGTTTGAAAGCAATTAGTGTCTTTTCCAGTTTTCAAACAGTTTGTGATAAAATCACAATATCAAACTTTGTGAAACTATTACTTGCCCTAAAACTGATCGTCTATAAATTAAAGTACATTTCTTCAATTCAATCACTGAAGAATTTGCAATATGATTGACGATGCCATTTCAAAAACTGATTGCTGGCAACAGAAAATGTTTCTTGTGATTAATGTATTTGACCATACAGGCATGTGGCATATGCTAAAGCATCATGAACCTAATGCAACTCATACTTTCCAAGTTATTCCGAACACAGTCAAACTAAAAGGTTTTCTTACTGTCAACAACGAATTGCATAGAGTTGTAGCTTAAACCAGCAGAAGTGTTTGTGGCTGGATGGTCTTCAACAATTATAACCACTGCATGTTTGGCTGTGCTTCCCCCTCCGTTATAATAGATTCTGCATTTTCCCTGAAAAACAAAGATACACTAACACTACAGCACAAATATTCACAAAAGTAAAATTAAATTAAGAATCTCCATATAAATTTTAATGCCTTCATCCCATTTACAACCTGCTGAGCTTTTTTCATCTCCCCTCAAGTAAAGCATAATTTTCGTAACATTGGAACTCGCACTGGAACTTGTTGCATGATTTTTCACCTAATTGTTTCAACCTACCCTTTCAGCTATGGGCGAAACTGCCAACGATCGCTTTGAATTAGATAAGCAGTACGATCGCTTTGAATTAGATAAGCAGTACAAAATTGGTGAGAAAAGCTTGGTTTAAAACAATTTCTCGAGCAATACTCATAAAAACCAATATCGTTTGTGGTAAGTGTTCTGCTGTGTACTGGTCACAAACACGTGACATCGAGATGTAAAATATTACGCAATTTCAAGAAACACACCAATTTTGTCCTAGGGCAAACGTGCCACCAGGTTTTGACTATTGATCAAATAGAAAGAGGGAGACATAAAACGCAAACGGAAGAGAGATACATCCTTAAACACCATAAATACCGTTGTAATGAGGCAAGAGTTCTTGAAGCCACAAAGTGCATGAAGCACATTTTTACTCGATTTCCCCGAACTTTTTTCAAATTTTCAGCGAATGATTAAGAAAATTTTGTTTAAAGCCATTCACAAAAAACCTAAAAGAGGTGTGCTTAATTGAATCAAATTTGATTTCGATGACGGAAAACGGTGGCAGGCAGAAGCCTGAAATTTGCTTCTTGCCGCGGCGGTTGAGTTGAACGCTGTTGTCCAAGGAGCGTTCAGGCGATACGCTCCGTGGCCGCGAGTGGAGCACCCAACTTTCCCGCTGAGAAGCAGGCTCCCTAACAATGAGTTATTGCTGTCGCTAAACACAAACTTTATAAGTTTCCAAATTACGCCAAACATGAACATTTTACTCTTAGTGCTCTAAATTTTAAATGGAAGCACCGATTTCAAACAGGCGGGGTCAGCATAACCATAAGGGCTGTTATCAATTCTGAGGATTGTTATCATCATTACCGTAAGTGATGAGTAAGGATTGCTGCTGATATATGGATAAGCGCTTTGCACATCGTTACTTTCATAAAGTCCACTTCCATAACGGCAAGTAACCAAATCGCCGTCAACATCTTTCATTGGTATCACAATAGTTTCTGGACATCTCCGCACAAACCTGTAACAAAGAAATTCTCAAATCCTGGACATTACATAAGGAAAGTGCGGAATCCATGGAGCACAGGGACCGAAGAAACATTTAACTTACTCCCCAGCTAGTGGCCATATTCTTTTGCTGTCCGGTTGTGAATTATTTATTTGTGGATGGCATTGTTGTCTGTTAACAAAAAGAAGCTGTATCACCTGAATTAAATTGAAGTACTTTTTTGTTTTTGAAGCATCAAAGTACAATAATTTGGAATCGTTTATCAATTCCATTTCCTGTCATAATTGCAATGTAGAGTGTTACAAATGTTTCATGAGATAGGTTAGCACTCAAAGAAATGTCTTTGAGAAAACTGAGGTGATAGGTTAGAGATGCAGTTTAGAATCGTAGATTTTTTCAAAAATGGTTGTTCATGGAACCCATGGGCCGGAGGTACTCTATTGGTCCCTCAATTTGTAATTCCTTGTTTATTGCACAAAAACGACCAACACAAAAGATATTTATTTACTGCGAACAACCTAAATAAAACGTGTTATGATGTCAAAAAACATTGAACTTGAGACAGGCGGCAAACAATCCTATGACCACTCTACATCGTTACAGCCGATCTAAAACTTTTACATAGAGTAATGGGGAAACGATTTGAAATAAGTCTGTGGTCACCAGGGCTGTGGAGTCTGAAGTCCCGTCATCCGACTCCGACTCCTGGCAATTTCGATTATCCGACTCCGACTCCAACTCCGACTCCGACCTTCAGCTGTATTAGTTACTTAAAGTGATAATTTTTTTCAGATGAATTCATAAACCCTACTTGCACTTTCCAAGAATACGGAAACTTGTTTTAAATCGATGTAAATGCACGTTCATCTCTCACTTTTGCAAAATATGATCAAGCAGGAGTTAGTCTTTTAA
>Ga0210059_1009355_pt1 | contig 15324 bp, 9 predicted proteins | sample Ectturendosymbi2_FD_188042 | JGI IMG/M metagenome (GOLD analysis project Ga0210059, IMG submission 188042) | Ecteinascidia turbinata endosymbiont from Florida, USA - Sample 2 (SPAdes) (version 2) | ecosystem: Host-associated > Tunicates > Ascidians > Unclassified | place: Key West, Florida... | reverse complement strand
GGAAACTAGGCTCGAGTCCGAGTCTTTTGAGCCTTTGATCGACTTTCTAGCGTTTCTGGTTCAAAAGTTATGATCTAAAATAAACAAATTAATTAATTAGCTAATTAGTCAAATATTTTTACTAACTAACATCACAACTTTTGAACCAGAAACCCCAGCAGGTCATCCAAAGTATCAAAAGACTCGGATTGTAGCCTAGTTTGCAGTAAAAACTTCAGCGAAATACTACCACCTAACGGTTGGCCTCCAGGGCCAGGCAAAGTGGGCCAAGGTGGCCTAAAAGTTCTCAACTTATGACGTCACTCACAGACAACCTGCACCCCCCAAGCAAAAAATTTTTTTTCGAGTCTAATCTACTAGACTTGCCACGTTTTTTGAGATTTTGGCCGAGTCGCTAGAGCGAACAGGAGCGGAGATATTCATCCACAAAGCTACGTTCGAATCAGCTGCTTTTTGCGAACCGCTTGAATTAACCCGGCAGCCAAAGTGTTAAACAAATTCCATTTGTTGATTTGCACCAACAATCCCAGAGAGTAGGTAATTTTTGTACAGATGTTTGAAATCATCTGAGATTGAAAAAGTGAGATTGAAACTTGATATGGTAAGGTATTTTTAAGGCAGGTTACGTTGGATGACTTGCTGGAGTTTCGGGTTGGAAAGGTATGACCTGAAAACAACAAAACAAGTTTAATTAATCCACTCATTAGATAATTGTTTTGTTTATTTTAGGCCATAATTTTTGAACCAGAAATCCTAGAAAATCGATCAATGGCTCAAAAGACTCAGAATCTAGCCTAGTTTCCGATGAAAACATCAGGGAAATACTTCCGGCTGGAGGTTTGGCGCTAGGCCATGTAACATGAGCAAAAATTGCTAAAAACCTACTTCACTTATGACGTCACTCACAAAAAATCCCGAAACCCAAAACCAAAAATTTATTTTCATTGCCGACTCAAAGACTTGACGAGTCTTTTGAGGGCTTGAACAGCTCTCTGATGCAATCGGCTGAGGAGTTGTGCTGTTGCTAAGACACATGAAATATGCTTGATTTTAGGTTGATTTCCAAGTTCCATGTATCGGCAGCGAACGTGTTAAAGTTGGGTCTCCGAAAAATGTATGAAGCAAATCGAATGATGTGTTATCACAAGGAGCAGTTCTATTAGCACCTTTCAGGTAGTTTTTTTGCATTCCTTCGGTCTTAAAATGTGTCCAGCAAGTTTCAGCCATCTCATGTGGTCAGAGGCTGAGAAATTGGGAATTGAATGAAAATTTAAGCATGTTTATTGAAGCATATTGAGTAAAAATGTCATTTTAAAGTGATCATAACTCCACAAATAATGGGAGTTTTTCAAAAATTTTTTTGCGTTAATTTTTCAGTGGGATCTACAAGTGTGCCAGATTTCATTGAAATGCTAAACACTTGGTGTATCCCATTTGCTCATTTGGCATGGAATGACCCATTGATGAGAATATAAAAACGTCAGACATTTCAGGTTTCACAGTATAATGATCGTGTTCTAACATGTTGAATCACAAAGGGTTGGCAAAAGACTAACTGGGTCAAGTTCTCAGCCAGTCCTGTTGCTAGCACAAACCAATTTTTTAAAACTTTGGCGTCTGGCTGGTTTTGGCAATTTTCGCAAAAAAAAACAGCAGATTTTGGTTGCCTTACCAACGCCCTAGCTCCTCCGCCGATTGCGCTAAAGAGCTGTTCAACGGCTCAAACGGATTGGCCAGACTAGTAGATTGCACTCGAAAAAAATTTTTTTTCCTGGGGGTGCGGGTTTTTTGTGAGTGACATCATAAGTGGAGGACTTATAGGCCACCTTGGCCCACTTTGCCTGGCCCTGGGTGCCAGCCATTAGTTGGTAGTATTTCGCTGAAGTTTTTCCTGGAAACTAGGCTACAATCCAAGTCTTTTGATACTTTGGATGACCTGCTAAGGTTTCGGGTTCAAAAGTTGTGATGTAAGTTAGTAAAAATATTAGACTAATTAGCTAATTCGTTAATTAATTAATTTGTTTATTTTAGATCATAACTTTTGAACCAGAAACGCTAGGAAGTCGATCAAAGGCTCAAAAGACTCAGACTCGAGTCTAGTTTGCAATGAAAACTTCAGCGAAACACTTTGGCCTAGTGGTTGGGCCTTAGGCCAGGCAACATGAGCCAAAATGACCTTAAAACTACGTAACTTATGACGTCAGTCACAAAAAATCCGCACCCCCCAACCAAAAAATTTTGTTTCGAGTGCAATCTACTAGACTGGCCAATCTGTTTGAGCCGTCGAACAGCTCTCTAGTGCAATCAGCGGAGGAGGGAGGGCGTTGGTAAGGCAACTGAAAACTGCTGTTTTTTAGGCTGAAATCGAAGTACGAATATATCGTAGGCCGGCAGCCAACGAGTTAATGGAAGACGTTTCACAAGTAGTAGAAAAATTACCAAAAACTGTATCGAATCAAAGTCAGGTAAAATAAACAAAAAAACAACAAAAAACTCTAGGATAAAAGCATGCCAGTGTACAAGAAAGTTGACCCAGAGACGTTTTCATTTTGTGTAAATAATATTTTTGCAAAGAAGCAAGTCTTGTTTAATATTTGTGGACTGATGCAATCTCTGTAGAGAGTGATTAGGTATAATCCACCTTTAAAGGGGTGCATGAATTTGGCAACTGACAATTTAAGTACGTCTGGTATTTCTAAAATTTGTGCTTGGAATAGAGTGCAGCTGTTTGACTTTTGTCATATTCAAGGGTTCTCACAGCTTTATTCTGCAATCTAACTAAAGGGAGTAAATTAGTTGTATTGGCCCTTCCCAAGTTTACTATTGAATAAGTTAAATAGGAATGGAAAAGAGCAGAGTAGACAGATTTGACCACTGAAAATATTGGTATAGTCTTTTTATTTGAACAACATTCCACATGATTTGGACAGTTGTGTAACCACCTTTTCAATTTGAGGCCTGGCCGATATATCGGCCAGTATTTGGGTTTTACCGATATATTGGTATCGGCCAAAATGGCTGATAAAATCGGCCTTAGTTGGTGTTGAGAACACGCTGTTATATTCCTCACGTATGCAGACAAATTGCACAAGAAGGCAGAATGAACCAAGTGAAGGCAGTTATCTTGCCGAAACAAAAGCGTCATTAATCAGGTTAAATAAAAATCATAGCAAAATATTGAAATTGCTGCAATTTGAAAAATTCTAGCTCATAAATCCTGATTTTTGAAGTTTTTAATAAAAAGGCAAGGCATAGAATGTCATATTTTTGATAATGAAGCAGAAAACAAGATTTAAAAATTTTGCAAATATCGGTATCGACTATTGGTCCATGAATGGCTGGTGTATCAGTATTGGTCCCAAAAAAGCCACATCAGTCAATCTCTACAAATTATGTCTATCATCAAGTATGATGCCAAGATGTTTCAAGCTACTGTGTTTTGAAATTGGGTGATGATTAATTGAAACTGAAAAATTGAGATATTGTGGTTTTCAAACCCTGCAGTTAACCTACAAAAATTGAGAAAAATATGCATAGTGCAGGTTTGTAATGAGCGCAATAGCTGATAATTATGTGACACTGTACAGTTTTTACGATGCTATGCCCTGCAAATGCATTTTCAGAGTAAAGTGACGCTGATGCATGACCATAACAATAAAGACAATGGACTTGGCCATCCATTTTATAGTAATCACTGGTGTGTCACTAAAGGAAATGAGAGACACTAAAGGAAGAGAAATTTATTTGTGATTATTGTGCAAGTTTAAGTCAAATGGTGATAACTACTACTCTGCAGTAATGTTCAGTGGTTGGAGACAGCTAAGGCAGCTATTAGTTGGAACGATTTTCAAACTACGGCAGCTGGAAAGTGAGCCAGCTTGTGACATACTGTATAGCACATTCCAGTCACCCAACGGTGAATGTTGAGAATGCCACTATGATCGTAACTGGAAAAATAATTCACAGTGGTACATGATTTTTGGGATATTTCTCTGGCTCCTGTAGTTGCATTCTCAACATCGCAAAGCCGGAAATGATGTTTTTATATGGCAGATTTTCCAGTTGCTGTTGTGTGAAAATCATGCTTATGTAACCATTTTCCAGTGAAATTCGGGCATCAAAACACTTATCTTAACCTAAATCCTAAACCTAACTAACCCTAACCTGAACGTTCAGTCCTGGCTCAGCTAAAATTAAAGGTCTTTTAATTAATACTCATGAGTGACAAAAAAACTTGTACAAAACCATAAAAAACTGTATTCATCTACAGCTGGCGCAAAAGGACTTAGCCCAAAAATTTTGAATTTTGCAAATGTATAAGCATTGATCCAAATCTGGACTATTACTTCAATCAGTTTACTGCGAACCACATGACATATTGATCCTTGGGTCATTATGAATGAAATGATGCAATATTGGTATTGTTACATCACAATCATCTGGAAATTGGAGGAATTTACGTCTTCAGGAGACACCATTCAGGAAGGAGTGTTTTTCTGCATAAGATATAGATCATCAGTGAGGTGTTTGTTTTTGAAAGTACGATTTTAACATGCCTGGAAAATACAGTAATAATGACGAGAAGTCTCGTATTCTTGCCTAGAGTAAAAAAAGTATCAATAACAATAATATATAAATGTAAAAGAAGAAGAAGATCGACCATTATGAAGCTTTTGTCTTCAGCCAAAGGACTACCAAGCAATGCAGATCCAAAGCATAAATTTGGAGGTGGAAGGAAAAGAAAGACTTCATATTCTGCAGACACCTTTTTGAGGATATAAATCCAGAAGAAACCTCAGTTAACAGCACTGTATGTGAAAAATCTGCATCCAGAGCTGCTTCAAAACGTTTCATTCTGAACAATGCAGGATCACCTCCAGAAGGACTCAGGTTTTCCTTGCCGCAAAGCTGCCAAGAAATCACTCCTTAACTGAAAGTATGAAGAAGCAGCGAATTGCAATTGCACCCTCAAAAATCAGTTGAAAAAAGTTAGGTGCCATTAGGTGTGCTTGGATTATTTCAGAAGTTTAGTGTTTCCATGCTTAAAAACTTGCAAATGGTCATAAAAAATAAGGGCAACATGACCAAATATTGATGTGTGTGTTTTTGTTACATAAAAGTTGCTATATAAGACCAAACATTTGTTTTTGAAGGAAAAAGAAATCAGGTCCTAAGTCATTTTGCGTCAGCTGTATGTGCAACTTTTTGGAGTTCTGCATGAAACACAAAACTTGCCTTGAGTGCCAAAGCAAGTTTAAAATCATTGACTATAAGAAAATGTCCTTGCAAATGTAATATCAAATATCGCAGCGCATTGCAGAAAAGTTAAAAAAAACTCACACATCCTGAATTTCTCAATTTTAAGATGTTCCGTAGCATGATATGAAAATTTTCAAAAAATCTTGCATAATTTGTGCACAAATGAAATATAGTCTGGACAAACTTGGAAAGATTTGGAACACACTTAATCTGAGTTAATGTGAAAGTGTGGTTTTGTAACTAGATTTTGCAGTATTTCACCAGTAATTGCTCTGTTTTCCATAGTTTCATATCAAGACAAGAGCATAGTCTGTTCAATAACTGAAGTGTGATACTTTACTTAAAAACAAAGCGGACAGTGAAATGTCTAATATTGTTGTTCAAACTGCTCCTGTTGTACAATGTGTACCACCGCCACCTCATCCAGGAGCAAAGTATGTACAAGTTTACAAGAATCTTGGGGTGAGTGGGTTTTACTTGAGAAATGTTTGTTATTCTGTTGACTTCACAAAAAATGAAATAAAATAAAAATTAATTGAAACAGTGGTAGAATGTGTAATGTATAGAACAGTTTGTATTTGCAAATCCAGGTTGATAAACATAGATCGCCTTCTATTACGAAGCTAGATCTGACATTTATGTGGAACTTTTTTTCATGTTCCCATTACTGGTAATTGATTTGAGTTCATATAATTGAGAGATTGATGTTACATGTCTGTTGTGGTATACAGTATATGCTATACTCTTGGAACAGATTGCCCAGCTAGTTCTTGGTGGACTGTCAATCTTACTGGCGATTGTGTCATTGATCATTGCTTCAGTTGGATACCTTGATGGCTTTGCATTTATTTCTACTGGCATTTGGTGTGGTGCATTGGTAAGCATCAGTGATCAGTGTGAATATGTAAAGTTTGTTGTTTGGTAAAAGTGTGCAATCCCAACAGGCATAGAATGTTCAAATCTAGCTCAAACTTGTAATAGGAAAAGGGCCAATATGAACCTAAAATGAAGTCCACCAGACCAGGGTTAAAGCTGCATGCAACATGAATCTGAATCATCAATCTGAATGTGCAAAGGTCCTAGACCTGCACAGTGCATGTGCGTAAGACATGAATTAAGCCTCTGAACATACTGAACTATTGCAAATTTTTATGTAAATATTTGAAACCAAGTTATTAAAAATAATTATTAGACATCATTAAAACTATGTGTTGTAGGCAAACTGGATATATATACTTTTGCAAGTTTTTTGAAAGCATGTTTATGTAAACATTGTTGGTCCAAAAATAATCATGCTAAATCGTTGATATGCCCAAACAGACTAGTCATGTTCTACATGAACATGTTCTTGATTTTTCTATGTAAAACTGTCAATCCCACAATTGAAAAATTGACAGTAGCACCATGCACTTTCATGGTGTTTTATAGGTATTCAAATCTAATGTGCTGTGTAGAAAACTGTCAATTTCTTGCCAAGCTGTTACTTAAATAACCTTGAATGTTTTTATGAGAAGCAATTTATTAGCTAGTTAATGTAGATATTAAGTTCAGAGTTGCTTGATTGTTCATTCATCACTGCTGACATCTTGTTAAAGCTTTCACTGGGCCAAGAATTTTGGCCAGGGGATGTTGGGTGCCAGCTGGTTTTGGACGAAATCAGTGTTTTTTGATCCTGTAATTAGAGCAATGTAATTAAATTATCTTTAATTAATATGGTAATTGACACCAGGTGTAATGGTTTGGGCAATTTTTTCCTGCACCAATTGGCTGTTAGGCATATTATCTAACAACTATGAAAAATATCTGGTAATGGGTTAGAAACAGGGCAAAAGAAGATGGAATATAGTTATTGTTTGATTTTCAATCAAGGCCTCAAAAGATAAGGTTTCGTCTCGTTTCTTTGAAAAACAATGGGAAATTGGCACTTAAATTTTTTTCACAGGCCCCAAAAACATCACTGGGATCAGCTTGTAATGTCACACTCCCCCAAAAACTTGCAATCTCAAATGTGCCCTATTTTTTGAAATAAAAAATGCAAGAATTTCTGCATCTTTTCATGCTTTGATAGGCATTCCACCACTGTCAGCTAGCAAGTAATGGGTGAAACCATGTGAGCCATTTGAGTTGCTTACATGGCCCTTCCTTTCACAGGAGCTCCTGTCGTTTCGAACTTGTTCCAATACTTGTCGCATAAAAAGCGTGGTTATATAATCACAGGAGGCGTGTTTTGGTTAAAGCGTTACAGAATGCAAATGCAGGAGATGACCAGTTGTTGCAAACTGGTTGGTGTGAAAAGACTCTCAGAATCAGACGCAAATCCTGTTGCGCCACAGTAACATGGCTTTTAAGCGTTCCAAAACGTACAACTTACAAGAGGAAAGGGTTATGCAATTGCATGGCACTTCTGCTGAGAAGTGAAGTATGTTCTGGAATGTAGCTTGGCACTGGAAGTGTTTTAAGTGGTGTATAAATGTAAACACATGCTTCAGGTGATTTTCATTCATGTCAGGTGTTAGGTAAAAAGCTGTTAATTGTATACTCCTTACTTAGGGCAGGGGTGGCCATGGCCAACCAGTCGGAGACCAAGAGGCACATTGCTTACTGTGTTATTGCCAAGAGCCACATCATACACATGGGCACACATGAACATCACACCTGTTCTTATGCAAACCACCAATCACGCTTCCACGCACTATGTGTGTAAGTTGCACCTTGGCTTTCAAGGTGAACAATTGGTACAAAATTGTGCAACTTCTACGTGAATAAATGGTATTTATGTAAGAGCCACATCAAACTGGACAGGGTTGGCCAAGCCTGCCTTAGGGGTTACCAAATAGGTAAACTTCTAAGTTAACCAATGCAGTCTTTCTTTTTATATATTGTGTTCTGGCTGTGAGTAGATTACTTCTTCATCATGTTAGACCAGTGGTTCTTAACCAGGGAGGCGCACCTCCCCAGAGGGGCGTCAATAAATTTCAAGGGGGGCGCGACCCCTTGTGCGCTGTGCAACATGGATAGTTTCATCAATAAATTAACCGATAAATATATTTGCTTACACAAGTTCTTTGTTTTCAAGGGGGCTTGACACAAAAGGACAATTACTTAAAGGGGGCGCGGTAGAAAAAAGGTTAAGAACCACTGTGTTAGACAGTATATTTCCTAGACATGTAAAAGTTGTGCTTTATTGAACTGTTTGTGCATAATTTTTAAATTATCTGTATGTGCTAAAATATTTTGTTACTTGAAAGTACAAGAAGATGTTGTCTACATTTTTGTATGTTGTTTATATCACAGTGGTTTCTTGTTTTACTAGATGCTTACAGCTGGTGCTCTTGGTATTGCATCTGCCAAAGGTCCAACATCATGCCCTGTAAGTGAATTGTTTTGACTAATGGGCGGTTTCACAGCCTGGTGCATTGTACTGATGATATGACTATAAATATCAGTTTTATTATACATCTGAATTAGAAACTACTTTACCCGTAGTGTTCTGCGATTCAAAATCTGAATCCGAAGATTTTAGTTGTATTGCTCAGCCGCTCACCTTTGAAAGTTTGTATTTAGCATAGCAGCTGTTTTCCACTCGTGTTTTATTGCATGAATTCATTATTGCATTCTTTGTTTACTTGATGTATTTTGCCATGTAGTAATTTTTGGTGGCTGTGCATGTTGAATTGAAGTCATGAGTAATTTTACCAGACTGTGTCCTTGTAAATATTGGATAAAAATAACTTGTGGTGTAGGTGGTGTAGGTCAGTTGGTTTACATTCGTGCGTGTCCGAATACTGTGCTTGTTACTATATTTTGGCTAGTTGCTCGGTATTTTCTCACACCAGTGGTAATACAGCTTTACGTCAACCAAATACACATATAATGAAATGACAATTTATTTGTTAAATAGATGTTATTTTGTGCAGGTCGTTTCTTCGTAGGTGGCCAATATTCAGTCCAATATTATATTTGTTGTTGAAAAGTTGCTGATGAGATACATTTTGGATTACATATGTAAATTAATGAATAGGCCGTGGTAGGACGATTGCAAAATTTTGCAGCAGAAAAAGGTTATTCATTGTTGTTTACGCAGGTTTTTTAAGGTTGTTTTAGGGACCCGATTCGGGTCCCTAGAATCAGAAAAAAATCGGATCCTTAGAATCAGAAATCGGGTCCCTACAGGTCCATACCGGGTATCTAACATTTTCGTTAAAAAAAAACTGTGTTTGCGCCAAAAATTTTGTGGAAGTTGTGAAAAGTGCTTGTGTTAAGTGTTGTTAATACTTAGATGATGCAACATGACGGCAAACGGGTTTACATTGTCTTGCAAGAACTCTTAATAAGAAGAGGTAACCGGCAGCATTTTGTATGAGCATTTTGCTGCGGATCTTCTACCACCCGATTTGTGAAGTTGCTTGCTGTCCATAACTTCGTTTTTTTTGTGTTCGAAGATTACATCTGCTTTGATCCTTACCATTATTTCTGCTATTGCCGCTGGAATAATGGTGGCAATTGAAATTCCCGCCGCGATGTCCGTTGGTCGTTATGGAAGCAGTAAAGGGGTAAGTCAAGCTGGGCGTCACATAAAAATATATGTTGATTTTTCACAAAACAGTATTTTCAAACCAATTTGTTTAAAGCATCGCAAGAGAGTTTGGAAATTGAAACATATAAAGTAAATTGTAAAATGTTTTGATTTTCATCGTAAGTTCGATACAAAAATGCAAACAGGTTAAACGACCTTTACAGGGTAAGCAGTTTTTGAAGGTCTGGTAAACATAGACGAGTAAATTTGTCCGTGTGGCACTGCTCGTTGCAAGCGTCGTTTTCGCGATCCCGACGTATGCTTCGGGAAAACCTTGAACATCGTGCGGACGTTCAGCAACGCCCATTCGCTGCCGGGTCGGCACGCTTACTAAGCCCAAAATTGTCCGGTCCGGAATTACTCCATTTATTCCTGTAATAAAAAAAACGCTTAATAAGCCCAAAACCCCCCATAATAAACTCAATTTTCGAACACATTTGCATAAATTTGGGTGAAAAAGCGTCGCAACTCTCACTTCGTTTATCTTGCCTTCGACGATTTCTCACTTCGTTACAGATCGTTTATTTGTGCCGTAATCGATAGGCAAGACAACTGGTGCTCTGTAGAATTTATTTTCAAAACAGCGAAGAGACGTGCAGACGAAATGAATGTTGTTTTGCCGTAATAAACAAATAAAATTGCTCCTTACCTGTTACTGTTGTACACCGTGTTAATATATCTAGCAATTTTTAGCGATAGTACACTCGGCCATACTCATTCATGCGCATGAGGGTGGCAGAATGTGTCTCCGATTTTAAAGGGCGCCGAAAGCCCGAAAATCATGTGAATATTTTTGTGAAATAGTGCAGATATGAGAATTCGTTAGTGGCATGGTGGTGCGGGAAGAAATATGATCTTTGACCTTGTTTGCTCTTCTTCACTTACGATTAGGTGAAAGTTTGTGGAACGAGTTTTTCTGTGGTTGTGGTGCGTTGGGCCGCCTAGGGCGTTTTTTTCACTCGAGGTAAGTTTTGTCTCCTTACGGCGCTGATTATGACATTAAGGCTGAGTTGTTCCTTTGTTTCCGAGTCACAAGCAAAGTGCAAACCGCTCCAAGTTCGCCTCAGTCTGACGGTTGCCAGACTAGCACCAGGGTTTATGAAGAAACCGCATCTTTTCCATCGGCATCGACTTCTATTTTTCGTTTGAAGACGATTTCTTGCCGTGATATTCCAGGTCGGCTTATCAAACGCCACAGGCTCTTAATCAGTTTTTAATATTTTGTAGGGTGCTTTGACGGCGATTCACTCAATTCTTGCGATCATTGCATTCGTCGAATTTGTTATCGCCATAATCCATTCAGCTTACTGCTGTGCGGCGACGTGCTGTTACACTTACAGTGGAGGTGTTGTCGTGGTAAGTCTGTCGCTAACTACAGACTTCCTGTATGTGCTTATGAACAAAGCTCAGATTTTCTTCAAACGGCAGTAGGGCTTGTGTTGTCTGTTTGAGCGAAGGTTCACTGTTGGTGGTTTGTGAAGCGTAATCTTGATCCAGGGTTTGCAGCACAGTGGCATGTGTTTGGCCTGTTTTCGCTTCTGTAAAGAAAATGTCGATTGCCAACTGTGACTGTCGATTAATAAATGGTGATTGTTGATTACCAAATGGTGATTGTCGACTGCCAAATGTGACTGTCGATTGCCAGATGCGACTGTCGATTAACAAATGGTGATTGTCGACTGCCAAATGTGACTGTCAATTAACAAATGGTGATTGTTGATTACCAAATGTGACTGTCGATTAACAAATGGTGATTGTTGATTACCAAATGGTGATTGTCGACTGCCAAATGTGACTGTCGATTGCCAGATGTGACTGTCGATTAACAAATGGTGGTTGTCGACTGCCAAATGTGACTGTCAATGAACAAATGGTGATTGTTGATTGCCAAATGTGACTGTCGATTAACAAATGGTGATTGTTGATTACCAAATGGTGATTGTCGACTGCCAAATGTGACTGTCGATTGCCAGATGTGACTGTCAATTAACAAATGGTGATTGTTGATTACCAAATGTGACTGTCAATTAACAAATGGTGATTGTCGATTGCCAGATGTGACTGTCGATTAACAAACGGTGGTTGTCGACTGCCAAATGTGACTGTCAATGAACAAATGGTGATTGTTAATTGCCAAATGTGACTGTCGATTGCCAAATGGTGATTGTCGATTGCCAGATGTGACTGTCGATTAACAAATGGTGATTGTTGATTACCAAATGTGACTGTCAATTAACAAATGGTGATTGTCGATTGCCAGATGTGACTGTCGATTAACAAACGGTGGTTGTCGACTGCCAAATGTCACTGTCAATGAACAAATGGTGATTGTTGATTGCCAAATGTGACTGTCGATTAACAAATGGTGATTGTTAATTGCCAAATGTGACTGTCGATTGCCAAATGGTGATTGTCGATTGCCAGATGTGACTGTCGATTAACAAATGGTGATTGTTAATTGCCAAATGTGACTGTCGATTGCCAAATGGTGATTGTCGATTGCCAGATGTGACTGTCGATTGCCAAATGGTGATTGTTAATTGCCAAATGTGACTGTCGATTGCCAAATGGTGATTGTTAATTGCCAAATGGTGATTGTTAATTGCCAAATGGTGATTGTTAATTGCCAGATGTGACTGTCGATTAACAAATGGTGATTGTTAGTTGCCAGATGTGACTGTCGATTAACAAATGGTGATTGTTAATTGCCAGATGTGACTGTCGATTGCCAAATGGTGATTGTTAATTGCCAGATGTGACTGTCGATTAACAAATGGTGATTGTTGATTGCCAAATGTGACTGTCAATTACCAAATGTGACTGTCGATTAGCAAATGGTGATTGGTGATTGTGGACTGGCAAATGTGACTGTCGATTAACAAATGGTGATTGTTGGTTGCCAAATGTGACTGTCCATTACCAAATGTTGATTGTCGATTAAAAAATGGTGACTGTCGATTAAAAAATGGTGATTGTCGATTAAAAAATGGTGACTGTCGATTAAAAAATGGTGAATGTTGATTGCCAAATGTGACTGTCGATTAACAGATGGTGATTGTTGATTGCCAAAGGTAACATTTTGTTTTGCAGCCTCCTGTTCAAAGAACAGTTGTCACGACCACTGCCCACCACCCAATGCCGGTCACCTCCATCCCCGGACAGCAATATCAATACGGTATAGTGGTTGTGAGTACGCGCTGTAGGACACGTTCGTGACCTTGTCACCTTCAGTCCTGAAAATGGCAACGAAAGACTTGCGAGCTGTTTTTTTCCGCCGAGACATTTCGGTCATTTTTCTCACATCTGTATTAAAATTCACCGTAACAGTGTTCATTAGCCTATACAGTAGAATTTGCCTAATTCGTCACCTCAAGGGGATTAGAAACAGTGACGAATTATGCAAACAGGTGAAAACTCTTATCATAACAGTTCGTATATTTTATCATAGTAACTCGTATACATAGTGCTTTTATTTGCAGGAAAATACAACTTTATGACATCATGGTTGTTTGCTAAATTATACTCTAATTGCTCGTCTCTATCTAGACCCCTGCATTTAATCTAGCACGTTTGAAATCTTTGCTTAACTTTAAAGACTTTCTGCGTTCTCTCAATGGGTAGTCGGGTCGCGCTTGGCACCTCGTGTATAAATTCGATTAACAAATTGCGAGATGCAAAAATTCTCAGATAACGATCCTCAGTTTGTTTGAATTTCCACATGTGTTAACTGCTTAAACATCACAACCGAAACTGCAAATGACGGATTAGCCGAACAAAACGCTTCTCAGGGACAGAAAGAGGTGACGAATTAGACGAACAGAAATGTACACAAAAGATAAGAATTCTGCCGGGACCGACGAAAAAGTGACGAATTAAGCGAAGTGACGAATTAGACAAATTCTACTGTATTTTCAGACATTGTGACCTAAATGACTTCCGGTAAGTTTGTTCGGTCATTTAAAAAAACATTTCGGTATATGACCGAAGAAGAACAGCTTGCGAGTGAAATGATGAATGGCTAAAGCAATCTTTACAGAAAGCATGCGAGTTTTAGTCTCGGACACAAGCTGCGACTTTTGGGCTGGACTCGGCACGAAGGTTGTAAAGCAAAACTGACGCCAGTTACTGAACGACTAACTCCAAGCAGCGGGTTGATGAGTCGACAATGAGCGGTTCGCGCTGCACATAGAAATGTTTTTTCGATTTCCACCCCCTGTTCAGCTGTAACCCCCCCCCCTGTGGTTGGGTTGCTGATTGCGTAGCCCAGTGCTTTCAATCTTTTCGCTGCAGCGGGACCTTCTGCAAATGTTTGCCTTGCTAACGGAACTCGATGCTATGATACAAGTGCCGAATTTCGTCCCGTTTCGGCAGAACCCCGGTTTAAAAACACTGGTGTGGCCAGTTGTACTTTTAAAGCATATCAACTGCTCAGCCAGTTTTTTTTCCTCACCAGCACATTTTGAACATTTTTCTGTGAACCGGTATTTGTCACCGGCCCATGTTTCCTGTCTTCTCAGGTTACTCCCAACCACAGTACTTGGTTCAGGGTCAGGTGATCGCCAACCCACAACAGGGATACGCCACCCCACACTACCCCGCAGCCCCAGCTGCGAGCCAAACAACTACCAACGAACCAGTAAGTGTTTTTTAACAAAGGGCCTAACGAAGTACACGCGCGCGCGCAATGGTGCGGGCGCTTGGCGTCATCTGTGCGTGGAGTAATACTGGATTTTGCACTTGTTCCATGAACGTTGACTGAACGTAGTTCACGGTGAAGCATGTCTGTATTTTTTGCTGTTACAGCAAGACGCTACTGGAAAAAGTGTTCAATATTTAAGTGGAGAGAAGAGCTTTCCACAATATTCGGCGAATAAATTTATATACGACTAATTCAAGTACTGTGATGGTAACGGAGAAAAATTTATGACCTCACTTTGTCCATGTCGTGGCCTAATAAAGCCTTGGAATGCAGTTTGTGCTCCCCTAGCTTCTTTGCATGGTCAAAATACAGGGAACGTGCATGCAGCTCAACTTGTTTCTTTTCAATCGTTGTATTTGTGACGCGTTGCATGGAGTGGCTGACTTATTGTAAAGCGTGAGTGATGTGTTGATGCTATTTACGTCTATTGCGCATTTCTTTAAATGGGATCATGAGGTAGATTGCACAATGCGCGGCTTTTACGTCAAGCTTCAGGAAAAAATCGTATTTGAATTGTTTTGCAAACTTGCCAATGCATCGGAATCATTGGCCAGAAGGTGGTAAACCTTGTCTACCACTGGCGACCAGGGTTGCGGAGCCGGAATCGGAGGTTTTTGGGTGGAGCCGGATTCCTAACAACACTGGGAGTCGGAGTCGGATTTTTTTGTCCGACTACAACTCCGGATGTCCCATGGGATCATTATTTACATCACACTCGTAAATTGGGAATTCCTGTTGAAATGGTACAATTTCTTTTGAAACTTTTGTTGAAACAGAGATTTCTTGCTGT